>Ga0316217_10000598_pt1 | contig 50433 bp, 36 predicted proteins | sample 1anoAmetaG_FD_203633 | JGI IMG/M metagenome (GOLD analysis project Ga0316217, IMG submission 203633) | Freshwater microbial communities from Trout Bog Lake, Wisconsin, USA - 1anoA | ecosystem: Environmental > Aquatic > Freshwater > Lake > Hypolimnion/Profundal zone | place: USA: Wisconsin...
TATTCGCAACCAGGAGATCGGTTTCATCTTTCAGAGCTTCAACCTTATCGGCGACCTGACGGTGGAAGAAAACGTAGAGCTGCCGCTCACCTACCGCGCGGGCATGGCGTCGGCGGAGCGCAAGAAGCGCGTGAAGGAAGCGTTGGAGCGGGTGAATATGGCACACCGCATGCGGCATTATCCGGCGCAACTCAGCGGCGGCCAACAGCAGCGCGTGGCCGTGGCGCGTGCGCTGGCCGGTTCGCCGTCGATTCTGCTGGCCGATGAGCCTACCGGCAACCTGGACTCGAAAAACGGCGAAGCGGTGATGCACCTGCTCACCGATCTGCACCGCGAAGGCTCGACCATCTGCATGGTGACGCACGATCCGCGCTTTGCCAAGCACGCGCAGCGTGAAGTGCACCTGTTCGACGGAAAAGTTGTGAGTGAGCAGGAGTTGAAGAAGCTGGAAGAAGAAGCGGAGGCGTAGCCGTGTTGTTTCAGGATCTGCGTTATGCGCTGCGTCAATTGGGTAAAAATCCTGGATTCACTGCGCTGGCAGCAACAACGCTGGCCCTGGGCATTGCGGCCAACAGCACCATCTTCAGCTGGATCAACTCGACCTTGTTCGATCCGATTCCGGGAATTTCGAATACCAGCAACATGGTTACCATCCAGCGAGGCGATAGAAGCGAACATCCCTCGCCGCCATTTTCCTATGCAGACTATGCGGATTTGCGCGACGGCTCACACAGCTTTTCCGGGCTGCTCGGGTATCACGACGACTACATATCCATCACCGGTTCCGGGAAACCGGAGCGCATCTACGGTGCGTTGACATCGGCGAATTATTTTGAAGTGCTGGGCGTTCATCCCATCCTCGGCCAGACGCTGCAAGCAACAGCCGCCAATGAGCGCAAAGGCGCGCCGGTGGCTGTGCTGGGCTATGACCTGTGGCAGAGTCGCTTTGCCGGTGACCCAGCGATTGTGGGAAAAACAATTCAGCTCAATCTTTCGAACTACACAATTATCGGTGTCGCGCCTCAGGGATTTCAGGGATGCAAGACAGGCTTGCGCACCGAGATCTGGCTGCCGCTGGGAATGGATAGTCAAATCTGGGGTTCCAATCGGATCGATGATCGCGGCCTTTCCTGGCTCAATGTCCTGGGCGTGTTGCGCCCCGGAGTCGACCATCGTCAGGCCGAGAATGAACTGAATCTGCAAATGCAGCGCATCGCCGATAGGTACCCGACCGATCATCAGGGCGCGAACCGGCTCTCGACTGATCCGCTGTGGCGCTCCCCATTTGGCGCAAATGTTTATCTCTCCGGCACGTTGTCCATCCTGATGGCGCTGGCCGCTGTGCTGTTGCTGCTGGCCTGCGCCAACGTCGCGAATCTTCTGCTGGTCCGCTCTGTGGCGAGGCGTCGCGAGCTCGCGATTCGCATGTCGATGGGCGCAAGCCGCTGGAGAGTGGTGCGCCAACTCCTGGTGGAAAACCTGTTGGTAGCGCTGGCGGGCGGCGCACTGGCGCTGGCCATTACGATGTGGACGGCGCAGACGCTTGCATCATTCCTGCCCGCTGTCACGCTGCCGCTCTCGATCAACGGCCGTGTGGACGGCACGGTGTTTCTGGTTACGATGCTCGTCTCTGCTCTTACCGCGGTGATCGCAGGCGTGGTTCCGGCCTTGCGCGCAACCAGCCTTTCGCCGGTAACGGTTCTCAAGGACGAGGCACTGAGCACTTCGGGCGGCATGCACAAGTCGCGCATCTCTGGCGGCCTTGTGATCGCGCAGGTTGCGCTTTCACTTCTGCTGCTGGCTTGCGCGGGACTCTTTGTTCGCAGCCTTCAGAATGCGCAGAAGGCTGATCCCGGCTTCGACCCCAGCCATGTCTTTTTGGCTACATACGATCTTGACCCGATGGGCTACTCGGATGAAAAAGGAACCGAGTTTGACCGTCAACTGCTCGCGCGGCTCAACCAGTTGCCGGGCGTTCAATCCGCAACACTGGCAGATTTTTCGCCGCTCAGCTTTACCATTCACTCCGACGGCGTGATGCCGGAAGGCTACGTGCCGCGGTTGCATGAATCCATTGAGGTAGACCGGGGAAAAGTGGGACCGAACTATCTCGAAACTTTGCGCACTCCGCTGATTGCGGGACGCGAATTTACTGCGCAGGACAACGCCAGTGCCGAGCGCGTGGTGATGGTGAACCGCGCCTTTGTTGACCGCTACTGGCCGGGACAAAACGCAATCGGCAAGCGTGTGCAGACATTTGGAAGGTGGTACACGGTGGTGGGTGTAGTGGCGAATGGAAAGCTGCGGCGGCTGATTTACGATCCCGCTCCGCTGGTCCTGTATCCCATGATGCAACGCTACGACAACCTGATCACAATCCATGTGCGCACCAGCGGCGACCCGCGAGCCATTGCCTCCCCGGTTGAGCAGGCGGTTCACGGCCTCAACGCCGATTTGCCATTGTTCAACGAAACCACGTTGCAGCAAAACATGATGATGGGCAATGTTTTTGAGCGCATCGCGGTGATCTTTGCGGGTTCATTCGGGTTTCTGGCTCTGCTGCTGGCTGCTGTTGGAATTTACGGAATCGTGGCCTACTCCACGCGGCAACGCACGCATGAAATCGGAATCCGCATGGCGCTCGGCGCGGGAAAAAGCGATGTCTTTCGCCAGGTATTGGGACAGGGACTGCGGCTTACCATTGCAGGCCTCGCCGTCGGCATGGCTGTTTCGCTGGTTGCTACCCGCTTTTTGCGCGGCATGCTTTACGGAGTCGATGCCACCGATTGGCTGACTTTTTTAACAGTTGCAATTTTGCTCTGCCTGGTCGCTTTGGCCGCTTGTTACCTCCCTGCCCGCCGTGCTGCGTCTGTTGAGCCGATGCAGGCTCTGCGCACGGAATAAACCCAATTGAAGGAAACAGAAGATGCAAACATTGCTACAAGACATTCGCTACGCGATGCGCCAATTGCGAAAGTCGCCTGGGTTCACGCTGACAGCAGTGATAACGCTGGCGCTGGGCATCGGCGCCAACACGGCAATCTTCACTCTTGTGCAGGGCATCCTTTTGCGCTCGCTGCCGGTAGCGGACCCAGCTCAACTTTACCGCATTGGCGACACAGACGATTGCTGCGTCGAGGGAGGATTCCCGGGTGATGCCTCCACCACTGGGGATTTTTCCATCTTCTCGTACGACCTCTATCTGAATCTGAAAAACTCCGCGCCGGAGTTTGAGCAACTGGCCGCGGTGCAGTCCGGGCTGGGACAAATGAGCGTACGGCGCGGGAATGCATTGGCCAAGTCCCTGCGCGGCGAATTTGTCTCCGGCAACTACTTCTCTACCCTGGGCCTGGGAGCATATGCAGGGCGCATCTTCAGCGATAACGACGACACCCCTTCCTCGTCTCCTGCTGTTGTGCTCAGCTATCAGGCGTGGCAAGGCGAATTCGCTGGAGACCCGTCGATCGTGGGCTCGACAGTCTACGTCCAGGCTCGGCCCTTCACCGTCATTGGCATTGCACCGCCCGGTTTCTTCGGCGATCGGATCCGATTCTCTCCCCCCGATTTCTGGATACCAATCCAGACCGAACCCTATCTCCGTGACGCGAGTTCCATCCTTCATCATCAGGAAGCAAACTGGCTCTATCCGATCGGCAGGATTCGCCCCGGCACAAGTATCGGCGCCTTGCAGGCGAAACTGACTGCCACACTGCGTCAGTGGCTTTACACTCGTCCGCTGCTGACCGCTAACGGCGGCGCGGCGATCATCCCCAAGCAATATGTCGTTCTATCGCCCGGCGGCAGCGGCATCCAGAATCTTCAATTGCAAACTGGCAAGGGTTTGAAGATGCTGATGATTCTCTCCTCAGTCGTCCTGCTTATCGCATGCGCCAACATTGCCAACCTGATGCTGGCCCGCGCCACAACACGCCGCTCTAATATTGCCTTACGCATGGCCGTCGGCGCCAGCCGCCTCCGCGTCATTCGTCAAATACTCACTGAAAGCGTGCTCTTGAGTTGCATGGGAGGGTTGGCGGGATTGGCCGTTGCCTATGTGGGCTCGCACGCCATCCTTGCCCTCGCATATCCTGACGCCCGGAATATGCCCATCAGTTCCAGCCCATCTCTGCCTGTACTCGGATTTGCATTCCTGGTTTCCCTGCTTACCGGCATGCTCTTCGGCACTGGACCGGCATGGTTGTCGTCGCATGCTCAACCCGCCGAAGCGCTGCGCGGCGTCAACCGTTCTACGCGCGATCGCTCTTCGCTGCCACTCAAATCTTTAGTAGTGTTTCAAGCCGCTCTTTCAATTGTTTTGCTGGCAAGCGCGATATTGATGACTCGATCGCTGGCCAACATTGAGCATCAGAAATTTGGAATCGCCACTGCCAATCGTTACGTAATGCATTTTGACCCAGCAGGGGCGGGTTACACAGCAGACCGCCTGCCAGCGCTCTATCGCCAGATTGAGGATCGCTTTTCCGCACTGCCGGGCGTGGCCAGCATGAGCATGGCAATGTACAGCCCCCTGGAAGGCGACAATTGGGGAGAGTGCGTCATCCAGCAAGGCCATCCTGCTCCTAAGCCGGGAGACAACTGCGGCTCTACGTGGGATCGCGTCAGTCCGCATTTTCTCGATTCCATCGGCGTGACCATGGTTCGCGGCCGAGGTTTTACTGAACAGGACACGGCCACTTCTCCGCAGGTGGTCATGGTCAATGAGGCTTTCGTCAAGCGCTTCTTTCCCAACCAGGATCCAATTGGACAGCACTTCGGCATTGATCTCCCGCAGTATTCGGGCAGTTGGGAAATTGTGGGCGTCTTTCACGATTTCAAAATGAACAACCCTACCCGTCCGCCATCTCCTGTTTACCTGCGCCCTCTTGCCCAGCCGTTTCTGGGTTACAAAGAGGCGGAACTGGCCACTGTGGAAACGCAATCCATGTATATGAACGCGTTGATCCTCAACTTCAGTATGCCGCAGCAGAACGTGGATGCCTTGATTCGCCGCACGCTTGCCGGCATCGACCCGAATCTGACCGTCATGGATTTGCGCTCGCTCGATACACAGGTAGCCGGAAACTTTACACAGGAGCGCCTGATCGCGCGACTCACCAGCCTCTTTGGAATTCTGGCGCTCATTCTGGTTTCGGTCGGTCTTTATGGCGTCATGTCTTACTTTGTCGCCCGCCGCACCAGCGAGATCGGCATTCGCATGGCTCTCGGCGCCACGCGGCCCAGCGTAGTTTCCATGGTGTTGCGCGGGGCTCTCTGGCAAATTCTCGTCGGCCTATGCCTTGGCATTCCTGCCGCGCTCTATGCCGGACATTTGATGACCAGTCTGCTCTATGAAGTGAAAGGAAGCGACCCGCTTGCCCTCGCGGGCGCGACAATCGTGCTCGGCCTGTGCGCCGCGATTGCCAGTTTTATCCCCGCACGGCGCGCGGCCTCGATTGAACCAATGCAGGCGCTGCGCACGGAATAGCAACTGAGTCGAAGGGATCTGAAGATGCAGACATTGTTACAAGACATTCGCTACGCGCTGCGGCAATTGCGCAAGTCGCCGGGATTCACACTAACGGTGATTGTCACTCTGGCTCTTGGGCTCGGCGCCAACTCGGCTGTCTTTACACTCTTCGATCAGGTATTGCTGCGCATGTTGCCGGTTGAGCGGCCAAATGAACTGGTTCGATTTGTGTGGGCCGGTGCCTTCTCCGGTTCGGCCAGCAGCTTCGGCGGCGATGAGCACAATTACTTTTCTTATCCCATGTACAAGGACCTGCGCGACCAGAACCAGGTTTTTGAGGGAATACTGGCCGCAGACAAAGCCAGAGTGGGACTGAGTTGGCACAATCAGGCGGAGAATGCTGACGCCGAAATTGTTACTGGCAACTATTTTCAACTGCTCGGCCTCAAGCCTGCCCTGGGCCGGTTGCTGGCTCCGCAGGACGACACTGTAAAAAATGCAAATCCGGTTGTGGTGCTTGGCTACGACTACTGGAAGTCACGCTTTGCCGCGTCGCGCGACGTAGCAGGACAGACAGTGCTCATCAACGGCCACACTTTCACCATTCTTGGCGTTGCACCTGAACATTTTCAGTCGGCAATTGGCGGCTACAAGCCGGGCGTATTTGTGCCCATCAGCATGGTTGAGGTCGCGATGCCATGGATGGCGCCACGCGACAACCTCAACAACCATCAATCCATTTGGCTCACGCTCGCGGCGCGGCTCAAGCCAGGCATAACCGCACCGAAGGCTGAGGCAAGCCTCGGGCCGCTTTGGCACTCGCTGCGGGCCTATGAACTGACTCTCTACAAAACCAAGTCCGAGCGGTTCAAAAAGAATTTTCTCGACAACACGCACTTCAAGGTAGTGGACGACTCAACCGGTTTTTCTCCTGACCGCATCGAGGTGAAGACTCCGCTCATCATTTTGATGAGCATGGCTGGGTTGCTGCTGGCGATGTGCGCCATCAATGTGGCCACCCTGCTGCTGTTGCGCGCGGCGGGTCGTGCCCGCGAAATGTCAATGCGCTACGCGCTCGGCGCAAAGCGCAGCCGCATCGTCGTGCAGTTGCTGGTGGAGGGAGCTTTGCTTGGATTGGCGGGAGCGGCAGCTGGGCTTGCATTGGCTCCTGCTGTAGCAACAACTCTGCTGCGCCTGATGAGTAGCGGCGAACCCGGTACTGTTCCTTATTCAACTTCCATCGACGGGCGAATGTTGATCTATATGCTGGGGATTTCTTTGCTCGTGAGCCTGTTGTTCAGCATTGCGCCGGTTCTTCATTTTTTGCGTCCTGATCTTGCCAATGCGCTGCGCCAGAATGCGGGAACGTCGTCCAAGGGCTCGCAGCGATTCCGCAAGCTCGCAGTAGGCGCGCAAATTGCGCTTAGCGTGGTGCTGTTGGGCGGCGCGGGATTGTTTGTGCGCACTCTCGACAATCTCCGCCATCAATCGGTCGGCTTCGATACGGGCCATCTTGCCACCTTTACGCTTGATCCCACCACATCGGGTTATGGAGAAGATCGCACACCACAGATTGTTACAGGCGCGTTGGATGCCCTCCGCCACATTCCCAGCATCGTGGAAGTCTCCGCTACCACTGATCCTGAACTCAGCGGCGACTCGAATGGTTCCAATTTCACGGTGCAAGGTTACAAACCCACTGAAGAAGAAAACATGAACTTTGAGGAGCCATGGGTGGCGCCCGGCTACTTTGCTTCTTTAAAGCAACCGTTGCTGGTGGGCAGGGAGTTCAATTCTTCGGATGTACAAGGGCAACCCAAAGTCGCCATTGTCAATCTGGCCTTTGCCAAGCGATTCTATGGCTCGCCACAGAATGCTCTGGGTCGAACGATAGCCCAAGGCGGCGGCGATACCGTAAAGCTCGACACGACCATCATTGGTGTTGTGGGCGACATCAAGCATACTGATCTGCGCACTGATATTGGCCCTGCGGTCTACCGGCCCTATCTGCAACAGCAGCATCCGGGAGGCGTGCAAATTTACGCTCGAACTACGCGGTCGCCTGAGTCGGTGGTGAATGCAATCCGTCAGGCCATTCATCAATTTGACCCCACGCTGGTCGTAGGAGACCTGCGCACCATGGAGGCCCAGGTAGATTCACAAGCATCTTTTGAACGTGCGCTTGCATTTCTCGCGATCGGTTTTTCCGTGCTGGCCATTCTGCTGGCAGCCGTCGGTCTTTATGGCGTTTTGGCTTACTCTACCGAGCAGCGCACTCGCGAGATTGGCGTGCGCCTGGCACTTGGGTCTCAGCGCATGGGAGTAATCGTACTGGTGGTGCGCGAGATGGCGATCATTGTCGCCATCGCCACGGCTCTCGCTCTGCCGTCAGTGGTTGCGTTGGCCCGTTTGTTCCGCAGCCAGCTTTACGGCGTTGCCGCATTCGATCCTCTTTCTCTGGCTAATGCGGTCATACTGACCGCGATGACGGCAATCCTTGCAGCGGCAGTACCCGCCCGGCGCGCGGCTTCCATTGAACCGATGAAGGCTTTACGAATCGAATAACTAATACATTGCAGCCTGGCGTTGAGATGGGGTGACTTCATGATCGAGCGGAAATGCATTGAGCGCATTTATAAGAGCGTTTACTCAGAGACCCGGTTGCTGCGCCGCATTGGAATCACCCCTCAGGAGGAATTTTCAAAATGAGATACATTCAGGACTGCCTCAAGCTATTGGCAGCAGTTTTATTTTTGCAGCCGTGCATTGCGATACCCGCTGATCCCGGACCTGCAGCGAGCGCGCCCTCGCCGGCAGCCGCATCCTCGAATGCCTCTTCGAGCGGAATTCCTTTCGACCGTTTGCTGCGGACTTCGCTCAATCCATTCGACGCCTATCGCGGAAAAACCGCTGCCCCGCCCAGTCTTGAGAATTCCGCGCGGCTCAATACGCTGGTGCACGACGGCAAGCTTTACTTGTCATTGCGCGACGCCATCGATCTTGCGCTCTCCGACAATCTCGACCTGGTGATTGCCCGCTACAACATTCCCATTGCGCAGACAGACATTCTTCTGACCCAGGCGGGTGGCATTGCACGCGGCGTGAATACCGGCGTCGTGCAGGGCACGCCCGGAGGCGGTGGAGTTGGCGGCGGTGGAGGAACCGGCGCGGGCGGTACGAGTGGTGGCGCGGGCGGCGCTGGAGCTGGCGCTTCGGGCATCGTCTCATCCACACTGGGAATTGGAACCTCGGTGCAGGGACGCGATCCAATTATCAGCGCCACAGTTTATAACGATCACACCTCGCAATTGCTCACCAACCAGGTGACACTGGGCGTGCCTCAATACCATCTCAATACCAGCTTATTTAACGTGAATTACTCTCAGGCATTTGCAACCGGAACTTCGCTGACGGTGCAATGGAACAACAACCGGCAAACTTCGAACAGCCCGGAAAATGGCTTGAACCCGGTACTCAATACCGCGACGGGCGTTCAGATTGTGCAGCCCTTGCTGGCCGGATTTGGGTTCGGGCCAAACCTGCGTTTTTTGAGAATTGCGCGAACCAATCAGAAGATTTCCAACATCGCGTTTCGCGCCCAGGTGAGTGCAACTGTCACCCAGATCTGCCGCATCTATTGGGATCTTGTGAGCGCCTACGAAACGGAACAGGTGGGTGAGCGCTCCGTGGCCTTTGCCACCGAGACTCTGAACACCAGCCGCAAGCAGCTTGAATTGCAAGCCATTCCGGAGATGGATGTGCTGAAGGCTGAAGGCGAGTTGGCAACCAGGGAACAGGATTTGACTATCGCTCGCACGACCCTGGAGTTGCAGGAACTTTATATGAAGAATGCCATCACCCGCTCGCTCGAAGACCCTATTCTGGAGGAGATGCCGGTGGTTCCAGTGGACCACATTGGTGGCGAGGTGGAGAAAACCGCCGAGCCGGTGCAGGATATGATTGCTGCCGCGCTGAAGAATCGCCCCGAATTGCAGGAGTCGATTCTCTTTCAGCAAAACAGCGAATTGAGCCGCAAGTCGGCGCGCAACGCTCTGCTGCCTTCACTTAGCCTGTACGGTTTTTACAACGGAACCGGCACAGGGGGCGTTGCAAATCCGGCGAGCAAGGTTATTGCGCCGGGCGGCTACGGCGGCGCATTGGAAAATGCATTGAACGGTTCATCGCCGGAGTACCAGGTTGGCTTCCAGTTGAATGTCCCGCTGCGCAACCGCGCCGCCAAGGCCGAACAGGATCGCACCGAGCTTGAGTACCGGCAGTCACAGGTATATTTGGAAGAGCTGAAAAAACAAATTCGCATCGAAGTGCGCAGCGCGCGTTATGCTTTGGAGCAAGGGGCAAGCCGCGTGGAGGCGGCGCGCAAGGCACGCGACCTGGCGCAGCGCACCCTGGAAATTATGCAGAAGGAGCAAAAGCTGGGAGCGGGTTCCAATCAGCAAACGCTGTCAGCCGAGCACGATCTGGCACTATCCGAGTCTGCGCTAGTGGCAGCGGAAACCGCCTACGAGAAGGCGCGCATTGAGATGCGGCGCGTGACGGGCAGCGTTCTGGAAGGCTACGGCATCTCAATCACCAATGTCCATACCGGCACTGTGGAGGCAAGTCATCTCTAGCAAGGAAGAGCCAATCCGGGTTTTGGCAGCGGACGATCAGCCGCACATTCTTGAGGCGGTTGAGTTGCTGCTCCAGCCTCAGGGTATCGACGTAGACTGTGTGCGCTCGCCGCAGGCGTTGATGGACGCACTCGACCATCGCGAATACGATGTGCTGCTCATTGACCTCAACTACACGCGCGACACCACATCCGGACGCGAAGGCCTGGACTTGCTCAGCCGCATCCGGGAGTTTGACGCGCGGTTGCCGGTAATCGTGATGACCGCGTGGGGCAACATTGACCTGGCGGTTGAATCCATCAAGCGGGGCGCCCGCGATTTTCTTCAGAAGCCGTGGGAGAACGAGCGGCTTGTTTCGCTCATTCGCGTTCACGCAGAGTTGCACCAGGCGTTGCGGCGTGCTCGCCAACTGGAGTTGGAAAACCGTTTGCTTCGCGCCGAGGGCATGCCGGAGTTTGTGGCAGGCGCGCCCTCCATGCAACCGGTGCTGGAGTTGATTGCGCAGGTAGGGCCCTCGGACGCCAATGTTCTGATCACCGGCGAGCACGGAACCGGAAAAGAGATTGTTGCCAAGCTGCTGCACGCCGCTTCACCGCGTTCTCAAATGCCGCTGGTGGCCGTGAACGCAGGCGGCCTTCCTGAGGGAACCTTTGAGAGCGAGATATTCGGCCACGTCAAAGGCGCGTTTACCGACGCGCGCACAGACCGCATTGGGCGTTTTGAACTGGCAAATGGCGGAACCCTGTTTCTGGACGAGATAGCCAACGTCCCGATGCGTCAGCAAGCCAAACTGCTGCGCGTGCTGGAGACGGGCGAGCTGGAGCGCGTGGGATCGTCGCAAACCCGGCGGGTGAATGTGAGAGTTCTCTCCGCCACCAATGCAAAGCTGGACGAGGAGGCCAGGGCTGGGAATTTTCGCGAGGACCTGCTTTTCCGCATCAACACTGTTGAGATTCACCTGCCCGCATTGCGTGACAGGCGCGAAGACATCCCCTTGCTTTCCCAGCATTTTTTGGGCCGCAACCGCTCGCGGTATCGAAAGCAGATGAGCGGCTTTTCTGCGGCCGCCATGCAACAGATGATGCAGTACGCCTGGCCGGGAAATGTGCGCGAGTTGGAGCATACGGTGGAGCGCGCCGTGCTGCTCTGCCGAAGCGCAGAGATTGAGCCGGCGGATTTATCCATTGCCGCATCACGTTCGTCCACCCAATCGTTTGAGAATATGAGCATCGACGAAGTGGAAGCGCTGCTCATCGGCAAGGTTCTGCGCCGCTGCGACGGCAACATCTCACAGGCTGCCGAGTCGCTCGGACTGAGCCGCGCTGCGCTTTATCGCCGCATTGAAAAATATGGGCTATGACAAAAAAGTACGCCGCCTTTCTGCTGTTTGCCGGGTGTGGTTGTTTTGCGCCTTGCTCTCGCTGCCTGCACTCGTCTTTGCTGGATTGCTTTTCTATTGGATGCAACTCTCGCTGGCTTCTGCCCTTCTCCTGAGCTGCTGCTTGTTGCTCTACCTCGCGCTCATCTCCAGTGCATTGATCGAGGGAATTGTTCGGCCTTTGCAAACGCTTTCAAATGTTGTTTCTTCGCTGCGCGAGGGCGACTACTCGTTCCGCGCGCGCGGGGCCGAGTCGCGCTTTAACGAGAATCAGGACGCGCTCAGTGAACTCGCCGCCGAGGTGAACGCACTCGCAGACCTGCTGCAAAAGCAGAGAGTCAGATCGCTGGAAGCCACGGCTCTGCTGGCGCGCATCCTTGAAGTGATGCACACCCCGCTGTTTGCCTTCGACCGTGATCAGCTTTTGCAACTGGTTAACGATGCCGGTGCGCGCCTGCTGGAACTGCCTTATGCGCGTTGCTTTGGCCGCAGCGCGCGCGATCTGAATCTTGAAGGCTTGCTTGCGGCACCAGACCAGAGCATTCATTCTTTCGGCGCAAAGCCTTCGCGCTGGCTGCTGCGGAAGGCGGCCTTTCGCCAGGATGGCGCGCCGCACACTATGCTTTTGCTGGCCGATGTAAGCCTTCCGCTTCAGGAAGAAGAACAGATGGCCTGGAAGCGGCTGATTCGCGTTCTTGGCCACGAGCTGTCGAATTCGCTGGCGCCGATCAAGTCCATCGCGGGCAGTCTGCTGGCGCGCACGGATCAGATGAAGGACGACGCAACAGTGCATGATTTTCGCCGCGGCCTGGGAGTGATCGAGAGCCGCTCCGACGCGCTGCATCGCTTTGTACAATCGTACCGGAGACTCGCCCAGTTGCCGCTTCCTCAGTTCATGCCGGTGCAATTGACAGACCTTATCAAAAGAGTCGTGCTGCTGGAACAACGATTGCCGGTTCTACTCGATCCTGGTCCTCAGGCTGTGCTGCATGCCGATCCTGATCAGTTGGAGCAGATGCTTATCAATCTGCTGACCAACGCCGCGGATGCGTCCCTGAGCAATGGCGCGCAACCGGTGCGCGTCAGTTGGCGGCTTGAGGACGAATCGGCGCATGTGGTCATCGAGGACCGCGGACTGGGCATTGCGAATACCGAAAATCTTTTTGTGCCGTTTTACACCACCAAGCCTGCGGGCAGTGGCGTCGGCCTTGCGCTGGCTCAGCAGATTGCCCGCGCCCACGGCGGCGAGATTCGCCTCGTCAACCGTGAAGACGGCGACGGCGCGCGCGCCATTGTGCGGTTGCCGCTGATGCTTTCGTGAGTAATCAGGCTCCAAAGTTGTTGCATTCGTTCGAAAATCAAAAGCCCGCGTCATGCGCGGGCTTTTGTCGAAACGAGTTTAAGGAAAGAGGAAGCTACTTCTGGGCCGTTTGTACGGGGGCTTGTGGAGGATTGACCTGGGCATTGAGATAGTCGGTCAGGTCGGTGATGTCCTGCTTGGTACCCACCATCGGCGGCATGAAGCGGGAATAGGGCGAGTCGGACTTGTGGTCGTGGAGCATATTGATGAAGTTGCCGATGTTGGCGCGGTCCCTGCCGGCGAGAAGTTTGGCCAGCGGGCGGTAGCCATTGAGGGTATGGCAGGAGCCGCATTCTCCGCGGAAGATGGCCTCGCCGCGAGAGTAACTCGAAGGCGAATCATTCCAGACCCACATCGAGTGGGCCAGGTAGCCTTCCTGATTAATGCGGTTCACATAGGGAACGCGGACGCCGTTGGAATACATCCAGTGGCCGATGACGTAGGGCTTGCGCAACATCTCGCGCGAATACTCGCCGGCGCCGGTGGCGATAAGCGCCAACAGCAGGATGGCCAGGGCGTGGGAGAGGTTGAAGTCCCGCGGATTGCGATAAGCGAGGAAGTAGGCAACGCCCACGATGGTAGCCGAGGTGATGATGATGAGGAGGGCAATGCGCGTGATGATCGAGAAGGTCCCGGAGCCGATGGTATCGATTCCCAGGGTGAGCAAAGCCTGCTGCGAGGCCGGAACCATCCAGAGGTACCAGATCAGGATGAAAGGCGTTGCCACGTAGGCAGGCACCAGCCATTTGACGCTCCACTGGACCATGGCGGTCTTCAGTTCAGGCTGCCTGTCGCCATTGATGCGGCTGGAGGTGATGAGTGCCCAGATGGCGGCCAACGCGCAGCAAACGCAGATGCGCAGGAAGAGGCTTGGCCAGTATGTGGGATTGAAGAAGGCATTCCAGAATTTGCTGGCTTCATGGCCGGTTCCGGCAACGGAAAGCCAGGTGTCGCCAGGGGTGAGCATGAAGGTGAGAATGCCGTTGATGATCACCAGCGTGCAGAACGAGGAAGCGGCATAGAGCCAGCCCACTGCGAGGTGCAGCTTCTCATCGATGCGGTCCCATGTGTAGTAATAAACCGCGATGGTACTCAGTTCGATGACAAAGAAGACCCACTCGATAGCCCAGCCGAAGACGAAGTTGTGAATCAGGGTGCTGGTGGCCTCGGGGTGAGTGAGGCCGATGGCAAACCAAATGCCGACGCCGGAGATGGTTCCATAGACTCCGGTAACAACGAGAAAAAACTTCGAATGACTGGCCAGTTGTTTGAGCCAGTCAACGCGAAGCTGGCCCTGGGGCATGCGCATGGCCTTGCGTTCAGCCATTGGCAGATAAAGCCCGCCGCCGACGGCAAACAACGCAATCATCATGTGAAAGATGGCGATGATGCCAATCACCCAGCCTGAGCCGAGAATTGGAATTTCCCAGAATGGATAGTTCATTGTTAGCTCCTAGCTTTTAGCTCCTAGCTTTCAGCTCCGAGTTCCTTGCACTAAACCGAGCGATTCGAGTCAGCACAAGGCGCCAGGAGCTAGAGGCTAGCAGCTAGAAGCTGCATTACTAAAGGGTCCAGTAGCCAATAAGCGTGGTGGCCAGCAGGGCGAAAATTGCCAGCAGGCCGAAATAGTGCGCGGCGCGGGCGCGCTGCCCGGATTCCTTGTTCTTGTCATAGAACGGAATCAGAATCCAGAGCACGATGCCGAGCGAGAATAGCAGGATGCCCGCGATTTCTCCGGCTTCACCGCGCAGTACGGAGCCCAGCAACTTGAGCATTTCAAAGGGGCTCATGAAGTACCACTCGGGATGAATGCCGACGGGAGCAGGCGCAAGCGGATCAAATGGTTTTCCGAGCGACCACGGAAAGACCGAGGCGAGCAGCGCCAGGATATTGAGCGAGATGAGCCACATGGCCAGGTCCTTGCGCAGGAAGTGGGGCATGAAGGGCATGGTCTTGCGCTGCCCTTCGGGCTTGGCTTCTTCACTGGGCGGAACGGCGTTGCCATGGCGCTGCACCAGCCACAAATGAAAAGCGAGCACGGGCAGGAAGAGGGCGGGCAGAACAACCACATGCAGGGCAAAGAAGCGCTGCACGGTAAAATCGCTGACATCCGGGCCGCCTCTGAGCATATTCGCGATGGCCTCGCCCACCCAGGGGATAGCCGCAGGAATCTGCAGGCCGACCTTGGTGGCAAAGTAGCTCAGCTCGTCCATGGGCAGCAGATAGCCCGAGAATCCGAAGACCGAGGCAATGCCCAGCAGGAGCAGGCCGCTCAGCCAGCCAAACTCGCGCGGCTTGCGATAGGCCTTCATAAAAAAGACCGAGAACATATGCACCAGGATGGAAAAGATCATCAGGCTTGCGGACCACGCATGAGCCGAACGGATCAACCAGCCGAAGTGCATCACGAAAGTGATCTGGCGAACCGACTCGTAGGCCTCAGCGCCGGGCTGGTAGTAGACCAGCAGCAGCACGCCGGTGAAGCACTGCACCAGGAAGAGGAACAGCGAGATGCCGCCCCAGTAGTACCAGAAGGATTGAGAGTGAACGGGGACAGTCTTGTGGCGCGCAAAGGCGGCCAACTCGGAGAGGCCCAGGCGCTCGTCGACCCAATCGTAAATTGCCTTTGAAGTCATGCCTATATCCTCTTGCGTTATGCGCGCGAGACTTCCACGCCGGAGTCGTTGACGGCCACTTTGAAAAGCTTGAGCGGCTTGGGAGGCGGCCCGCTGACGTTGGCGCCTGTGTACGCGTTGTAAACACCGCCGTGGCATGCACAGTGGATGCGATCGGCCTGAGGCTCATATTGCACCGTGCAGCCAAGGTGCGTGCAGACTGCGGTCATGGAGATCCAGCGGCCGTCTTCGTGGTGAATCAGCATGGCCGGAGACCTTCCGAATTTGAACATAAGCACCGAACCGGCAGGCAGCTTCTGCGCGTCCTTGAGGGAAACCTCAGTGACCGCCGCGGCTTCAGAAGCCATCTCCGCGGGCGAAGCCAGATAGCGGTAGATGGGATAAGCCAGGGCGACGGTATACGCCAGCCCCGCGGCCCCGGCCGCAGCCAGAAACGCGCGGCGCGTCTTGACGTCGCCTGGTTCCTCGATGATGTTTGCAGGGAGTTTCGTCGCTTCTCTCATAGCAATCTCTTCGCGCCCTCAGGCCGCGCCCTCCATAACCTTTTTTGCGCGCGCCACCACGGAGATGAGCCAGCCGATGACGCCAAGTCCCACAACAAACAGAATCAGGAACAGGCCCACGACCCACCAGTTGGTGACCACGACCCGATCCCAGACGTCATATCCTTTGGCGAGCAGGGTAAGGTCGCGAACGCCATCGCGGTAAACGGTGAACATGATCTCGACGAGCACCGCAAGCAGCACGCCAACCCATCCCAGCCAGCCGGCGGAGACTTTGCCGAATCCGGCGATGGCAGCAGCCAGAACGGCGACCACGACCAGCGCGAGCCAACCGTAGCCGGCAAGTCCGGCAAACTTGTAAAGAGGATACGCCGAGTGGCCGGCCAAACCGGCTTTGACCACGTCCGGCTGCACACCGGCGGCCCACACTCCGGCGGCCAGATAAACGACGCCGAAGAGCGCGGCCACCTTACCGCCGAAGCCGGCGATAAATCTCTTCTCTTCCGCTGTGAAGGTCGACCGGCCCGCCAGGTAGACCATCCAGAGCCCGCCGATAAACAGCCCGCCGGCCAGCATCAGCAGCCAACGCGGCGTGAGGGTAGGATCACCAGTAGGCAGGTAGGCTCCCATCGCGGAGGCAGAGTACATTTTTTGCCAGTCCTCGGGGCGCAGCATAAGCGTCATGTTGGTGGAGAGCAGGCGGGCGACAAATCCTGCGAGCAGCCACGCAATCAGACCCGGCGCCCAGCCAAGCTTGCCCGCATCAAGCTGCCACGAGAAGCGGTAAAGCATCCTGTAGATCAGCATGAGGATGAGGATGATCGAGATCCAGTAGATGCCGATCAACACGCTGCTGGTATAAAGCGCACGGCCGTAGAGCACCTGGGCAAACAGCAGCGGCGGCACGGCGAGGTTGACGACGAACGTCATGACCACCGTAAGCCGGCGCGCTATAGCCCGCGCTGTGACCATCGATGCCGCAGAGTTGCGGAAGAGGCTGAGCAGAACTGCCAGCAGCAGCCCGCCCAGGAGCATCTCCACGGCGACAAAGTGCAGAGCCAGCGTGACGATATGCAAAAGTTTCAACAGCCATATCGGCGCGGGCAAGGGAATCGGATCTACTGCGGGAAATGGATGCATAGCGTTCCTGAAAGTCCCTTAAAGATTTGCATGAAGTTACCCATGGCCGGTAATTAGACCATTGCGCTCCAAAATTCAACTGAATGGAGATAAATTATTCCCGTGGCAAAACAACAGTCTGTGACGCAGGCCACAATTGCGTGTGATGTCATTCAGCCCTCCAGCCACTCCGTCTCCCCCGGCAACATGACCCAGTCGCCGGGGGCTAAGTGCATTTTACGATACGGGCCAAACACACAAAGAAGCGGTCAAAATGCTCAGAAACCGTAGGAAATGCCAAAGGCGGCGCGAGCACGCATGTTGAGGTCCAGGTTGCCCTTCATGAGCGCCTCCGTAGTGCTGTTGCCGATCAAGCCCGCGGCATGCAAAACGCCCACATCAACATTGAGCTTGCACTTCTTAAAAGGAACAATCCGAGCGGCATAAACCTCGGAGGTGGGAACATCAAACAGAGCGGTATGGGGGCCAGCGGTAGCAGAGAGAATGTGCTGGGGCTGCTCAGAGACTTCGCTGGCCAGGATGATAGTACTCTTGCCGGGGCCGGTGAAGACGAAGGCCGCGGAGCCGAATACCTTGCCCTCGAATCCCGGGGCGTTGCCGGCCAGTCCCCAAAGCGATGCGTTGGTGCCGCGCAGGCCCGCGGTCAGCAGAATCGGAACCTTTTTGCTGACCTGGGTGACAACCTTGGTGGCCACCACATAGAGATCATAATTCGCAGTCTTTTGCGCCTTTGGCGCAACTTCCAGCAAGGAGGCCACAACATTGTTGAGGTGCGGCCCAATCTGGTCGTTGGTACGGTAGATTGCGCCCACGGAGACAGCCGGAATCCACTTCTGCTTCATGTAGCTGTCGGGAAGAAGGTTGGCCTTGGCGTGAACAATGCTAAGGCCGGAATCCCATTGGCTGGCGAGACCGCTGACGCCGTTCTCATTATGAATCTCGCCGGTATATCCCATCTCAAAACGCTTGGCAAATCCCACGGTGGTTGAAACTGTGCTGAAATCTCCGGTCACCGGGCCGCCGGCCAAAAAGTGATAGGAAACGGAGGGTACGCCGACCCCCTTAGCGGGCGACGCAGCGGTGAGGGCAAGCGGCGTCACAAAAACGCCGGTCGGCCCTTCGTAGGCCAAACTTTGCGCCTGCGCGGAGCGGGCGGCAAAGCAAAGACACAGAAGCAGCACGGGTGCGATCCACTTCCGATTGGCATCCTTGGAAAGAAAAAAACTGGCAAATGATTTCATTCTGGCTTTCTCCTGAATGTGACTTGCACGGGAACACATTGTCGCAGCCGCGCCGGGTGTCCCCTTCCGCGCAGGCCGGTCATGGGAGCAGGATCTGGACAGTACAACGGCCTGCTCGGCAAACAGCGTGACGAAATTTCTTATTGGAGTTTTTGGACCCAAATAATCCATTAAGAAATTTGAAAATCACTTTAGGTTTGCTCGCAAATCGCTGTATGTGACGCGAGACACAGCCCGCTGTGACAACGTGCGGCAGGCTTTGCAAATCAAACGTGGGCCGGGAGGCCCGCATTACAGCCGGCGGGGAAGCCGGCGCTACAGTTCCGAATGGAAGATTTTCCTACGGCAACAACAGGCTTGCTGCCCCTCAGGACCGTTCGGGGGCTGCCGTTCCATACCTGCCGGCGCGAGTCGAACTTATCTCGGGCGTCCGGCTCCATTTCAAATTGGGACCACACTTTTCCAAAACCGGACAGTCCGCTTTTGAATGTACAAAATTGCAATAGGAATGCCTGCTATAAGGCATCCCCGCCGGCACTAAAGTCACACGGGACGGGCGCCGATAGAGCCAGCGAGGGTTCAAGAAGGAACTCTCGCGTTGGCGCAATTGCAATAGCCAGATGAGCGCGCCGCGCGAATCTCAAAATCGCCGCGGGGCCTTTGCGCTTTGCGTCCGATCAGCAGCAAGAAAGACACGGCGGGGGAGACTCACGATGAAGCGACTCACGATTGGCGCAATGGCGCTGGTGCTGGCGGCGGTTCCCGCAAAAGCGCAAAGCATTGGCGATCAGGACATACAGATTCACGGCTTTGCCACGCAGGGCTATGTGGTAAGCAATCATAACAACTACCTGGCCATGGATACGCGCCATGGGAGCCCGGCGTGGACCGAGGCCGCGGTGAACATCAACGACCAGGTGAGCGATAAATTGCGCGCGGGCATGCAGTTTCACTACACGCGGCTGGGCACATTCGGCGGCGATGATCTCAGCATTGACTGGGCGCTGGGCGATTACAAGATAAACCAGCGGCTCGGGGTGCGCGCAGGCAAGGTCAAGATTCGGTGGGGACTCTTTAACGATACGCAGGACTACGACCCCGGATATCTGTGGTCAATGCTCCCGGAACCGATCTATGGCATTGATATTCGCGCCACAAATCTATCTCAAAACGGAGTGGAGTTGTATGGCAAAGTGCCGCTGGGAAAAAGCCGTGGCAAGCTCGCCTACAGCGTTTACTACGGATACTACTGGTTTGCGTCGAACGATGGATACATGGCGGCGCTCAATGCGGCAGGGTACGTTTTTCCCAATCAGCCGGGAGGCAAGACGCCGGGCTTTGATTTGCGCTGGGAGACGCCGCTGCGCGGTTTGCAGTTGGGCGGCTCGCTGATGATGTATAACGCCACCGGCAACATGACAAACGGAACCTATGTTCAACCGATGGCCTATTGGCCCACGTATTATGCGCAATACAACCGGAAAAAGATATTTGCCTCAGGGCAGTACATGAAGCTGGTGCAGTATCAGACGTTCACAGTTACGGGCATGGAACCAGCCACGAGCGGATCGGACTCTCGCGCATGGTTTGCAATGGGCGGATATCACCTGAGCGACAAGGCGCAGGCGGGAGCTTATTACACGCGCGAAACCATACCTTCGGCCGGTAATAATTCGGATCCGGCCAACCACTTTTACGATTGGGCAGTTTCCAGCCGATACGATTTCAATTCCAGCTTCTATGCCAAGCTCGAAGGGCATCTGATCAACGGAAACGCGGCAGGTTTTTACGGCCTGAACAACCTCAACGGGCTGACGCCAAAGACCGACGTGCTGGCCGCCAAAATCGGATTCACATTCTAGCGCGGACGAAAGGAGAATTTTGCCATGAAAAAGTACATCATCATTTTTCTGATCATGATCACGCTAATCTCCGCCTCTGCTGCGCGGTCCCAGGTTATCGTGATTGCCAATGCCGGCGTGAAGGCAAGCGAAATCAGCAAGGGCGATTTGCGAGACGTTTTCACAGGCGCGACGACGGCGCTTCCGGGCGGCGGCAGCGTAGTGCCCGTTCTGCTAAAGGCCGGCACGGTTCACGAAGAGTTTATCAAGGCGTACATTGGCAAGTCCGACACAGCATTTCGCGCCGGCTGGCGCAGCCTGGTGTTTTCCGGCCAGGCGAGCATGCCCAAAAGCCTGGACGGGGAGGCAGCCGTCGTGGAATTTGTATTGCATAGCGGCGGCGCAGTCGGCTACATCAGCAGAGCAACCCCGCATGAAGGCGTGAAAGTTCTCACGGTCAGGTGAATTCCATGTTCAAAGACACAAAGATCAAGACGAGAATTCTGCGCATCCTGGCTGTGCTGGCCGGCGGCTATGTGCTGTTGCTGGGAGTAGTGCAAATTTCGTCTACCGCGACGCACCGCCGGATGTCGCAGATATCCACGTCGCTGTTTCCGGCGGCGCTGCGCATGCAGGAGGCAGAGGCGGCCTTTGAACGGATGAAGAAACACTACGGTGACGCGGTGGTGTTGCAGGATCCCCATTCTCTGGCGGGCGCGGAAACGGACGCGGCAGGCACCGCCGCCGCACTAGAGCAAGTGAAGCATGTGCTGACCAGCTCGCCGGAGTTGAGCAGGCAGGCCAACGGCATTCTGGCCCAATTTTCTTCGATTCGCTCTCGCGACCGCGACACTTACGCAGCAATCCTCGCCGCCAGGGATGGTCCCAGCGATGATCTGATGGCGCAAGTGGGCGCTCTAGGTAAAGACAACAAGAAGCTGACCGACTCGATGAGCCAGTTTGACAAGGCGATCTCAGTGGATTTTCAAACGCAGCTGGATACGGTCGATGCGTACTCGGTGCGCAGCCGGATATCAGGACTGGTGCTGGCGGTTTTCGCGCTAGGCGCCTGCGTACTGGCATGGTGGCTGGTGGAATACAAAATAGTGCTTCCGCTTCGCACGCTTGCGATGCGCATGCAGGACATCGCCGAAGGCGAAGGCGATCTGACACGGCGAGTTGAGGCAGCGGGTCACAATGAGATTGATGAGGTTGGAATCTGGTTCAACGTATTTATTGGCCGCATTGAAGATATTGTGCGGCAAGTCGTAGGCCATGCGGAAACTTTGGGAGCAGCGGCCATGGGCATGGCGGAAACAGCTCGCGAGACCGCCGCGCAGGCCGCCCAACAGCAGGAGCAGGCCGCGCGCATCAGCGCCACCATGAGCGAAATTTCAACCTCCGTGCTGGAGATCAGCCAGACTACGCAGAGCGCGGCCCTTGACGCGCGCAAGGCAGAAGAAAGCGCGCACGCTGGCGGCCAGACGGTTCAAGCTACGGTGCAAACGATCGGAGATCTTCTCGTTTCAAATCAGCAGACCTCGTCGAGGATTGAGGAACTGGGCCGGTCCAGCGACGCCATCGGAAAGATCATCAATGTGATCAACGAGATTGCCGGCCAGACCAATCTGCTGGCGCTGAACGCATCCATCGAGGCAGCGCGGGCAGGCGAACATGGACGCGGCTTTGCCGTGGTTGCAGGCGAAGTGCGCCGTCTGGCAGAACGCACCAGCGATGCCACCAAGGAAATTGACCATACCGTTCGCGCGATTCAGCAAGGCACTTCAGAGGCCGTTGAGGCCATGCGCTTCAGCATGAGCCACGTGCAAAGCGGCGTAGATTCGGCGCGATCGGCGGGCGAGGCGCTCAACAGCATTATTCACGGCTCGGAGTCGGTACAGAAGATGGTGACGCAGATTGCCGCGGCGGCCACGGAGCAATCCTATTCCACACAATCGGTGAGCACAAACGTGACCGAGATCGCCTCCATCATCCAGCAAACAGCTGCCACCTCGCAGCAATCTGTGGAGGCCAGCCAGCAACTATCCTTGCTGGCCAACGAACTGTCGAGCCTGGTCGGCTCATTTAAAGTCGGGTAACGCGCGCAGGAGCAGGCTTGCAAAACATGGCCGGGAGTGTTTCAATCAGGATATTGAAACAGGGGTGCTCCACGAAGTGGGGCTGAGAAATACCCTCGAACCCGATCCGGATAATACCGGCGTGGGAAGCTTTCCGAACCGAACGGCCTTCTACCTCGATTCGCAGCGTGAGTTCTCTTGTTTCATGGATTTGGAAGCAAGAGGAGTTTATGCTAAGTTCCGCTGCAGCCGTTGCGGTTCGCGACCTGTCGATCTCATTTTCACAAAGGATTCCTGGCTGGCATTCTCGCCAGAGCGCTGCATCGTGTTTTTCCAGAGCGAGTTGTGCGCCTTTGGCAATTGCAATTTTGTTTTGCTGCATGGCTTCGCCCATGGTTGCAATCTCTCAAAGGCCCCTGCCCAAGCCTGACGGCGAAAATCACTCTTCTGCTCCCTCCAAACCCACCGCAGCGACGCAGCAGATTCCGCGCGTGACAACCACGGTGGTGGTGCATGGCGAGACGGCGGACGAGTATCTGCCCGAGTCTGTCACGGTGGGTAATCTGGATGCAATGCCACTGGAGCTGACTCCGCTATCGGCGACAGTGGTCACGCGCGAAGTGCTCTCGGATCAGGCGGCGCGCCTTCTCTCTGACGTGGTGAAGAACGATGCTTCGATTGGAGAAGATTACGCGCCGGTTGGCTACTACGGCGATTTTGAAATTCGCGGCTTTCCGATCGATCTGGCCACAGGACTTGAGATTAACGGCATGACCATCGCCGGAGAGCAGGATGTGCCGCTGGAAAACAAGCAGAGCGTCGAGTTTCTCAAGGGCATTGCGGGCGTTGAGAGCGGCGTGGCCTCGGCTGGCGGTCTGATTGGCTACGTGACCAAAAGGCCAACTGCAATCAAGGCTGTCGATCTGGCTACGGACCATCGCGGAAGCGCATTCGGTGCCGTCGATCTCGGAACATTCTTCGGCAAGCAAAAGCAGGTAGGGGTGCGCGTGAATCTGGCCGGCGAAAGCATCCAGAGTTACGTAAACGATGCCGATGGATGGCGCGCGATGGGCGCAGCCGCGGCTGACTGGAAGTTTCGTCCCAGGGCGATTCTGAAAGGCGACTTTGAGTACCAGCACAAAGTCGAGCGCTCGGTCTGCGGTTATCAACTGCTGGGAGGGACGACTGTGCCCGATCTTGACAGTGTGTATCCGTCAACAATGCTCGGCGAGCAGTCGTGGTCGAAGCCGAATACCTTTGACACATTCAATGCGGGTTCGCGCGTGGATTACGAATTGCCGCGCGGGTGGCGAACTTTCGCGGCGGCTAGTTACAGCCACTCGCTGATAGACGACAACGTAGTTTATGCCTATGGATGCTACAACGAAGCAGATTGCAATTCAGGCTCAGCTCCTTATCCATGGTTCTTTGCGCCGGATGGAACTTATGACATTTACGATTATCGCGATCCAGGCGAGCTGCGCATCGACGCGCAGGCTGAGGCGATTGCAACCGGCCATGTGAGAACCGGAGTTATTGAGCACGACCTGACCGGCGGTGGCGAATTATTTTTGCGCAGCGTACAGCAGCCCTCGAGCGCAGTTTACTACGACGTAGGCTCTGAAAATATTTTCCAGCCCATTACGCCGGTCGATCTGGCGACTGTTGAAGACCCGCTTCAATCTGCAGGTCCACGCATACTTTATGAAGACAACCATCAATCGGCAGCCGTCGTGCAGGATCGAATCCATATACCCGGCCATATTCAAGTGCTCGCTGGCGGCCGGCTTGACGATGCGCGCGATCATAACTATTCCGCGCCGAACCAAGCTGGAGCGTTGAACTTTACCGACAAGCTGATCTGGCTGCCTCAGTACGCTGTTACTTTTAATCCGGTGGAAAACCTCACTCTTTATGGAAACTACGGGGTGTTGCTTTCACTTGGGCCTCAGGCGCCGTTCTGGGCCGGAGGATATTATCTGGCTCCGTTCTATACAAGGCAGGCCGAGATCGGCGCTAAATACAAGCCGGGGGAACGAATTCTTTTAAGCACTGCGTTCTTTCATATGCGCGCGCCTTTCTTTTATCCGATGCCGATAGACAACATGGGGGATCAAAGCTTTGTCTCCGAAGGCCGCGAGACGCATGACGGCATTGAACTGAACGCTGAAGGCAAGGCCACAAATTGGATGAGACTGACGGCATCTGGCACCGCGATCCGCGCAGTATCAAGCGATACCGGCACGCCGTCCTTTGATAACAAGCAAGTGCTCAACGTTCCCCATCTGCGCACAACGCTTTTTGCCGACGTGCTATTGCCTCATGCGCGAGGGCTGCATCTGATGCCGGGCTGGAGTTATACAGGACGCAAGGAAGCAACGCGCGACGATGCGGTTAGTGTCTCTGGCTATAATCTGTTCAACCTTGGAGCGCGTTACACGCCGGGCGGCGAACAAGGCCGCGTGACGTTACGGCTCTACGCCGATAACATCACCAATAAGCGCTACTGGAAGGACACCGGCGCAAATTACGGTGATACTTTTATCCATCTGGGCGCGCCCACTACGGTGCGATTCTCGGTGCACTACACTTTCTAACTTCGCGGATAAGTGCAAAGGACGCGCAAACGATGAGTACAACGGCAAAAGCGCATGGCCTGGACGGCAGTTTGGTTGAGCCTGACTGGGTACCGCTGACGATGGACAAAGTGCGCACTTTGCTCGCCGCGTTTCCCGGCTGCGGCGAGCCGGTCAAGATTCTTTCAGTGAGCCCGCGGCCGTTTTCTGCCGCCAGTGTTGTGGCGACGAAGAGTGAAAAGATTTTCGTCAAGCGCCATCACCGCGCAGTGCGAGACCGGGAGGGATTACACGAGGAGCATCGCTTCATGCGGCATCTGCTTGCGAACGGCGTGCAAGTGCCGCGTGTCTTTGCGGATTCTTCCGGCGAGACGGCAATCGAAAAGGACGATTGGACCTACGAGGTGCATGAAGTGCCTGCAGGCGTGGATCTCTACGAGGAGGCGATTTCATGGACGCCGTTTTATTCTACGGTGCATGCGCGTTCCGCGGGAGAGATGCTGGCTCGACTGCATGTTGCATCACTGGGATTCGATGCGCCGCCGCGTAAAGTGCAGCCTCTGGTAGCGAGCTTTTCGATTTTTTCTGCTGATAACCCAGGTGCTGCGGTGGAACGCTATCTGGCTGCTCGACCGGCACTGGCAGAAGATTCTGTTACGCACGCTGGCTGCCGCGAGGCGCTGGAAATGCTGGCGCCATTTCATGCGCAATTGCGTCCTCTGCTTTCCTCGCTGAAGCCGTTGTGGACACACAACGATCTTCATGCCTCCAATCTTTTGTGGAGCGATTCGTCCGGCAACGCCAGAGCCGTTGCGGTAATCGACTTTGGCCTCGCAGACCGCACCAACGCGGTTCACGATCTTGCGCAGGCCATCGAGCGCAATATTGTAGAATGGCTTGAGCTGCGCGAAGACTCCGCGCCGGAAGACGATCTGCACGCACACATTGATCACTTGAATGCGTTGCTCGACGGTTATGATTCGGTGCGCTCGCTCAGTGAGAACGAGGCTGTTGCTTTAGCTCCGATGACGGCACTTTGCCATGCGGAATTTGCGCTGACAGAGGCGGATTATTTTCTTGGCGTTTTACATTCGGAAGAGAAGGCACGGCTGGCTTCCATTGATTATCTGGTAGGTCATGCGCGTTGGTTCCGCAGCGCTGGCGGACAGAAGCTGCTGGATGCAATTCGCAATTGGACAGCAAACGAGAGAAGCAATCAATTATAACTTTGGGAGAAATAAACTGATGCATTGGGCGACAATTTTAAGCTACCTTGCAGCGAACTGGATGGAAGATACTGGGGCCATCACATCGATTGTCGGAATCTGGCTCATTACGCGCCGCAACATTCTCTGTTGGCCGGTGGTGCTGATTGCCGAACTGTTATACATGGTTGTACTTTTCCGCGTGCAATTATATTCCGGTTCCCTGTTGCAGATTTTCTTCATGGGCTTCACAGTGTATGGCTGGTGGTATTGGTCGCGCGGCGTGCGTGAAGATGGCGAGGTGCGCATGGTTCGGCTTCCGATGCCCAGAATGTTGGCTGGGTTGTCGGCGGGAGCTGCGGGAAGCGTGCTGGTGGGGTTTTTGATGGATCGGGCAGGAGCGTCGCTGCCTCACCTGGACGCTGCGCTTATGAGTTACAGCATGGTGGCAACGTGGTGGCAAGCTCGAAAGCATACGGTAAATTGGTTGCTATGGATTGTAGTGGACCTTATTTATATCGGCGAGTATCTCTACAAAGGATTGCGGCCAACCGCGGCGCTCTATGCGGTGCTGGCATGCCTGGCCGTGCTGGGGTTGCGAGACTGGCAGCGTGCGGCGGCAGCTCAGACTGCGGCTTGAACCACGTTGTGCATCGGCTCACCGGCGATGTAGCGGCGTAACTCATCCGCCGCTGTGTGCAATGAGCGAGGCGCAAACTGCGGAGTTGATCCCGCAACGTGCGGCGTAATCAGCAAATTCGGGCAACTCCACAAAGGATGTCCGTCAGGAAGCGGTTCGGGATCAGTCACGTCGAGAGCGGCGCGAACATGGCCCGAGTTGAGCGCCGTGACCAATGCATCTGTGTCCACAATCGGCCCGCGCGCGGCGTTAACCAGCAGTGCGCCTTGCCGCATCAGAGCAAGCTGACGGCTGCCAATCAGATGATGCGATTCCGCAGTTGATGGCAAAATCAGAATCACAACTTCGGCTTGCGGCAACAAGCTGTCGAGTTCATCGACGGCATGAACCGGCGGAGAAGTGCGCGGAGAGCGAGCAACGCGCGTGAGGTCGACGCGGAAAGGCTCGAGCATGCGCTCGATCTCTTTGCCGATGGCGCCGTATCCAACCATCAATACGGATTTGCCGGTCAGTTCCTCGATCAGGACCGGCGGATACATTTCCCGCGCATCGCCAGTGATGTTTGCGTAATGCGTGCAGGCTTCGAAGCGACGCTTCCAAATTCCGGAGCGCTGCACATCGAGATAAAGCGGAAAATATTTCAGAGTGGCCAGAATGGCGCTGAGGGTCCACTCGGCTGTGGAGATGCTGTGTGCGCCGTGGGCATTGCAGATGGTGACGTGCGGGCCGGCAACGCCGGGTATCCACTCCGTGCCGGTCATCAGCGACAAGATGAGGCGCACGCCGCGCAGCCACGGCCAAACACGCTGGGCGCGGGTCGGATATGGATCGGGAATCCAGACATCGATTTCGACTACATAGTCAAGGTCTTTGGGCAAGGGGACGAGCTCGACTTCCGAAGGAAAGTCGCGCAACAATTCAGCGGGCAAGGAGGCTGGATAACCGACACGCAACATAGTAAATGTCTCCCGGGGGAATACGGGATTCTTTGCAACATACTACATGAGATGTGATGTTGTGCACGGAGTTTTGATTCGCATTCTTTTCAATAGAATGGCCTATCAGACAGTGAGCAAATTCGTGTAGACCGCCATGCCGACCACGGCATCGGCGCCGAGGGCGTCGAGCGCATCGACTTCCTGCTGGCTGCGAATGCCGCCGGCCACAATGAGCTGACGCTGCGTGAGCTTGCGCAGGCGCGCGGCCGTCTCAATGGGAAATCCCTGCATCATTCCCTCGCCGTCCACATGCGTATAGAGAAATGCTGCCGCGTGGGGTTCGAGCTGGGGAATCGCATCGTCTGGCGTGAGCGCGACTTGCGCCTTCCAGCCCTTCACGGCGATGCGGCCATTCTTTGTGTCGATGCCGGCGACGATGCGTTCAGCTTCGACGGCGGCTGCGAGCGAAGCAGCGAAATCAGAATTGACTGCGCCTGTTTCCGAGAAGAGCGCGGAGCCAATGATGATGCGCTTTGCGCCAGCATCGAGCACTTGGCGCGCGCGCGCGATGGAATGGATGCCGCCGCCCGCCTGGACGGGAAGCCGCTTGGCAATCTGCGCAACAAGTTTTGAATTATCTCCCTGGCGCATCGCCGCGTCGAGATCGATCAATTGGACTAATGGAAATTTGGAGAATTTCTCAATCCAGTATTCGAAGTCGTCAAAGGCGAGGCGCAGTTTTTCGCCTTGCACAAGCTGGACGATTTGACCACCTAAAAGATCGATAGAGGGAATCAGCATGGGAGCCTCACAGAGACACCGGCTTTGGCAAGTTCTTCTTTGAGCGTGCGCGCGCTTGAGATGCCGAAGTGAAAGATGCTGGCAGCCAGCGCTGCATCGGCCTTGCCGCGCCCAAAGACATCGACAAAATGTTCCACGGTTCCTGCACCGCCTGAGGCGATGACGGGAATATTGACCGACTCGCTGACGGCTGCGGTTAGCTCGCAGTCGAAGCCGGTACGCATTCCGTCGGAGTTCATCGAGGTGAGCAGAATTTCTCCAGCGCCGCGATCTTCCGCCTCGCGCGCCCACTCGACCACGCGGCGGCCGGCAAGCTTGCGCCCTCCTTGTACAAAGACCTGCGCGTCGCGCACTGGGTCGGCGGCTTCGGGGTCGCGGCGCGCATCAATGGCAACCACGACGGCCTGCGCGCCAAAGCTGCGGCCAATTGCGTCAATGAGAGTTGGGTCGGCCAAAGCAGCGGAGTTCACGCTGACCTTGTCCGCGCCCGCTTCAAAGACTTGCGCCGCATCGTCCGCGGTGCGAATGCCTCCGCCCACGCAGAATGGAACGAAGAGTTCACGCGCGGTTCGGCGCACAGTGTCGAGCAGTGTGGCGCGTCCTTCGTGCGTCGCGGTGATGTCGAGCAGAACAATTTCGTCCGCGCCTTCGCGGGCATGACGCGCGGCCTGCGTAGCCGGATCGCCTGCATCGATCAAATCGACAAACTGCACGCCCTTCATGACACGTCCATCATGCACGTCGAGACAGGCGATGATGCGCTTTGTGATCATTCAGTTCCCTTCCCATTTGAGAAAGTTCTCGAGAATCTTGAGGCCCGTTGCGCCGGACTTCTCCGGATGAAACTGCACGCCCATCACGTTTCCGCGCTCGACGGCGGACGCGAAAGGCTCAATATAGTGCGTGACGGCAGCGGTATCGGCAGTGACCGGGGCTTTGTAGGAATGCGTGAAGTAGACGTGCTCGCCCGGTTCGACTCCGGCAAGAAGCCGCGAGTTGGAACGGATTTCAAGGGAATTCCAACCGACGTGCGGAACTTTTTCTGGGCTTTCAGAAAAGCGCGCGCACGATTCCGCAAAATGCGCAAGGCCGGGCTGATTTGGCGCTTCGCTCGATCCTGCATAAAGCCATTGCATCCCCACGCATATTCCGAGGAATGGAACACCGCGCGCAATCGCCGCGCGAATCGCGGGTGTGAGTCCGGTTGCGTCCAGGCGCTCAGTGGCCGCGAAGTGACCGACGCCGGGAAGTACGATACGCTTTGCATTTTCCACAAGCGACAGATCGCCGTCGGTCACAATCGTCTCCGCGCCCAGGTGATGCAGAGCCTTAAGTACCGAAGTCAGGTTGCCCGCTTTGTAATCGATCACGGTTACGCGCATCACAACAATCCTTTTGTTGAAGGCAGCATCTTGCCGAGTTGTTTGTCGCGCGAGCAGGCGACACGCAGAGCGCGCGCGAAGGCTTTGAAGATGGCTTCAATTTTGTGATGATTGGAGCGACCATACATTGTTTTCACGTGGACGTTGGCGCGGGCGCCGCGCGCGAAGCCCTCGAAGAAGTCCGTCACCAACTCAGTTTGCAAATCACCTACCAGCCGCGTGCGGACTTTGGTTTCGACAGCGAAAGCGGCGCGGCCACTGAGATCGATGGCGGCGATGGCCAGAGTTTCATCCATGGGCATCAAGAAATATCCGGCGCGCAGAATGCCGCGCTTATCGCCGAGCGCGTGGTTGAAGGCTTCGCCGAGCGCGATTCCTACGTCTTCGACGGTGTGGTGCTGATCGACATCGAGATCGCCGTCGCAGGCGAGATCAAGGTCGAATGCGCCGTGACGTGTGAACAACTCCAGCATATGATCGAGGAAGCGGATGCCGGTGGAGATTTTGTATTGGCCGCTGCCTTCGATGATCAGCTTGATGCTGATGCGTGTCTCGGTGGTGTTGCGTTCGAAGTTCGCGGCACGCGGTGGCTTTGAAGTGCCCCCGGTTCCAGAATCGGGACCTGGGGCACCCGGAGATTTTGGTCGTTTGGTCATGCAGCGCCTCCTTTGATCTTGAGTGCGATGAGAGTATTGTTGAGAGCTACTGCTGCTTGCTGCATCTGCTCGCGTGTTCCGATGGTGATGCGCACGCGGCCATCGCAACCAGGGTCACTGGAGCGGTCGCGAACCAGAACGCCTACCGCGCTCATCCTGCGCGCAAACTCCTTGTGCTGCGCTCCGATTTCAATAAGGACAAAGTTGGCACTGCTGGGCCAGCGACGAACTCCCGCCTTGTCGAGCGCGGCCTCAAACTCCGCGCGCGCGGCCAGCACTTCGCTGACGTACCAATCGAGATAGGTTGTATCTTCGAGGGCCGGCGGCAGGCAGGCCAGCGCAAGCGAGTTCACACTGTACGGCGAAAGCACACGTTTAATCCAGCGCATAAGTTCCATGGAGCCGGCGAGCAAGCCAAGGCGCAGTCCGGCAAGTCCATATGCTTTGGAAAATGTGCGCGCGATAATCAGGTTTGGAATTTTGCCGATGAGATCGATGACCGTCTCGCCGTAAAAGTGAAAGTAAGCCTCATCGACAAGCAGGACCGCATGAGGCGCGCGCTCGGCAATCTCAAGTAACTGCATGCGCGTAGCCGCTGAGCCGGATGGGCTGTTGGGATTGGCGATAGCAATAATTTTGGTGCGCGGCGTGATGGCTGCAAGAAGGCGCTCGAAGGGAAACTTAAGGTCGTCCGCGGCTTGCACGGGAATCACGCGCGCGTCGGTGGCGGAGGCATATACCTCGTACATTGTGTAGGTCGGCACAGGCAGCAAGAGTTCGTCGCCACCTTCGAGAAAAGTTTCAAAGAGCACGTGAATGGCTTCGTCCACGCCGTTAGTCAGAGCAACCTGTGCGGGCGCGAGACCGAGATGCGCGGCAACGACTGCCTCAACCGGTTCGCGCTCGGGATAACGCGTTAAGCTGCCGGCGCTGATGCTGGCCAGCACATCACGAACCTTTGGCGAACAGGCGACCGTATTCTCATTGAAGTCCAGGCGCAAGGCATCTCGGCAGCCAAGCGGAGGGTGATACTCCTTCATGGCCTGCACACGCGCTCGCGGCGCCGGAGTCAATATTTTTGCGGCTTCAGAGGCTGGGTCAATCACGAGATCTCCTTTTCAATCGCGTGCGTATCGCGTCGGCGTGGGCGGTTAGACCTTCCGCTTCGGCCAGCAGAACAGCGGAGAGACCGAGCACGCGCAGCGCTTGCGCGGAATACTGTTGCACGGTGATGAGCTTGACAAAGTCGTTGACACTGAGACCGCCGCGGACACGCGCCATGCCGCCGGTGGGCAGCGTGTGATTGGGGCCGGAGATGTAGTCGCCCATGGGTTGCGCGGACCAGCGGCCAATGAAAACGGAACCCGCATTCTGCACCCAATCGAGATCGCTCGCGGCATCGACGGTGAGGTGTTCGGGCGCAAGGCGATTGGTGATTGCGCGAGCCTCGTCTGCGCTGGATGCGATGATGACCAGGCCGTTGCGATCGAGCGCCTGGCTGGCGATGGAGTTGTTGGCGCTACGCGCTTTAACATTTTGGACGACCTCTTTCGCCAAGTCTGCACGAGTGGTGATGAAGATGGCCAGCGCTTCGGGGTCGTGTTCGGCTTGCGCGACGAGATCCGAGGCAATATAGGCCGCGTTCCCTGTTTCGCTGGTGACGATAACCTCCGTGGGACCTGCGAGCATGTCGATGGCGCAATCGAAAGCGACAAGGCGCTTGGCGGCGGTGACGTAGAGATTGCCAGGGCCGACAATCTTGTCGACGCGCGGGATGGTCGCGGTTCCATAGGCCAGCGCGGCGACGGCATGCGCTCCGCCGAGCCGATAAAACTCGGTGATGCCGAGCAGGTAAGCGGCGGCAAGGGTTTCCGGCGCCGGTTTTGGCGAGACAACAACGATGCGCTCGACGCCCGCTACCTGCGCTGGGATGGCGGTCATCAGCAATGTAGACGGCAGCGGATGGCGGCCGCTGGGAACATAACAACCCACCGAGCCAAGCGGCCGAACAAGCTGACCGGCGATGAGGCCGGCGATTGGTTCTTCGCTGAAGGATGCCGGCAACTGCGAAACAGCAAATCTGCGAATCTGATTTGCCGCCGTTGTCAGAGCCTGCTGCATTGCAGGATCAGTTGTATCCCATGCGGCAGCCATCTCGGCGGCAGAGACGCGTATAGCACTCGCGCCAGGCAGGCCGTCAAATTGAGCGGCGTAGCGAAAGAGCGCGCGGTCACCACGTTTGCGCACATCCGCAACGATGCGCTTGACCGTTGGCAGCACGGCATTGAGCGCCGCGCCGCCGCGCTGTTCGAGGGCGGCAAGCAATTCCGCTGTCTGCTGTGCGCCGCGACCTTTGGTTCGGATCAACTTCATTGCTTCTCCGTAATTTCGTACTTTGAGATTTTGCTTTCCCAGGTCCCCAAAAGCGAGGGACCTGGGGCACCCAATCTTTCGTAATGCGATAAGTGTTAAAGCACAACCTTGTTGAGCGGATACTCGACGATGCCTGTCGCCTTTGCCGCCTTGAGTTTTGGAATGACGTCGCGGGCAATGCGCTCATCAACAATGGTGTTGACCGCGACCCAGTCGGAGTTGCTGAGCTGGGAGATGGTCGGCGAGTTGAGCGCGGGGAGCACGGCGAGGACCGCATCGAGATTGGCACGCTGCACATTGAGCATGAGGCCGACCTGCGATTGCGCATCGATGGCGCCGCGCAGCATGAGCGCGATCTGCGAGAGCTTCTCGCGTTTCCAGGGATCGGCAAGTGTGGCTTTGCCAGCGATGAGATGTGTCTCGCTCTCCATGATTGTGTCAATGATCTTGAGGTGGTTGGCCTTGAGCGAGCTGCCGGTCTCCGTCACTTCTACGATCGCGTCGGCGAGCATGGGCGGCTTGACTTCCGTCGCGCCCCAACTGAATTCGACCTTCACGTTGACGCCCTTTTGCGCGAAGTAACGCTTGCTGACTTCGACCAGTTCGGTGGCGATGGTCTTGCCTTCGAGGTCTTCGGCCTTCTCAAAGCCGCTGCCTTCAGGAACAGCCAGTACCCAGCGCACCTTGCGGCGGCTTTGCTTGGCATAGGTGAGCGTGGTGACGCTGGTGACGTCGAGACCGCTTTCGACAACCCAGTCAATGCCGGTGAGGCCGGCGTCGAGTACGCCGTGATCGACATAGCGCGCCATCTCCTGCGCGCGAATCAACATGCACTCGATTTCGGAGTCGTCGATGGATGGAAAGTAAGAGCGCCCGTCGGCGTAGATGTTCCAGCCGGCGCGCTTGAAGAGAGCGATGGTGGCATCCTGAAGGCTGCCTTTGGGAATGCCGAGTCTTAGTTTGTTAGCCACGGGCTGCCTCTTTCTTTTCGCTGGATTGCTGATCGTTGTCCATGACCACTGGTTTGGTAAAGCAACTGACAGTGCCTTCGTGACAAACGAGTCCGTCGCCCTCGACGATCACGCGAAACAATAAGGTGTCGTTATCGCAGTCGGTTGCGGCGGAGACGACGCGCAGGCGGTTGCCGCTGGTTTCGCCTTTCATCCACAACTTTTGGCGGGTGCGGCTCCAGAAGGTGACGAAGCCGGATTCAAGGGTTTTGGCGTAGCTGATGGAATTCAGAAAGCCCAGCATCAGCACTTCGCCGGTCCGCGCATCCTGCACGATGCCGGGGACGAGGCCGTCCATCTTGTCAAAATCGATTGTGGGGTTCATGTCGCTCATTGATTTCCTTGTTCTCGGTTGAATTTTTTACTGGGAACGCAAAAAACCCGCTGGCTGAGTCGCCGGCGGGCTGGGGGTCTTTGATCTTTTCTGGCCGTTTACATCAGGCCATGCAAGTCCGCCGGCATGGAGTTTCCATGATGATGGTGGTGACCGTGATGGCGGCGGCTCTGCATCTGAGTTTGAGATTACGGGAAACAAGCGGCGCTGTCAAATCTTTTTCTTGCCGATGGGAGGCGGCAGAGTGGAGAATGGAGCCGTGCAAAGAGGATTGCAAATTTCGGCGGCTGCAATTGCGATGCTGTGTGTGTGTATGGCGGGCATTGCGCAATATCAGGATAGAGACACGCGCGGCGTGCCCAAGACATCCGCAACTGCCCCAGCTCCTGAAGCACGCGTGGATATCAACCACGCCAGCATGGATGAACTGCTGAAGGTTCCCGGCATGACGCCGAGCTGGGCGGGGCGCATTGTTCGCTTCCGGCCGTATCGTTCCAAAGTGGATCTTTTGGAATACGGCATCGTGAATAGCCAGGTTTACGACAGAATCAAGGATTACGTGATTGCGCACCAGAAGGCGCAATAAGCGTTGACAGTTGAGCTTTGTGGTTTCCGGCCCATTCGCAATGGAACGAAATGCGGGTGCTTCGACTCGCTGTGCTTGCTCAGGATGACAGCGGTACGGAGCTTACGTTTCTTGGAAACTGGGATTATTGGGTTCGTGGTATCCCACCCATTTCACAAAAAACGTGAAATGGATGGGGCACCCATTTTTGCTGGGTTAATCGTGGTTTGTGACGCCTGCCGGTTCCGGCAGTGGTGCATCGCCCCGCCGGAGCAGACGGCTCAGAATCACATAGAGCACCGGGATAAAGAAGAGGTTAAGTACCGTCGAGAGCAACATGCCGCCGACAATGGTGGTCCCAACGGAGCGGCGTCCCAACGCACCCGCGCCTGTCGCGAAGACCAACGGAAGAACGCCGAGAATGAAGGCAAACGAAGTCATTAAGATCGGCCGCAGGCGCAACTCTCCGGCTTCGGCGGCTGCGTCGGCAATGGAGCGGCCCTTGCGGCGCAACTGCTCCGCAAACTCGACAATCAGAATCGAGTTTTTAGCCGAGAGGCCGATGAGCATGACGAGACCGATCTGGCAGTAGACGTCGTTGGAGAGACCTCGCAGCGAGACCAGGCCCAATGCGCCCAGCACCGCCATGGGCACGGCAAGAAGAATGATGAAGGGCAGCGCGAAGCTTTCGTATTGTGCCGAAAGCGTGAGATAGACGACCAGAATTCCGAGGCCAAAGATAATCAGTGCACGACCGCTGGATTCGATCTCGTCGAGGGTCAGGCCGGTCCACTCGTACTTCATGCCGGGCATCAATATTTTGGCTTTGTCACCGGCCAACTCTTCCATGGCAGCGCGTCCTTGGCCGGAGCTATAACCGCGTGCGGGCGAACCGTCGATTTCGACCGAGCGGAAGAGGTTGTAGTGGTTGATGACCGGCGGACCGGCGCTTTCAGTCACCTTGGCCAGGTTGTCGAGCGGGACCATCTGGCCAGAGTCGGAACGAACATAGTAGTTGTGCAGATCGCGCGCCGACATGCGGAAGGGCTGATCAGCCTGAACGTAGACGCGGTAAGTGCGGTTATTAAAGTCAAAATCGTTGACGTACTCCGATCCCATGAAGACGCTGAGCGTGTTGGTGATCTGCGAGAGCGGAATGCTCATGGCCTTGGCCTTTTCGCGATCGATGGTGACCAGCATCTGCGGATCGTTGGCCGAGAACGTCGTGATCAGCCCGGTCAGATCCTTGCGCTGCCGGCTTGCGCCAACCAACTGATGAGCGACTCGATCCAGATCGCTGAGTGTGTTCATGCCCTGGTCCTGAAGCATAAACTGGAAGCCGCCATAGCTGCCGACGCCGTTCACAGCCGGAGGCTCAAACATCGCAACCAGGCCGCCGTTGCGCATGAACATCAATCGCTGCAGCTTGGGGTTGAGGTCGGCCACAATATCGGCGGTCGAGTGCCCCTTGCCGCGCCGCAGGTTGCTGGGTTTGGCGTTCACAAACATCATGCCCGCATTTGCGGCGCTGCCAGCCATGCTGAAGCCCATCACAGCAAAGGAACCGCCGATGTCGGGATTCTGCTTGATGATTGCCTCAGCGCGATCGGCGAGGGCGGTTGTGTAGGCCAACGAAGAACCCGGCGGGGCCTGCACAATGACCATCATGTAGCCCTGATCTTCCTGGGGAATGAAGCCGGTGGGAACGTGTCCATAAATCCAGACAGTTGCTCCCAAGCCGCCGAAGAATACCAACAGAAACAGATAGCGCAACCGGAGCGCGCCGTGAATTGATTTGGCATAAGTACTTGAAAGCCAACTGATCTGCGCGTCGGCGGAGTGAATGAATCTGGCAAAAAGACGCGAGAGGGGGCGAATGTGCAAAAAGTCGAGCTGGTGGGGACGATCCGCTTCGCCGCGTAAAAAGATGGCAGACAGCGCCGGCGAAAGCGTGAGGGCGTTGAAGGCCGAGATGGCAATGGCGAATGCAATGGTCAGCGAAAACTGGCGATAGAGAATGCCCGTGGTGCCGGGAAAAAATGATACCGGCACAAAGACCGCGATCAAAACCAGTGAAGTTGCAATCACCGCGCTGGTCACTTCGCCCATGGCGCGCGAAGTGGCCTCGTGTGGATTGCTGTGCTCCATGGCGATGTGGCGCTGCACGTTTTCAATCACCACAATAGCGTCGTCTACCACCAGTCCCGTGGCCAGCGTGATGCCAAACAGAGTAAGCGAGTTGATGGAGAAGCCGAACATCTTGATGAAAGCGAATGTCCCGATCAGCGAAACTGGAATTGTAACGGCAGGAATGATGGTGGCGCGCCAATCCAGCAGGAAGAGAAAGATGACGGTGATAACGATGAATACGGCCACGACCAGCGTAAACAGCACCTCGCGGATGGAGTCGCCCACCACAGTGGTCGAATCAAACGCAATGGCATATTGCAGTCCCGGTGGAAAGCTTTTGGAAAGCTCCTCCAGAACCGCCTTTGCCTTGCTGTCCACTTCAAGGGCGTTGGCGTTCGAGAGTTGCATGACTCCGATACCCATCGCCTCGCGCCCGGAGTACTTGAGCACCGTGCTGTAATCTTCCGCGCCCACCTCCGAGTGGCCCACGTCCTTGAGCAGCACGAGACCGTTGGCGCTGTTCTTCACGATAATCTTGTCAAAATCCGCCGGACTAGAAAGCCGGCCCACAACGCGCACAGGCATTTCAAAGGCCTGCTTCGAATCCGATGGAGGCTGACCAAGCTGTCCGGCGGGAATCTCCACGTTCTGCTCGACAAGCGCGTTGACCACGTCTGTTGCGGTGAGTCCTCGCGCGGCCATGCGCACCGGATCAAGCCACACCCGCATGGCATACTTGCGCTCGCCAAAGATCATTACATCGCCCACGCCGGGCACGCGCTTGATTGCGTCCTTCACATATATGTCGAGATAGTTGGAGATGAACTCCGCGGAGTAGCGGCCGTCGAGAGTATAAAATCCGGCGCCGAAAACAAAATTATGCGCGGACTTGGTGATGCTGATGCCGGTGGCATTTACGGCTGCGGGCAGTCGGCCCGTCACGCTGGCCACGCGGTTCTGCACGTCCACCGCGGCTATATCGAGATCATAGCCGGTCTTGAAAGTAGTGGAGATAGAACTGGTGCCGCTGTTGGTGCTCGACGAGCTGATGTAGCGCATTCCTTCCACGCCGTTGATGGCTTCTTCCAGCGGAATGGTGACGGCCTTCTCCACCGTGTCGGCGTTGGCGCCCACATAGTTGCAATTGACCTGGATCTGCGGCGGCGCGAGTGTGGGATACATGGCGACCGGAAGATTGGGAATACACACCGCGCCTGCCAGAATGATCAGCAGCGCGCACACCGTCGCGAAAACCGGCCGATGAATAAAGAAATCAACAAACAAGGGCTGCCTTCTTTCAGTAAATGCTTCGCACCCCGAGAGCACTGCCGTTCGCGCAAATTCGCAGTGTGCTCCAGGGTTTGCGATGAACCAGCAAAAGAGCTGCGATTCTGAAACTTGAAAACCAAGTCTTAACCATTAAAATCATTGGTTGCCAACAGTGCCCTCAACTGCCCATCGGCATTACCGGCATACCGTTGACCAGGAATTGCGTGCTCGAAACGATCACTTTGTCACCGTCGTTCAAACCTGAAGAAATCGAGTAGTTGTTGCCCACGGTGTCACCCAGCGCAACCGAAGTCTGCCGGGCAATATAGTGGCCGTTCTGCTCTTGCGCGACGAAGACAAAGCTCTGCCCGCCCAACCGCGTAACCGCCAGCACCGGCACCACCGCCATGGGAGTAGTGCTCCAGATGACGCGCGCCTTGATCATCTGCGCGTTGCGCAGCATCTCCGGCGACGTGTGAACCGGCGCCTTCACCAGAATCCCTTGCAGCGTACTGTCCACCTGGGGTGAAAGGAAATCGATCTTCGTCTTTTCCAGCAGCTTGCCGGTGTTATCCATCAGTTCCACATCCAACCCCTGCCGGGCCTGTGCGGCGCGTTCAGTCGGAATGTAGATATACGCTTCCAGATTCTTGAACTCATCCACGGTTGTGAGGATCGAGGGCGGCGAATTCAGCGGTGAAGCAAAATCCCCCACGTGCACAGGAATATCGCCCACCACGCCGTCAAAAGGCGCGCGGATATTGTAATAAGCCAGTTGCTCCTCTTGCGTCTTGCGCAATTCCGCAGCTGACTCGTAATCCGCCTTGGTGTTGCCGAACGATTGCTGCGCCTGGTCATAGGCATCGCGGCTGATCACTCCGGCCTCAAAGAGCTTGCGCTGGCGTTCTATCTCCACCACGTTGTAGTCGTAGGCAGCCTTCTTCTGTTGCTCGGTGGCGCGTGCCGCCGCCACAGTGGCGAGTTGCATCTTGGGGTCAATCTCCATCAACAGTTGACCCGCCTTCACTTTGTCGCCCGAGCGCACCAGAATCCTGGTCAGATTTCCACTCACCTGCGGAAGCAACGTCGCCGAACGGCGTGACTTGATGATGGACACATACTCATTCCACTGCGCCACGGGCTCCAACTTGACCGCAACTGTTTGCACCGGCATCGCCTGCATCGCCGCCGCGTTCTTTGCCCCCGGCTTCTGCTCGCAGCCGGTAACCGCCAATCCAAGAAGGACAAAACAGCCAAATCCAAGTATGCGTTTCAAGGTGATCTTCCTCACTCTATTTCTTTTCCTGCAATCTTCAACATATCTATTGTATTGTGACGGTTTGGACCGAAGCATCGACGCAATTTTCCTTCCCCCCTCCAGCGCCCCCTGCCAGAACCGGCGCAAAAGGAGCCGGATTAACGAAATCAGGCACCTGAACAGGTGAGGCAAATCTCTGCTTCAACCATCACAAACTCTTCACGCATTTTTGACATGGACCCCCTGAGTTGATAGGCTTCATAAGGGCGCATATGGCCAGTCCGGCTGTTTGATGTCCCTTGAAGCGTCCCCGTCGTCTAGCCCGGCCTAGGACACCGCCCTTTCACGGCGATAACACGGGTTCAAATCCCGTCGGGGACGCCATAAAAATCAATAGGTTAGATAGATTAAGTGAAACTCTCTACAGGACCGGGGACGTTGTGGGGACTAATGTATAGGTGCGCACTCTCCTCTCCATCCCCAGTCAGGGTTACTTCGGCTCGGGTAAAGTGCCATCAGTCAGCGCTACCCAACTTGTTTTCAGCGGTTGCAAAGTATACGGGGAATAATTACGGGTTGCCCTCCCAAATTAGTGCTTCTCTCCTCAAGGTCAGGATGTGCCGGAGGGCTTGAAGAGGGAGCCTGCCAGCGAAATATTTACCTATTTAGCCGCAAAGCGCCTGATTGAAATTCGATTAGCAAACCGTGCAAGGGTAGGCTAATCAGTGAAAAAACTTCTGAGACGCCTAACGAATCAGCCGGCGTCACTTCCGCAAACACCTGTTCTTTCGGTGCAATCGTTTTTTAGCCTCGCAGTCCTTCTCTGGGTTGATATAATTCCGCGTAACCGGCGACGAAAAAGTTGATTCCGCTATAAACCCGCCGAGCGCCCTCGATCAAGGTCAGAACCATATCCAGGAATAGTGAGCCGCGCTGGAACTCTCATGAAAAAACGCACCCAAAGCCCGAAGAGAGCGCATCCAAAAGCGCTTGAGCGTGAACCATTCCTGACCGGCCACAGTTTGAAAGCAGTTCTCTGTGTGCTGCTCGCGGCTATGACGCTGGTGCTTTACAGCCCGGTTCTTGGGCATTCGTTCCTCGTCTCCGACGATCACGATTACGTAACGGCAAACCCCCATATTCATGAAGGGTTGTCCTGGAACACGATCAAATGGGCTTTCCGGTCGACAGAAGCCGCGAATTGGCATCCGCTGACCTGGCTCTCGCATGCACTCGACTATCAACTCTTTGCGCTGAATCCTGCGGGGCATCATTTCGACAGCGTTTTGATTCACGCTCTGAATGCAGTGCTGTTATTTCTGCTGTTGGCATGGGTTACCAAGCGCGTGGGACCGAGCTTGCTTGTGGCAGCGTTGTTCGCGGTGCATCCCCTTAATGTCGAGTCGGTAGCGTGGGTCGCGGAGCGGAAAAACGTGTTGAGCACATTGTTCTTCTTCTTAGCGATCGGCGCGTATGCCTGGTATGCGCAAAAACCCAGTTGGCGGCGATACTTGTTGGAAGTGGCGCTGTTTGCAGCGGGACTGATGGCCAAGCCGATGGTGGTCACTCTGCCGTTTGTGCTGTTGCTGCTGGACTACTGGCCGCTGGAGAGAACGCCGCTCAATGAAAGCAGGAGCGGCCCTGGCGCATCGAAGAGTGTGCCGCAGGCGACATATTCGAGATTGCTGCTGGAGAAAATCCCGCTACTATTTTTGTCAGCCGCGAGTGCATGGATCACCCTTATCGCACAGCGGCCCGCGGTGCGCTCCTTCGCAGAACTTCCCTTTAGCATACGAATTGAAAATGCCGTTGTTTCCTACGGGATGTACCTGTGGAAAATGATCTGGCCGGCGCGGCTAGCGTTCTATCCCCATGCTGCAAGCGCTCCCCCGGTATGGCGATGGACTCTATCTGCGGTGGTCATGATAGTTGTTACCGCGTTTGTAATTAGATTTCGCAGAAAACGCTACTTGCCCGTAGGCTGGTTTTGGTTTCTAGGCACTTTAATTCCAGTCATCGGCCTGGTGCAGGTGGGAGAGTACGCCATGGCCGATCGCTATGCCTACATCACGCTGATCGGGATTTTCGTGATGATTGCCTGGGGTCTGGCCGATTGGGCGGACGCCAAGAAAGGCCGCGCTGCCTGGCTGGTGATTCCGGTATTGTGCGCTTTGGCGGCCCTGGCCTGTGCCACGTGGCGCCAGATAGATTTTTGGGAAAGCGACTACGACTTGTGGTCGCACACGCTGGAGGGCGCGGAAAATCCTATGACGTATAACGCCCTCGGGATTGCACTTATGCACCCCGACGCGGAGATGACTCGGCAGGACCTGGAGAATTTTGGTACGGTGCAAAGCCGGATGGACGAAGCTCGCCGGCATTTTGAGCGGGCTTTGCAACTGCGCCAACAGCAAACACAGCAGAACCCTGGCGCATATCTGCCGGACATGGCAAGGACCTTGAATAATCTGGGAACCCTGGATCGACTTCAGAACCGGCCGGAGGAAGCCCGCCAACACTGTGAGCGGGCTCTCGAGATTTACCGGCAACTGGTAAAGCAGGATGTGGACGTGTACGTGCCTTACCTGGCGGCGACTCTCAGCAACCTGGGGTCCCTGGATCGACTTCAGAGCCGGCCGGAGGAAGCCCGCCGGCATTATCAGGAGGCGTTGGAGATTAACAGGCGACTCGCGGAGCAGAATCCCAGCAAATACCTGCCGAACATCGCCTTGACGCTGAATGAGCTGGGGTTCCTGGATGCAACACAGAACCGGATGGACGAGGCGCGCGCACACTATGAAGAGGCCTTGAAGATTGATCGGCAACTCGCGGAGCAGAGTCCCGCCGTGTATATGCACGACTTGGCGATGACGCTGACTGATTTCGGGCTTCTGGATGCATTTCAGAAGCGGATGGATGAGGCGCACGCGCGCTATGAAGAGGCATTGAAGATTGACCGGCAGCTCGCGGAACAGGATCCAGCCGAATATCTGCCGGACACGGCAATGACCCTGAGCAACCTGGGGAGAGCGGATTGGCTCCAGAACCGGATCGAGGAATCTCGAGCTCACTATATGGAAGCCGCGACAATTTACCGAAAGCTCGCTCAGGGCGACCCGGTGAGATATACGGGCAATGTGGCTAGAATCGAAGCAGTCTTGAAAGAACTGGATAACAAATAAAAGTGTCTTCTCTAACCTCATAAATGCTGAGTTGCTTATAACTGCGCATCCTCTGTTCCGCTTCGAAAGCGCTAAACTGCCCATTCATGCCCTAGAATTTCTCTATGACCGATGCTGCCTGGACGGTACGCGAGTTGCGTGAAGCTCTTGCCGCTGAAACTGTACGGCCTGTCGATTTAGCCGAAGTTGCTCTCGCCCGCTCTAACGGAAATCAAAGCCGCAACACATATCTTTGGCAGAACCCTGCATGGACGCTCTCGGAAGCGGCGCGCGTTGCGGCAATGCCGCGCGGCAGCGGTGGCCCCTTCGGCGATGGCCGCGGCACGCTCTGGGGGTTGCCCGTCTCAGTAAAGGATTGCTTTGACCTTGCCGGTGCGCCCACCAGTTGCGGGGTTCAGTACTATCGCGATCTCAATGGCAATGCCGCGCACGATTCGTGGCTGGTGGAAAAGTTGCGTGCGGCCGGTGCGATCATCATCGGCAAGACTCATATGCACCCGCTGGCTTACGGAATTACCGGCGAAAGTCCCGACTTCGGCGACTGCCTTCAGCCTCGCGACGAGGGCGCGCTGACCGGCGGCTCATCCTCCGGCGCGGCAGCCAGCGTGCAGGAGGGATCGGCTCTGGCAGCCATCGGAACAGACACGGGGGGGTCGGTCCGCGCGCCCGCCGCACTGTGCGGGCTTGCCGGATATCGCGCTTCGCTGGGACGCGGCAACTGGAAGGGAGGAGCGCATCTGGCGCAGACCTTCGACACCATGGGCTGGCTCTTTCGCGACCTCGAAGATGCGCCGCTGCTGGCTGGTCTCTTTGCGCCTGTGGAGACGGCTCCGCTTCAGGACTACACAAGTTTTGCCGTTCTTGATGAATGCTTTTTCCGCGATTGCGAGCCGGAGATTATTGCCAGTCTTCACGATGCAATCGCCGAGTTGGAATCGCTCGGCCTGCGCTCAATCACGATTGATCCGAAGTGGTGGGATGAAGCCTTTGAAATTTACGCGCCTATTCAGGCATGGGATGCGGCGCGTGTCCACGCCGGCCACTTTGCTCACATTGAGCCCGGCCTTCGCGAACGCCTTGAGTGGGGAGCGCATCTCACCGCCGCTGATATTGCCACGTTACGCATACGCCACGCCGAGTTCATTGCCCGCATGGACGAACTCTTCGCGTCGCATAGCCTGGTGCTTTTGCCCGCCACACCTGTCGCACGCCTCGCCGCCGGCGCGGATCAGACCAGGACGCGCGCGCGAATTCTGCGCTACACAACTCCGTTCAGCATGGCAGGCGTACCCGCAGTCACGCTTCCCGGCGCCGTTGGCGGAATGCAACTAGCAGCAGCGCGCGAATGCGATGAATCTCTCGTCCGTCTTGCGGCTCGGATCGGCAGGCAAAGAAGGCAGGCGGTCTCCGCGAAAGAAGCGAATTTCTAATTCGACTTATTTTTCACCCAATGCAAGGACCAGCCGCGCATCAACGCCTCATCAAGTTCTGACAAGGCGCCCTCAACTTCGCCCTGCGCGTCAATCGCTTGCAGCATGTGTTTGCTGCGACGGCGCAATTGCTCCGCCAACTCCGGGTTCCGGACATGGAGAGCACTGGCGAGAAATCCGGCCTGAATGGCGGCGTGCACGCGCCGAACACCAATCTCCGTAGGTTGGCCTTCGCTGGCAAGCTCCGGGTCATCCGCAAAATCCCCATGCACGGCCACCCGGCGCGAGGTTGCTCCAGTTGAGAAGATCGCGAAAACTCCCAGGTCGCCGAGAGAGAACGCCTGCCGCGCTGTGATCCCTCCAGACCACATCAGCTTCAGGCCGAGTTCCTTGCCGCGCTGCTCAAGTGCGGCAATTTGCTCCAGCGATAAGATGCCCCTGGCCTCCGCGTCCTGTTCATCGCGCAACAAATGACGTCCGGCAATACGGTCAGGGCAATCGAAGAGCGCAAGCTTCGCGCCCGCATTGCGCACCCTTTCCATCCACAGCAGCGCTCCCTCCACGCATCGTGACTCATCAAAAATGTCATCGTGCGTCACCAGCGGCGTGTCCACATAGAATGCAGGGATCGCCGTCCAGCCCTTCGTCCATTGGCTGATAAGTTCCACCACGCGCACCTGTTCATCGAGAGTCAGCGGCGCCAGTCCGTACTTGCCGGCCGTGAATCCATAGGACCGCGTCGTGTGCAGGCCAGTCCAGATCGTTCGAACTGCAGAATCCGTGTCGATTTGATACCGGTACACAAGCCGGAGTTTTTGTTGCCGGGCGACGGCAAACAGATTGCGCAGCGTGTCCACATCCAGTATGTTCAGCAGAGATTGAACGCTCACGCGTTGCCGCGCGCCCAAAAGCAACTCTCCATCGATGGCCGCTTCGGCAACACCGCTCCGCGATGCGATTTCGAGAATGCGCTTGATCTCGGCGCTCTCCACGCCTCTGCCGATCACGTCATCAAAAATCGACAGCAAAGAGATCTTGTGAATCGATGCAGGACCGAGTAGCCCCTGGCGGCGCCCTGTCTCAATCTTCGCTACCAGTTTACTGACGCTTTCTGCCGAATCTTCCGGATGCACGTGAAGCCGGACTGTGAGAGGCCGGGGATTTCCGTCGGGGGTTTTCACAAACGGACGAAACGCCGCAAAGACGCCGGCAAGCCACTTTTCTTCGTCTCGCGCTGCATCGGCTACGGAAAACTCCGGAAACAGCCTGTAAAACCGCGTGTTCACTCTCACTCCGACATTCGTGGAGCAAAAGGTGCGTCCAAACGCCGCCGCGATCAGCTTGGTGAATTCCTCCGGCCCAATCGGCCCCTCTCCCGCACTCACCATGCGCTCGCCGTCAATCATCACGCCCAGCGCGCTTACGCGAGCAGGATGCATCGCGCGCGCCTTCGCTGAAGAGTACGCCGCATGCGCGATGACTCGCGCGTTCTCTCCCTCATCGCTTACTGCCAGCAAGGGTCCGTAGGCGTTGTGGTCGTACTCATCCAGCCGGCCGGTCCAGGGAGGATACAAGACAGGACACTCGGCGAGCAATTCACGCAGCGTCTCGGCGTTGCCAGCGGTTACTCCCGCAAGACGAAGCGCCTTCTTTTCGTACCAGACTCTGAGCGCTTCCTGCTGCTGCTCAAACAAATTGTCAGTCAGTTGGGAGTGAAGCGAAACAGGAGCCGCAAGCAGAGCTGCTCCCCCCAGAAATCTTCTTCGCGTTACAGTTGAACCGGCCTTGATCAACTCTAGACCTCCTGCCTAACGCCTCTGATTCATTCGTCCGTTCCATCCTTTACCGTAAGCTCTCCCACCCTCCGAGCATCCGCTGCGCCTGGCGACAACTTCCAGGTGAACGCGAGCAACGTAATCCCCAAAAAAGTAGAGATCGCCACTGCATGAAGTGCAATATCCCAGCTATACCGCTCTGCCAGCGTGCCAATTCCCTTGCTCTCCGCCATGCGGCCCAGGGATCCAAAGATCGAGATAAAGCCATTTGCCGTGCCCACGGCCTTCTTTGAAGTGGCATCCAGCGCGCAAATGCCCAGCAACATCACGGCAGGATAAACAAAAAATCCAATAATGCCGAAAAAGGTCAGGTCAAGCCATAACTTGTTATCCGGACTATAGATGATGCCAATAAATGCAAATAGAACAGGGATCATGCAGAGCAGAGTAATCATTCCTCGGCGGCCGCCAAGCTTATCGGATAGCCAGCCCACAAGCACTGTGCTCAGCATAGCGGAAGATTCCAGAATTGCAGTGCCATACCCACCTTCGCCCAGTGTGGCGTGCTTAACCTCTTTCAGATAAGTCGGCCCCCAATCCAGCATGGCGTATCTAGCCACATAGGCAAAAAAGTTAGCACCGGCAAAAAGCCATAAGTAACGATTTTTCAGAATATAATTAACAAATAACTCGCGCGTGCCCAGTTCTTTCTCGCTTTCGCCATTGCCTCCCTCCGGATAATCGTTGTGATATTCCTCGACGGACGGCAGCCCGACCGATTGCGGCGTGTCCCTCAGCCTCAAACCGAGATACAGAGCGCACAGCAGTGCCAGTATTCCCGGAACATAAAATGCGGAGCGCCACCCAAACCACGACGCAGAATAGGCGGCAATGATGCCGATCAGCCCGCCGCCCACATTCTGGGCGAGGTTCCAGAATGCAAACACCGTTCCTCTTTCGCGAATGCTGTACCAGTGGCTCAGCGAGCGTCCGCAGGGAGCCCACCCCATGCTCTGCGCCAACCCGTTCATGGTCCACAACGCCAGATGAACCGGATAACTGCTCGCGGTTGCAAATGAGAAATTGCAAAAGGCAGTCAGCAGCAATCCAATCGGCATAAAATAACGCGGATTGCTGCGGTCAGACAAGGAACCCATAATAAATCGGCCCAGGCCATAAGTGATTACAGATAACGCCAGTAAGTCGCCTATCTGCCCCTTTGAGTAACTAAGCGCCTGCCCCATCTCCCTGGAGACCACTGGAAGATTGTTTCTTACCAGATAGAACGTGGCATAACCAATAAAGGTAGATTCCAGTATCCGCCAGCGCATTCTTGGATATAACTGCTTCACCTGCGCATCGGGCAGGCGGGCGATGTGCGCGGCAGGCCCAGGTAAGCGCAAGTTATAAGTCATTCCGGCCTCGCTAAATACTTAGTCTTGCGTGGACGGCTCGCGAAAAATCAAGCCTGAGCTTCCACTTTGTTCTCATTGCTGAAAATCAATATAGCATTCGCTGCCTCGGTTCAGCAGAACTTGCGAAGATCGTCCTCAGCCTGCGCCTTTCACGTCTTTCACTCAGATTCCCATTCCGTCAGCTTTTTGCCGGACGTGCTTCTTTCTCAACGAAATGAGTAATCAGTGTGACCGGCAGAAAGCGAACGAGAAACGCTGTAACCCTTCCTCTAAAATACGGAATTAATGTGCGCTGGCCGCGTGCCAGCGCTGCAATCGCCTGGCGCGCGACTTCTCCGGACGTCTGCATATTGTTGCCCTTGAAAGAGGCTGCGTGGGCAATGTCGAAGAACTCGCTCTCGGTGGGGCCGGGGCAAAGGGCTGTCACCTTGACGCCAAAGCGCGCCACCTCGGCAGCCAAACCCAGCGCAAAGAAGCGATTAAATGCCTTGGAGGCCGCGTAGGTGGAAATATACGGCACGGGCTGAAAGCTCGCTGTCGAGGCCAGAACCAGAATCCAGCCGCGCTCTCGCTCCACCATGCGCGGAACAAACAGCCGCGTGAGCCGCACCATGGCTTCGCAATTCACGCGCACCTGGCTCAATTCCTGTTCAATCTCGCTCTGGGCAAATGCTCCATATTGGCCGAGACCGGCATTGTTGATTAGAATCTCAACCTGAAGTCCAGCGCCTTCCGTCGCGTCGTAAATCTGCTGCGGCGCAGAAGGATCGTTCAGGTCTGCAGCAATAATTCGCGCCTCCGCGCCCCTGGCCGTGAGTTCCGCCGCCAGTGTCTCCAACCGGTCAACTCTGCGCGCCGTGAGAATGAGTTTGGCGCCGTGCTTTGCCAATTCACGCGCCAGCGCCGCACCAATTCCCGCGCTGGCTCCGGTGACCAGCGCCCATTTGCCATTAAAGTCCTGAGTGTTTGCCATCGCAAAATTATCATATCGGATTCAGCGTATCCGCCTAAACACCGCCATTCAGCAACTCCCCTTCAAACTCTTCATTGAGCCATTTGCTGAATGCCTCGAACTCTTCGTCGCGGCCCAGGAAGTCGCGCACCATCTGCCGGCCGGGCTTCGATCCGCCCTGTTCAAGCACCAATTTTCGGTAACGTGAGCCGGCTTCGCAGCCCAACAGGTCGTTGAGATCAAACTGATAAAAAAAATCCAACGCGATGACCTTATCGAAGGCGTATGTGTAGTAGTTGGACGAGTAGCCGGTGAGGTGGCCAAAGCTTGCGTACATGCGGTTGCCTTCCAGCCACGTCCATGGCTGCAGACTCTGATAGAGCTGCCGGGTGGTAAGGTCGAGATCCAAGTCAGCTGGATTCTGGTCGTGCAGGTCAATCGAGAGCGTGGTGTAGTAAAGCTGCGAACGGACCCAATCAGCCCGCCCAAATGCCCCGGCCAGCTTCATCTTTCGAATGATTTCAGAGGGAAGCGTTTCGCCGGTCTGGTAGTGCTTCGCAAAGGATTGAAGCAGTTTTTCGTCGCGGAAAAATTCTTCCAGCATCTGCGATGGCACCTCGATGAAATCGCCCTCCGTAGCAAAACCGGAAATTCCCGCCCACTCCGTGCGGCCGCCCAGAATCGCGTGCATCAGGTGGCCGAACTCGTGGAAAAAAGTGACCACATCGTTGTATTGAAGCAGCCCCGGATCGCCGGCCTCGCCACCTGGAAAGTTGCAGATGAGCGCGGCTTCGGGCAGCGCGCGTCCCCGCACTCCTGTGACTATCGGCGCCGCAGAGAACCACTTGTCTTTGCCCTCGCGGGGGTGCATATCCAAATAGAAGCGGCCTACATTCTGGCCTTTATCCAAAACCTCGAAGACCGAGACCGCCGCGTGCCACGCGGGCGCCGTCGAGCGGCGAAACTCAATTTTGAAAAGGCGCGCCGCAGTTTCCAGCACGCCCGCCTCCACCTGCGCGTAGGGAAAGTATGGACGCACGGCCTGCGAGTCGAAATCAAAAGCCGATCGGCGAAACTGTTCGTACCAGTAGCCGCGGCTGGTTATGTCAATGGCCTCCAACTGCGCCTCGCGCCTTCGAGCAAAATCAAAAATCAGTTTATGTTCGCGGCGCGCGCCCTCCTGGCTGGCTTCGTTGAGTTTGGCAAGAAAAGTCCGCACGTTGGCGGCTGACGCCATCATCTGGTCAGCGGTAGCCAGATCAGCCCAACTGCGAAAGCCCAACACATCCGCAATCTCCTGGCGCGTGGCCAGCAGGTCGAGAAGAATCTTTTTGTTGGCTGGGTAAGCGCGGGTGTTGTAGGCCACGAACATCCGCTCGCGCAGCGCGGCGCTGGCGGCGAAGGTCATCACCGGCTGCATGTCGGGCTGGTCGGTTGTGAGCGTGACACGACCTTCGGCATCAGGCCGATGGCGGACGATGTAGTCCGCGGGAAGTCCTTCCAGCTCGGCCTCAGTGGCCTCGATTGTCTTTGCTCCCTCCTGAATGTTACGGCTGAATTCCAGCGAAAGTTGTGTGGCCCTGTCGTGCAAGGCTCGCAGCAGGTCGCGCGTGACCAGGTCCTTATCGACTCCGGCCAGCCGATAGCTGAGCAGAGTGCGCTCGATGTAATGCCTGGTTGGCGGCTCGGTTCCTTCAGTCCTGATGGCGGCGAGAGCCTTGTAGACAGTGCGGTTCAGGCTCAATGCGCTGGCCGCCTGTGCTACTCTTTGCGCCTCCTTCTGCGCCTGGTCGCGCACCGCCTTGTCTTTGGCCACGGAGTTCAGCACGCTGGCCTGCGCACTAGCCAGGCTAAGCTGTTCGATTGCTGCATCGTAGGGACGCAGCGAATTCTCCGCCGTACGCTCACCCTCCACGGCCAGCAACGCAGCTAACGCGGCCTCATGCGCTTTGAGGCGTGCGTCCACCCATGCGGAAAGAGCCTCGGCTGAGGCAGCTCCCCCTGCTTCCCAGGCGTGAAAGTTTTCTGTCAGGGTAACTGCGGCCGTGTTCTCTGCAGACATGATCGGCAAACTCCTCCAAGCTTCTAGCGTGCCACAGAAGGCTGAGACTGCGCTTTGAGCCCGGTAACAACTCACTTTTTTCAATAAAATGACGAGGAGACTGCTTATGCGGGTCGTTTAGAAACCACATAAAGCACGACTGGACTCGAACCAGCGACCTCTTCCGTGCCAAATAGGAGATTGATCGTAACTCGTTGATTCTAAA
>Ga0316217_10000599_pt1 | contig 50286 bp, 42 predicted proteins | sample 1anoAmetaG_FD_203633 | JGI IMG/M metagenome (GOLD analysis project Ga0316217, IMG submission 203633) | Freshwater microbial communities from Trout Bog Lake, Wisconsin, USA - 1anoA | ecosystem: Environmental > Aquatic > Freshwater > Lake > Hypolimnion/Profundal zone | place: USA: Wisconsin...
CGCCATCGACGGAATAGGCGTTATAAACCGGCAACTGCTCCGCGGTGAGGCCGGAAGTGGCGTCCTCCGGGAGCGGCGGTTCGGCCAGGCTGGCGGTAAAACGATGCGGCTCCAGCAGCTCCAGCAAACGTGTTCGCGGCGTGGGAAAGAGGACATCGAATTGCTCGATCTGGGTTTGGTAGCCCCAAGAGCGGAACTGGGCGGCGATGAAATCGGCGTTCGTTCTGTCGTAGGGCGATCCCAGGTGATGAGGGTGCGCGGTCAGGCGCCGCATCCACTCGCCCAGGTTTTCGCGTCGGAGGCCGGCATCGAATCGCATTTCCAGGGCGCGTTCGCGCGCGGAACCGCCCGCATCGAAACCGAGCAAAGGCGCCTCCTCCGCGGCGGCGAGCCGGTTGCCAGGAGCCAATAGCCCGCCTAAAGCGGCGGTTAACAAAATAAGCTTCATTCAAAATGCCGCGAAGGTCGCGAGCCTCTGGAGTTCGCGCCCCCTCGATTCCGGATGGATGGAGATTGGCGGAAAAGAGGCTGAGAAGCGAGTGGAAAGTCCGAACCGGCCGGTTGGCGAGTTGCGAAAGGTTGACGCCATGAGCCGGCTTTCACAGAATGCCCGGGCGAACTTTATGATCATCCAACTCCCCACCCGACTTCGTCGACATTCTCTCGTGATCGCGGCGATCCTCAGCCTGGCCGGCTCGGCTTCCGCGTCTGAATTCTTCGTGGCTCCCGGTGGCAACGATTCAAATCCCGGAACCCGAAGGAGTCCGTTTGCCTCATTCGGGCGGGCTCAAGCGGCCGTTCGCGCCGAGAGAAAGGCGCGACCCGGGGAGGCGGTCGAGGTCACCTTTGACGGGGGCGTTTATCGGCTGGAGCAGCCGTTGGAGTTCACCCCCGCCGATTCTGGCGCGTCCGTCGATCGTCCGGTACGGTACCGGGCCCGGGCGGGCGAGTCGGTAGTGATCAGCGGCGGACGCCCCATCACAGGATGGAAGATTGATCCCGAACGTCCGGGGACCTGGAAAACGCGGGCCGTCGTTCCCGGCGCGGCCGGCGCGGCGGGGCAACGCTTCGAACAGCTCTGGGTCAACGGCCAGCGCGCGGTGCGGGCGCGCTCGCCCAACTACTGGGACCTTGGAACCCTCGGCGGCGTCCTGGAGGAATCGGCCGATGGCGGGGGGGTAAGACACACCTTTGCCGTCCGCCCGGAGTACCTGGCGGTCCTGCGCGGTCTCGACGAGAAAACCCTCCACGACGTCCAGATCGTCGTGTTTCATAAATGGGACACAACCCGCGAGCGGATTGAGTCGGCCGCTCCCGCCGAGGGCGCGTTCACGACGCGCGGGGCGAAGATGCAGGCGTGGAACCGGATGGAGCGTGACTGCCTCTTTTACCTGGAGAACTGCCTGGCGGCCTTGGATGCGCCCGGCGAATGGTTCCTGGATCGCGAGGGCTGGCTCTTCTACCGGCCTCGTCTCGGGGAAGACCTCAAGCGGGCCGAGGTGGTGGCGCCAGTGGTCGAGCAATTCCTGGCAATCCGCGGCAACGCCGAAAAGCCCGAGGAATGGGTGCGACACCTGGGTTTTGAAGGGCTGAAGTTCCGCCATGCCGAGTTTCGTATTCCCGAGGCCGGATTGCCCCCGGGGCAGGCCGTCATGAACGTGGACGCCGCCGCCATCCGCGTCGACGGGGCGCAAGACATCGGGTTCACCAACTGCGCGGTGGAACATATAGGTTCGACGGCTTTTTGGTTCCGACGCGCCTGCCGCGATTGCCGGGTGGAGCGAACCCGGATGTGGGATCTGGGCATCGCCGGCGCGCGCATTGGCGAAACCGACATCGTTCCCGAGGCCGTCCGAACGGGGGGCATCAGCATCGATAATTGCATTATTCAAAGCGGCGGCCGCATCGCGGCACACACAGTCGGAGTCTGGATCGGGCAAAGCGCCGACAATGCCCTGACGCATTGCGACATCGGCGACTTCTTCTACACCGCGGTTTCGGTGGGCTGGCGTTGGGGTTACGGCGAGAGCGTCGCCCAGCGCAACCGCATCGAATACAACCACCTTCACCACCTCGGCTATCGCATGTTGAGCGATATGGCGGGCGTCTACACGCTGGGACCGTCCGCGGGCACGACGGTGCGCCACAATGTCATCCACGACGTCTCGGCCACGCTGTATGGCGGTTGGGGGCTCTATCCGGACGAAGGCAGCACCGGCATTCTGTATGAAAACAACCTGGTGTACGATGTCCGCGACGGTTGCGTCCACCAGCACTACGGCAAGGAGAACATCTTTCGCAACAATATCCTCGCCTTCAGCCAGGAAGGCCAGATCGCCCTTACCCGCGCCGAACCGCACCTGTCCTTCACCTTCGAGCGCAACCTGGTCTATTGGGATGAGGGCCAACTGCTCGGGTACGCCGGCTGGAAAAACGGCGCCAAGGTCGAATTCCATAACAATCTCTATTGGCGGGCGGGCGGCAAACCGTTTGATTTCAATGGCCAGAATTGGGAGCAGTGGCGCGCTCAGGGAAGGGACGAGGGATCGCTCATCGCGGATCCCCTCTTCCGCGACCCCGCCCGGCGCGACTTCCGACTCCTGCCCGGATCCCCCGCCAAGAAGGTCGGCTTTCGGCCGTTCGACCCCGCTCAAGCCGGCGTCACCGGAGATGCCGCATGGAAGACCCTGGCCGCCTCGGTCGTCTGCCCGAAGCCGTACGTAGTGCCACCGGCTCAACCGATCGAGGTGCGGGACGATTTCGAGGGTCGAACGACCACCCCGCTGCTCGCGATGGCCAATCTCAACCACGAGGGCCATCCCGAGCTCATCGCGCTGACCGACACGTTCGCGGTGAGCGGCAAGCATTCCCTTAAGATCCAGGATCGCTCCGATCTTAAAGCGGCGTACAACCCCCACTTTTTCCTGGACCCCCATTACCTCAAGGGACCGGCGCGCCTCGCGTGCCAAATCCGGTTGGAACCTGGAGCGGATGCGGTATGCGAATGGCGCGATCAGGCCAGCCCCTATCATACGGGTCCCAGCGTCCAGTTCCGGCCGGACGCCGTGCTGGTCCGTGGTCAGAAGCTCGTGGACCTTCCGGCGAACGCCTGGATCTCCGTCGAAATGCGCGCAGTTCTCGGTCAACCCAACAGCCATTGGAGTCTGACCATCAAGCTGCCCGATGGAACCTCCCGGGAGTTCAAGGACCTGGTCTGCGATGCCGCCTGGAAGGAGACCCGATGGGTGGGATTCAGCTCGCCGGGCGCCGCCAACGCCGCCTATTATATCGACGACTTCGTTTTGGAAAACCATTGAGACCAACGCCTTCTACACTTTATGACTTTCATCCGATATTTCTGCTATATCGTCACGGGCGCGCTCGTTTCGTCGCTATTGGGCGGATTGTTCGCCTGCATGGTCTCGTTCATTTCGCCTGAGTTCATCAAAGGACTCTTTTCTCCGCCCGCCGGCGCGTCGCTGGCGCGCTATGCCGCCGCTATAGGCATGATCTGGGGCATCTTCCTCGGAACCGCGGTTATGGGGTTTTCTTTGTTGCTCGTGACCCTCATTCAGGTAGCGAGACTTTTCAAGAAGAAGGCCGATGAGAAACAGGAGGCCTGAGTATTTGCCTCAGCCAGCAGCCTTTCGTTAAAGCTCGGCGCGCGTTGGGCTGTCGTTGCGGTTCAGCGCGGCGTTTTTTTCAACGGGAGGAATAGTTTTTTCCATTATGGGAATAAGCGAGGAGGCGCCGGGATGGGAGGCGTGGAGTTTGTCGCCACTCAACCGAGGATGATGCCCCATCGAGACCTATCCAAATCGCCGGTTCAACCTGTAATGTCTGCGGAAAGAATGCGACCCTCTGGCAAGCGGGCCAATGCTGCCCCAGGCATGGTGTATGGGGTCAAACCAGACCTGTTCCATAGGCGTCGAAAACGAGCATTGGGGAATTTGGAGATTCACCGCCAAGGTTAATCCGGACGCGGCGGTCTCGAGGGCGCGATCACTTATTGCCTTGTGCCAATCCCGCCGGTTGGCAAGCATTCGTCGTGATGGATCCGATACAGCGATGCTCTTCTCCTTCGCCCCCGCGAAGCGCCTCATCTATAAGGTTACCGCGGTCTTGGGCCGGCGCGCTGCGCCGCCCGGAGGCAACGGTATTGATCTTCTGCCTGCTTGGCGGCTTCAACGCCAAGCCCCTCGCTGCCGGGCCGCTGCCCGCCTCGGCGGACCTGCGCCCGGAGTTTGAGCGATGGGGCCTGCCGCGCTGGCAGCAGGGCAGCCGACCCACCTGCTCGGTCTTTACCGTCGCCGGGGCGTTGGAGTTTGCCCTGGCGAAACGGGAGGGCCGCGGCGCGCGGCTCAGCGTCGAGTTCCTCAACTGGGCTTCCCACCGGCGCGCCGGCGATGCGAACGACGGCGGCTTCTTTTCCGACCTCTGGAAAGGATTCGCCGCCTCCGGCATTTGCGCGGCGGAGTTGCTGCCCTATGCCAGCGCTTTGGATCCGGCAACTTCCCCGACGCCCGCGGCGCTTGACGACGCGAAGCGGCGAGTGGAACTCGGCTTGCAGTGGCATTGGATCAAGGAATGGGACGTCAACACGGGGCTGACCGACGCCCACCTTTCCGGCATCAAGCGAACCCTCGCCGCGGGTTGGCCCGTCTGCGCCGGGTTGCGTTGGCCCAAGAAGGAACAATGGATTAATGATGTCCTCCAACTCTGTCCGCCGGACGCCGTGCGGGACGGGCACAGCGTCCTGCTGGCGGGTTATCGCGACGACCCCGCGCAACCGGGGGGAGGAGTCCTCATCTTTCGCAATACCGCCGGCGAGGGACGCGACGGGATGATGCCTTACGCTTACGCGCGAGCCTATATGAACGACGCCGCCTGGATTGATTTCGCCGCCCAGCCAAAACCGCTCCCCGGCGCGTCCAACCCCGCCAATCGACCGTCCGATCGCCATGAATAGGCCTTTAATCCTCGCTCTACCCGCGACCGCGGCGCTGCTCGCCACCCTCGGCGGTTGCGCGCAGCCGTCGGCCTTGCGGACTTCGGATCCATTCCACCTGACTGAATCCAAGAACTTCACGGCTCAACGGGCTTCGTCCAACAACCCCGACTGGAACTCGAACGACGACAGCAAACGTCCCATTCCCGGAGAGACCACGGTGCTGGCCGATCTGCGCGGTCCCGGCGTGGTCAACCACCTTTGGATGACCATTGCCGATAACGAATACGGATGGCCCCGGCTGCTGCGTCTGCGCGTCTATTACGACGGCAGTCGGACACCGAGCGTGGACGCTCCGGTCGGCGACTTTTTTGCGGTCGGCAATGGGAGCGAGGGCGAAGTCAAGTCGCTCATGGTTCGCGACAGCTCCGACGGCCGGGCTCGCAACTGTTACTGGCCGATGCCCTTCCGCAAGTCCTGCAAGATTACCATTACCAACGAAGGGCGGCGCCGGGTCTCCATGCTTTACTACCATGTCGATTGGAACCAGGTCCCCTCCCTGCCGGCGGGGACTCCCTACTTCCACGCCCGCTACCGGCAATCGCTGCCGGCGCCCGCGGACGGCTCCAATTATGAATTCCTGAGCGTCCGTGGCCGGGGCCACTACGTCGGCACCGTCATGTCGGTGGTCCAGGGCGAAGCCGGATGGTTCGGCGAAGGCGATGATCACTTCTGGGTGGATGGCCGGCGACCGTCCATCGAAGGCACCGGGACCGAGGATTATTTCAACGACGCCTGGGGGCTGCATGTCGACACCGGACCTTACTACGGCGTGACGGTGGCGGAAGGGACGGACCTCGGGGCCCGCATGACCGCCTATCGGTGGCACCTGGTCGATCCCATCCCTTTCAAGAAATCGCTTAAGGCCGAGATTGAGCATCGGGGATGGACCTATAACGGCGATGGGACGGTCAAGTCGGCCTTTGGCGAGCGCGCCGATTTGATTTCGAGCGTGGCTTTCTGGTACCAGGACGGCATCGCGGAAGATCAACCTGCGGCGCCTTATGGCTCCGCTCGGTTGCCGCAAGGCAACGCCTTGCAGATCGAAGTCGAGAAGTCGCTCGCGGAGTGCAAAGCGGAAGGCGGCAAGGCTTCTGTCAGCCCGGATCTTTTCTGGTCCAAGGACGTCATCCTTTTCGAGGGCCAAGGCAAGGGCGCGAAGCTCGAGGTTCCGTTCGAGGCGCCGGACGAAGGCGAGTATGAAATCTATACCGAAGTCGCCCAGGGTTCGGATTACGGCATCTACACCGTCCGGCTGGACGGCCAAGCGGCGCAAGCCTCCCAACTGGAACACGAGCCGGGAGCGGATCTCCGTCCCCAAACCCAGTTCGACGGTTATGCGCTGGAGACCTATGTGGGTCTGGCTCACCCAGTCGGCTGGGTTCGCCTTGCCAAAGGACGCCACACGCTCACCTACGTGTGCCTGGGCAAGCGGGAGGCTGCTTCCGGATACAACCTGGGCGTGGACGACATCGTTCTGGCCAGGGTCGGCCCGGAGGCTTGGGCGGCGGCCGCCCAAGTGAAAGAACCGCGAGTGCCGGATGGAAGCCTGGCCGGCCTTTCTCGCTTCTTAATCTCCGATCCCGACCCGGTGATCCGAGGCCTGGCCGCCGTCGCTCTGCGCGACCAAGGCAGGGCATCCCGGCCCGCGCTGCCCGCGCTTATCGAGGCGCTGAAGGACACTGAGGCGGGTGTCCGCATGATGTCCGCCAACGCGATCGCCGCCATCGGCCGTGACGCCGCCCCGGCGACGCCCGCCCTGATCGCCGCCGGTTCGGTGAAGGGCGAGCAAGTTCACGTTCTGCGCTCGATAGCCGACGCCTTGGGCGGCATCGGCAAACCCGCCGCCGTTCCAGCCCTGCCGCTCTTGCGTGAGCTCGCGAAAATACCGAGGGTTCGCTGGCCAGCCGAGTCGGCGATTCGCAGGATCGAGTAGCGCCGGGCCTGATGGACTTCCACGGCCGGTCGGAGGTGAACTGGGCGGCCGTGGCTTTTAGCGTCGCGAACGGCGGCCAACTCAACCATCTCCAACCCTGCGTGGCGGACGCGCCGCAGTTCTGGGGGGAGATATACCCGCGCGCTTTGGTTCGAGGCCGCCAGTTCGACAAACTGAAGCGCTGGTTCGACAAAGCGGGCGAGGTGTGTTATTCCAACCCATGACAACGACTTATTCCCGTTGGGTTTGCGTCGAACAATAAGCCTTGCGCGATATGGAAGACCCCGAAGTTCCCACCGAACATTTGCAGGAGGACATTGACGACCGTGTTGCGCGCGGGGCCCGGCAATGGACGCTGGGTGTCGCGCTGAGCTGCGCCCTTCTCGCCGCCATGGCCGCGGTGGCCTCCATGAAAGCCGGACATTATTCGAATGAAGCGATGATGTTGCAGATCGAATCCGCCAGCCAATGGAATTATTTTCAAGCCAAGAGCATCAAGGAAGCGCAGTTGAAAACCAGGGAGGAGATCCTCAGCGCGCTCGGCAAACCCATACCGGAAAGCGATAGAACCAAGGCGGCTGAGTACGAACAGGACAAGAAGCAGATTCAAGCCAAGGCCGAGGAACTGAGCCGAGAGGCCCGGCACTACTTGCACAAGCATCACATCCTGGCCCATAGCGTTACGATGGACCAAATCGCCATCGCCGTGGGCGCCATTTCCGTGCTGACAAGACGCCGCTTATTCTGGTTCGTGAGCTTGGCGTTCGGCACGGTTGGCCTGGTCTTTGTGGCGCAGTCGCTGCTGTTTTTGGGCGCCCATTGAGCCCTCCTCGATCGTCCAAGGGCGACCTCATGATTGGCAACCGGAGCGGCTGCGCCTGAAGCGCCATGGCGGCCGTCCGTGACGAGATCGCGCCGGCGGCCCGAGCAAAACCCGATCTCGGAGTAACTCGGCGAACTCGATGACGCGTAAAGCGGGAAAAGGGCGCGCCGCCGCGGTCACCGATTACCCTCCTGGCCAAACCAGGCCGCAAGGACGCGGCAGGCGGGGTCCGCCACCTTCGTTGGCAATGGAGTCGAGGGTTGGTCGAAGACCCTGACGGCCCAATGCGCGACCTCGTTGGCGGGATCGCGAGCCAGCCAATCCTTCAGTAGCCGCTCGCCTTCGGCGGCGCGTCCGGCCTGCCTAAGGGCCAACGCCTGGATGATTGCGCCCGCGCCGGTATTCGAGCCGGATCCGTAGGCCAGGATTCGATCGAGTGCAAGCCTGACCTCCTGGTCGGACTTGTTCCCGAGGTAGCAATGGCACGCCAGCCAATCCTCCAGGCGCTCGTCGACGTCCTCGGGGTAGGGCTTGCCGGCGCCCAGCTTTTCGGGCCATTCGCGGGCGTGGGCGATCAAGGCCAGCGCCCCGGTGAACGCCCGGGCCTTCATACGGTCCACCGCAAGCATCAGGTTGGCCTCGCGGAAAGCGGCGCGCGCCTCGGTGCTGCCCTCGCAGGGGAGGAGGTCGAGCGAGTCGAGAAGGTCGGCGGCAGCCTGGCGCCGACCATTCAGGAGCAACGCCTTCGCGCGCAACAAGGCCAGGACGCTATTGGTCGGAAACCGCTGCGCGTAATCGGTAACGGTCGCGAGGGCGGCGGCGGGATCGCGTTGCCGCAGCAGACGCTTCACGAGCATGGCGCCGAAACGCCACTGGCCAGGGTCAAGTTGGGCGCCCCGTTGCAGGTCGCGCAGTGCGTTTTCGTCGAGCGTGTCCGCGCCCTCGAGAACATTCTGGGCCTCGTCTGACATAGGTACAACTCGCCGCGCGGCGATTTCCTCATAAACCTGCGCGCGGGCCGCATAGAAGGGGGCGAATTGCGATTCGAGCCCGCACGAAACCAGGAGTTCTCGCGCCGTGTCCAGGTTCCCCAGATGCCAGTGAACGAGGGCAAGGTAATAACGCGGTTGCCACGCGCCGCTCTGTTTGCGGGCCCAGTCAAACACCGAGACGCACTCAAGTCGGAATGGAAAGACGAGGGCGGGCGAGGCGGCTTCGGCGCGGGCGAGCAGGTTGGTGTCGTGGCGCAGGAACGCCAGCCAGTAGAGCGCCTCGGAGCTGGGCGGCGCCAGTTCCAGGGCGCGCGCGGCGTCCTGGTCGAGCCCCACGTTCCGATACCAGGCGGCGAGTTCCAGGAAGGTCTCATGCGGGAGTTCGTTGCGGACGAGTCCGGTGAACTCCGCCGCGCGGGCTTTGCCACGCAAGACCCGCTCGAAGCGGGCGAAGTGGTTGAGGGGGTCCAGGTCGAGCAGGGCTTTGGTCGCCGACTCCGCCCCGGCCGGATCGCCTTGCAGACGGCCGAGGGCGGCCAGCAACTGGAGGCCGTCCAGATTGCGCCGATTGTTGTCCAGGCTCTCCTGGGCGCAGGTCACGGCGCGGTCATAACGTTTTTCGCGCAGCCAGGCCTTGGCTAGCTCGGTGGAGGCGGCGCTCCGCCAACCGCTGGAAAGGGCGGCGATGCTGAAGGCTTCTTTCGCATCCGTGGCATGGCCGAGAGCAACGCTGGCGAGTCCAAATTGGTAGTTGGCGCCGGGATCGTAGGTGTCGATGCTCAGGGCGCGTCGCGCCCGGTCAAGGGCGGCGGCGGGGCAAGCCCGGCGATTTTCAAGCGCCGCCAACTCGACGAGGGCGGGCAGGAAATTAGGATCGGCTTTCAGACAGGCCGCGAATTGCTCCCGGGCTTGAGGATAGGCCCGCTCCCGGGCGCTCTCTTTCCCCTTGAGGTAGAGGCCGTAGGTGGAGCGCCAGTCGAAATCCGCGGGCGCCTCCGTCGGCCGGCTCAGGACGTCGTCATCCCCCGCGATGAACTGGAGCTTGTCGCGGCCGAGACAGACCCGAAGCGCTTGGGGTGGGGTAGCGAGCGAGACGATCCGTTCGAACGGCCGCATGGGCTGGAGATCGACCTCGGTGGCATTCAGCAGGCGCGCGCCGTCGAAGACTTCAAGTTTGTCCCGCAGGCGCCGCGCGGGCGAGATGCGGATGGTCAGCTTCTCGGCCTGGCGGGTGATGTTCATTGCCCCCCACGGACTCGCGCTCACCATGCCGCGGGTTCCCTTGACGGGCTCCCAGTATTCTGTCCACGTATCCGTGGCGTAGGGAGGAAACTCCTTGTGCTTGAAGGGGGTGAGCGCGCGCTCGTCGGCGGTTTGGTTGAACAGGCGTCCCGATTGGACCTCGACGTATTGGCCATCGGTATCGGTCAGCAACTTTTCCCAGATCATCCCCTGGCGCGAGAGGCCCCAAATCCAAACCTTCCGCCCGGGCTTGTCGCCGTAGGCCGAGCAGCGGGCCATGCCGAAATCGTCATCATGCCAATAGCCGCCGAAGAACTCCGCGAACCGGCCAAAGACGTGGTAGGACTTATAGGGGCCGAAGTTATTCTGATCGTACCACGAAAGGTCATGGCCGTTCTGGGGGTTGATGGGCCAGTCAAAGGCCTTTCCGTCGTGGCCGAGGTAACGGACGCCGGGATCGACGAATTGGAGGTTACCGGCGGCCTTAATGCCGACGTTCATCCAGGTGTAGTAGGGCTGGTCGGCGCCGGAGGCGTTATGCCAGAAGGAGCGAGTGGAAAAGCAAGCCTCCCCAGCCGGGAGGTTGATCTCCAGGCGCCAACTCGAGCGCGTCAGCAAGTCGAGCGCGCCGATGATGCAACTCGCGCTGCCGTCTGGGTTCCGCCGCGTCGCGTAATCGACCGGCGAGAAACAGTTCGGAGTGTGCCCCATGATGCCGTAATTGGCCTCCATGCCGCCGCTCGTCCAGGGACCGCGCATCGAGACGTCGCGGAATTTCACGACGTGATTGAAATAGACAAACGGCTTGCCCGTAGTTTTCTCGATGGCCGCCCAGATCTTGCCGCCGATCTCCGGCAGGATTAGGAGTTGCAGGTAGTCGTTGGAGAGCTCGACCACTTTCCACTTCTTCAGCGCCGGCGTAGCCGTAAAGCCGTCGTAACGGAAGTAAGGATAGAACCGGGACATCGCCGGCACGGGGTCGGGGTCGGAATAGGGGTAGGTCGTAAACTCGCGGTCGTATTCTGCGACGACCGCCTTGCCGGGGGCCGCGCTCGCTTCAGGCTGGACGACGAAAGCCGTAACCAGGCAAACCAGGAAGAAGGTCAGGTTTTTCATTTCAACAGAGTCCGTAAATCGGTTTGGATGGCGGCATTGACAGCGCGTCCGGGTTCACGATGCCCCTGCCAGGTAAACGACGCTCGGATTGACAACGTAACGCCCGGGCTTAGCCCTCCTGGTTGATCATCACCTTCAACGACTCGGCGGTGGGTTTGGCGGCCAAGGCGATTCCGGCGGCGGTTTCCTCGAGCGGAAACTGATGCGTCACCAGCCGCCGGGAATCGATTTGGCGCGAGAAGACCAAACGCGCCACTGCTTTTTGAAGCAGGAAGTCGGACGAGTAGCTGCCGATCAGGTCCTTCTCATCGACGCAGATGGTTGCCAGGTCGAGGGGCGTTGGGGCGCCGCGTCGCGTGTGCGCGAAGACCAGCACCTGGCCGGCCCCGCGCACCAGGGCCTGCGCCTCCCGCACGACCGCGTCCACCGGCACCGCGACCACCGCCGCGTCCAGTCCGCGGCCGTCAGTAAGCCGTTCGACGGTTTCGGCGAGCGCGAGGGAACGGGCCGCCCCCGCCGCATCCATGGCGGAACCGGCCGGCGGACCGCCGACTTGCACCGCGCCAGCCGCGCCGAACTCGCGCGCCAGCGCCAACCGGCGCTCGAGGAGGTCGGAGGCCACGACTTTGATTCCTCGGAGGGCGAGCAACCGGGTGAACATCAGCCCAATCGGACCTTGGCCGGCCACCAGGACCGTATCCCCGGCCAGCAAAGCGAGGCGTCCAACCGCCTTGAGAACGGTGTTGACCGGTTCGAGCATGGCGCCTTCCTGGAAGGAATTGCGGCGGGGAATCTTCACCACCCCTGGCAGAACGAACGACATGACGCGCGCATATTCGGCGTAGCCGCCGCCGGCCGGCTCGAAACCGGCGGTGATTCCCGTGCGCATGTATTGCGGGCATTGGGCGAAGGCGCGATGCCGGCAGGCATGGCATTGAAGGCAAGGCACATGATGGTGCAGCGCGACGCGATCTCCGACGGCGAATCGTCGCACCCGGGCGCCCGCGCGGACGATGACACCCGCGGTTTCATGGCCGAAGATGCGCGGCGGGGCCACGGTGCCATACTGGATTTTCTTAATGTCTGTCGGGCAGACGCCGCACGCGGCCACTTTTACCAGCAGCTCGTCCGCGGCGATCCGTGGCACGGGGACGGTCTCAACCCGCAGGTCATTGGCGCCGCGATAAACCACCGCCCGCATGGTTTTTGGAATCCTGAACACGCGGTCAGCTTAATCGCGGCGGGGCCGAAAAACACGGCTTTTTCGTCACCCTTTTCTCCGGAGGATCGTTTCGCGTTGGGCCCATTCGGGGTTGGGGCCGGGATAGTCGAGGTTGTAGTTCAGGCCGCGGCTTTCTTGCCGGTGCAGGGCGCTAAGCACGATCAGTTCGGCTACCGTCGCGATATTGCGCAACTCCAGCAAATCCCCGGTAATAATGAAGTCCCAGTAATACTCGTGAATCTCCTCCTGGAGATGGACAATGCGCCTGAGGGCGCGCTGGAGGCGTTTGTTGGTGCGCACGATGCCCACGTAATCCCACATGGTCCGGCGGATCTCGTCCCAATTATGCGACACCACCACCATCTCGTCGGGATTGTGGGCGTTGCCCGAATGCCAAGGCGGCAATTCGACATCCGCGGGCCCCGGCTTGCATTCCTGGGCGCGTTTGGCGGCACGATGGGCGCAGACCAGGGCTTCCAACAGCGAGTTGCTGGCCAGGCGGTTGGCGCCATGCAAGCCGGTGCAGGCGACTTCACCGATCGCGTAGAGGCCGCCAATGTCGGTCTCGCCGTCCACGTTGGTCAGCACGCCGCCGCACTGGTAGTGCGCGGCGGGCACGACGGGGATCGGCTCCTTGGTCATATCGATGCCGAACTCGAGGCAGGTCCGGTAGATGTTTGGGAACCGCTCCATGAGGAATCGGGCGGGCTTGTGGGTGATGTCGAGCACCACGCAATCCGCGCCGCTCTTCTTCATTTCGCTGTCTATAGCGCGGGCGACGATGTCGCGCGGGGCCAGCGATTTGAGCGGGTGATGCCCCTCCATGAACTCGACGCCGGCGAGAGACTTAAGCGCGCCGCCCTCCCCGCGCACCGCCTCGCTGATGAGGAACGACTTGGCGCGCGAATGGTAGAGGCAGGTGGGGTGGAACTGGATGAACTCCATGTTCGCCACCCGGGCGCCGGAGCGGTAGGCCATCGCCACGCCATCGCCGGTGGCGATGTCGGGATTAGTCGTGTACAGATAAACTTTTCCGCAGCCGCCCGTGGCCAGCACCGTGACGGGAGCGGCAAACGTCTCAACCGCGCCCGTCATTTTATCGAGGGCATACACTCCGAGGCAGCGGTTGGCCTCCGACTTGCCGAGCTTTTGGCTGGTGATGAGATCGATCGCGATGTGGTTCTCGAAAACTTGAATGTTCGGCTGCTCCTCGACCGCCGCCAGCAGGGCCCGTTCGATCTCCCGTCCCGTGATGTCTTTGGCGTGGAGGATGCGCCGCTTGGAGTGGCCGCCCTCTTTGCCGAGGTCCAACTCCCGCGCCCCGCGAGAGCGGGGAATCTCCCGTTCCGTGAACTTCATCCCCAGTTCGATTAATTCGGCGATCCGGGCCGGGCCTTCCTCGATGATCGACCGTACCGCCGCCTCTCGGCAGAGCCCGGCCCCCGCCTCGAGAGTGTCCTTGACGTGCAGTTCGAAGGAATCCTCCTTGCTCGTCACCGCGGCGATGCCGCCCTGGGCGTAATTGGTGTTGGATTCGGCGCGGTCTTTTTTGGTGATCACCGCCACCCGTCCCCGGGTTGCGGCTTTCAAAGCAAAAGAAAGTCCCGCGATGCCGCTGCCCAACACCAAATAGTCAAATGGCTTCATAGGATCAGATCCTCGCGTTGTCTATCAGCCTTGTCTTGCCCACGAAAACCGCCAGCACCACCTGAACGCCACGGGTCACCTCGGCGACAGGCGCCAACGTTTCCGGATGGATAAACTCGAGGTAATCCAGGCGCGCCGACGGCTGCCCGTCGATGAATTGCTTGAGTTGCGCCTTGAGCCGCGGCGCGGGGATAGGCGCAGAGGCTGCGGCCACAGCCGCTTGGATTTTGTGGATGGACTCCCACAACACCAGCGCGCGGGCTCGGAGCTCACCCTCCAGGTACTTGTTCCGCGAACTCATCGCCAGGCCGTCTGATTCGCGGTGGATGGGCGCCACCAGGACTTTCAGTGGAAAATTGAGATCCCTCGCCATGCGCGTGATGACGGCGGCTTGCTGGAAATCTTTGACGCCAAACACGGCCAGGTCAGGTTGGACGATGTTGAACAACTTGGCCACGATGGTCGTGACCCCGCGAAAATGAGTGGGACGCGACGCGCCTTCCAGGCCGCGAGACAGAGTCTCCTCGACGACGTACGTGCTGTAGGCGGCGCCTTCCTCGCGTGGGTACATCTCGGCGTCCGAGGGCGCGAACACCACATCCACTCCCGCTTCACGGCACAGTGCTGCGTCTCGCTTCAGGTCGCGGGGATAGCGAGAGAAATCCTCTTGGGGGCCGAACTGGGTCGGATTGACATAGATGCTCACGACGACTTTGCCGTCGGAACCAGCCTGTTTTCGGGCGCGCTTAACCAAGCTCAAGTGGCCTTGGTGCAGGTAGCCCATGGTGGGAATCAAGCCAACCTTGGCCGCTTCGCTCCGCCATCCCCTGGCCAACCGTTGCATAGCCGTGACCGACCTTACGATTCGCATGATCCCAAGGTGCGCCAAGCGCTGTCGCCGTGCAATGCGCGAATTTTAGTTCGCCCGTTGCCGCGATGAGCTAGCCGTTCGGCGCGGCCACAGAGGGCCGGCCGAAGCGTCCGCCCAACACTTAGACCTTCCAACCACCGCGCTTGGGACGGTCGAGCCAGGCGTTTGCCTCTTTGTCGCCGATGAAGCGCTCTTTGGCCGGATCCCATTTGAGGTGGCGGTGATTCCAATAAGCCAGGTTGCCCAAGTGGCAAACCGTCACGGAACGGCAGCCAATTTCCACGTCGCAGATCGGCTTCTTGCGGCTGCGCATGCAATTGAGAAAGTCCGTGAGGTGGTTCGAGCTCTTATACAGACGGATGGCGTCATCCTTGAGCGGTTCCTCGCCGAGCGCGGTGGGCGTCGCCTCGAACTTGCCCCGGTTCACGAGGATCTTACCCTCGCTGCCGATAAAGAGCACGCCGCCGCTGTCGCCGTGAAGCACTTCGACGCCGTTGGCGTAAATGTACCGGAGGCCGCGGTTGGCCTTGGGATCCTCCGGAGGAATAATCTCCACCGGGCCGCTGTCGTCCATGCCCAGGCCCCATTGGGCGATGTCGAAATGGTGCGCGCCCCAATCGGTCATCATGCCGCCGGAGTACTCGCGGTAGTTCCGCCAATCGGGAAAATGTTGGTGGACGCCCCGGGGGCTCAGCACCGAGTTATAGGGCCGCAGGGGGGCCGGTCCGAGCCACAGATCCCAATTGAGCCCCGGCTCCATCGGTTCCTCCGGTAGGTCGCACGGCCGTGACGACGGTCCCACGTCCACAATTACCTGCTTGATCTTGCCCAAGCGACCATTGCGCACCAACTCGCAGGCTTTTCGGAACTCGCTCGAGGAGCGCTGCATCGAACCGGTCTGAAAAACGCGATCGTTCTTGCGCGCGGCCGTCACCATAGCCCGGGCCTCGTGAATCGTGAGCGACAGGGGCTTCTCGCAGTAAACATCTTTGCCGGCGTTGCAGGCCGCGATGGCAATGTAGGCGTGCCAATGGTCCGGGGCGGCGATGACCACCGCGTCGATATCTTTGCGGGCCAGCAACTCCTTGAATTCTTTGTATTCCGCGCAGTCCTTGGAAGTGGTCCCGGTGCGGGCGGTGTAGAACTCGTCAACCGTCTTCCGGCTGTGTTCGCGCCGGGTGGTGTCCACGTCGCAGACAGCGACCACCCGCGTGTTGGGTTGGCTGAGAAAACCGCCGAGAAGTCCCCTTCCCTGCGTGCCCACCCCGATGCATCCCAACGTGATGCGATCATTGGGCCCCTTTCCGCCCGAAGCGGCGCGGACCGAGGAGAGCAGCATGGGAGCGCCCAGACCGGCGATCGAGGCGGTTTTCAGAAAGTGACGACGATTGATTGGTGTTTGCATGAGTCTGTGTTGTAAATGTCCTGAGTTGGACGCAAAAGCCCGGAGTTTCTTCACCCTAACCTCTGGCTGGCTTTCACGAAAAAAGCGCGGCTTAAGGGAACTCTAACTCGTCGGGCGATTCGCGGCGTCCGAAACATCCTGGCCAGGTCTGGCATCCCCGCCCGTCACGACGGCCGGCAGGGCGGGGTCGGCGCCGTTGCCTCTCAGCTTCACCAGCGCCGGGCGAAGCAATCGGCCTTGGAAAGTATATCCGGTGGCCAGCGTTTGGCCGATGACGGCATCCGCGGGCGGAACGCCATTGCCTTCGGCGACCTGGTGGCGCTGGCCGTCAAACGGTTCATCCTCTTTAGCCACAAAGGGCGACAGCCCTACCCGCCGCGCGGCGTCGCAACAGGCCATTTGGAAATGGCTCAATTGATCGATGAGCGTGGGCTGGCCCGAGCGCAACCCGGCTTGGTGGAGCGCGAAGACATGGTCCAGGGTCCGCACCAGCACGTGGAGCCATTCTCCCTCGCCTCGCCGCAACTTCTCCACCTCCAACTTCAGCGTGGCCTTCTCGTTGTCATTGGCGCGTTGCATAAACTCCGCGAAGGACCGCGCCTCCTCGGCCATCTTGTCCACAACCGCCTTGGCCGCTGCCGCCGCCTTGGCGGCCTCCCCGTTGACGCCTTGCCACTGCGCCGTTGCGCCGCGAATTTGCTCCGACACCTCTTCGATCCGGGAGAGCTGCGATACTACGGTCGCGAGGTTGGCGGCCTCAGCCAGTTTCGCCAACGCTCGGTATTCGAGCAGGTACGGGATGATGCTGAGCACCGCGCCCCCGGCCACGCACGCCGCCATCAACGCCATCTCGCCCAAACCCATCGGGCTTGCCCCCCGGTCGACTAACAGGACCGCCGCCCCTAGCAGGAGAATGTCTCCCGCAAAAAACGGCCACTTCGCCAGCTTCGGCTGCATTGCATCGCTCATCGTCCGCTGGTTGTAAGGTAAGCCGCTCCCAAGTTCAAGTTCCTCTTGAGCAATCTCGATAGTCCGCATGTCCGCTTGACGCGCGGTTGCTCATTGCTTTACGGTCAAGGCCGCAAAGTCGCTCATCGATTGAACGATCGAACAAAAGAAACTGCTTTATGAATACTGCCCCATCTTCCAACCTTTCGCGCCGCGAATTCCTCCGTCTGAGCGCCGTCTGCGCCGCCGGCGTCAGCCTGGAGCTGGCGGGCGCGGCCTCCGCCGCCCAAACCGGCGCCAAGAAAATCCCTTTCGGCCTCCAACTCTATTCCCTTCGCGACCAGTGCAAGACTGACCTCCCTGGTATGTTGACCGCGGTCTCCAAAATCGGTTTCACAGGCGTCGAATTTGCCGGCTATTGGGGACGGACCGCCACGGACCTGCGGAAGATGCTCGACGATAACGGGCTCATCGCTTGCGGCACGCACACTGCCTATGAGTCCGTGCTGGGGGACAAGCTCAAAGAAACCGTTGAATTCAACCGCACGATTGGCAACCACTTCCTCATCGTCCCCTGGATGGAGGGCAAGTCCAAGCAGGACTGGCTCGACAAGGCGAAACTCTTCAACGAAATCGCCGCCAAGGTCAAAGGCGACGGGATGTCGGTCGGCTACCACGCCCACGCGCATGATTTCGAGAAATTCGACGGCGTCTCCGCCTGGGACCTCTTCTTTGGAAACACCCATCCCGAAGTGATCATGCAATTGGACACCAGCAACTGCTGCGACGGCGGCGCCGACCCGGTCGCGGTCCTTAACCGCTATCCGGGCCGCGTTCGTACGATTCACATCAAGGCCCACGGCGGCGGACCCGATGCGGTCGTCGGCGAGGATAAAGTGAATTGGCCTGCGGTGTTTTCCTTCTGCGAGACCAAAGGAAAGACCCAGTGGTATGTGCTGGAGCACGAGTCGAGCAAGGATCCCCTCGACGCCGTGCGCCGCAGCTTTGCGGCTTTGCGCGCGATGGGCAAGGTTTGAAGATCTGCGTCATTTTCAACCCGACCGCCAAGGGCGGCAAAGCCCGGCATTTCCGGCGGCATTTGGACCAAGCCTCGACGGCGTACGCCCTGAAGCCGACCGCCGGGCCGGAGGACGCCCGTCGTTTGGCCACCGAAGCTGTACACGAGGGCTTCCAGGTAATTGTCGCGGCCGGCGGCGACGGCACGGTCAATGAAGTCGTCAACGGTATCGGCGAAGCCCCGGATGGGTTGGATCGGTGCCGCCTCGGCATCCTACCCCTGGGGACGGTCAATGTGTTCGCGCGGGAGTTGGGCATTCCCCTCACGCTCGATGCGGCATGGAACGTGATCCGCGAGGGGCGCGAAACCCGCATCGACTTGCCTTGGGTCGAGTTTGCGGCCCAGGGCTCGCGCCAGCGCCGCTATTTCGTCCAACTGGCCGGCGCGGGCCTTGACGCTCGCGCCATCGAACTGGTCCAGTGGAATCTGAAGAAGAAGATCGGTCCCCTGGCGTATGTGCTGGCGGGCTTCAACGCCTTGCGCCGCGCCCCCGCCGTCATCACCGCAAGCGGCGCCGGGCGCTCGGAAACCGGCGAACTGGCGCTCGTCGGCAATGGCCGGCTCTATGGCGGGACCTTTCGCGTCTTCCCGAAGGCGGATCTGCGCGACGGCCTTCTGGAGGTGTGTATTTTCCCGCGCGCGCGCCTGTCCACGGTGATTCGCTGCGGTCCTTCCCTGCTCCTGACCGGCAAACTGCCTTCCAGTACCCATCGGACCTTCCAGGCTTCGTCCTTTGCGCTCACCAGCGCCGATCCCACCCCAGTCGAAGTCGATGGCGAACTCATCGGCCACCTGCCCGCTACTTTTTCGGTCCAGCCGGAGGGTCTGCGAGTTATTTGCCCTTTCGGACATTATGGTAAGTTTTCATCATGATGCTATGTTTACATCATGAGTAAGAGTCAGGTCTTGAAGCAACTGCCAGAAACGGGAGCCTGCCCGCCCCGCGCAACCAGGACACCCGAGCAATGAACGCCGAACCAATTAGGGAGTTGGCCCCAGATCCCGTAACCAGCCTCTACGTTCATGTCCCGTTTTGCGCTCAGAAGTGCGGCTATTGCGCTTTTTACTCCGAGGCTTCGACCGGCGAGATGATGAGCCGCTACGTGACGGCATTGATCCGGGAAATGGAGATGGTTGCTTCCCGCCTTCGGCCCCAAACGGTGTTCTTCGGCGGGGGCACGCCCACCCTGCTTACGCTGCGCCATTGGGAGCAGATCTTCGCCGCCATGGACCGGTTGGGCCTGCTCGGCGCCCGGGAATGGACCGTCGAATGCAATCCGGCCACCCTTTCCCTCGACAAGGCTCGCCTTTTGCGCGCCGGCGGGGTGAACCGCGTCTCCATGGGCGTCCAGTCCTTCAACGCCGCCTTGCTCGACCGATTGGGCCGGGTCCATTCCCGCGAAATGGCCTTCAAGTCATTCGATATTTTGCGCCAGGCCGGTTTCGACAACTTGAACCTGGACCTCATGTTCGCCATTCCGGGCCAGACCCTCGATGTGTGGCGCGAGACGCTGGCCGAAGCGACCGCCCTGGGCAGTGAGCACCTTTCCAGTTACGAGGTCATCTACGAGGAGGACACGCCGCTCTACGCGCAACTCAAGGCTGGCCGGTTCGCGGTCGATGAAGATCTGGCCTGCGCCATGTACGAGGAACTGGTCGAGCGGGCGACGGAGGCGGGGTTTCGCCAATATGAAATCGCCAACTTCGCCCGTGGCGCGGGACGCGCGCCGAACGTCGACCGATCCTGCCAACACAATGTGAATTACTGGCGTGGGGGCTCCTTTTACGGGCTCGGCCCCAGCGCCACCAGTTATGTCGGCGGCGCGCGGACCAAGCATTGGTCCAACACCGCGCGTTATTGCGAGGAAATCGAGCGCGGCCAACGCGCCATCGAGTCAAGCGAGGAACTGTCTCCCTTGGCTCGCGCCGGGGAGACCGCCGCCTTTGGCTTGCGCATGGTGGAAGGCTGGCCGTTCGACCAATTCCTCCAGGTCACCGGCCACGACCTGCGTAAGGAATGGGCGGCGGACATGGACCAGTTGGAGCGCCAAGGCTGGGGGCGCGCCCTGCCCGATCGGTTCCAACTCACCCGCCAGGGTCTGCGCTTCGCCGATGCCGCGGCCCAATTATTCCTCCGCTAGCGCCCATGGGCCAACCCTCCTTGCGCGAGGGATGGGCATGGAGGCGGTTGAGGGCGCTCTCAACGGGTCATCGGACCCAGCGGGCGCGGTTTGACCGGGTGCTCCGCGTCGGTCTGGTGACGCTGGCCGACGCGCGCGATGGAGGCCTCCGCATGGGAATAAACCGGGCTGTCGAGGCGGCTGGAGGGACTGCCTGAGGCGAGTTCCTGAACCATATCCGCCACGCTGTTCAATACCCGGGTCGGCTGATAAACATAATCCGCCAAGCTCTCGATACGCGTGGCGCCACTGAGCACCAGATAGCCCTGCAGTCCCGCTTCAATGGCTCCTCGGATGTCCGTCTCCATGGTGTCGCCAATTACCACGATCGAGTCGAGCGCCCCGCCTCCGAACTGGTCCTCGAGCTTACGGCAGGCGCGGTGAAACATGTAGCCATTGGGCTTGCCCAGGTAGTAAGCCCTGCGCCCGGTGCTGGCTTCGAGAAAAGCGGCGGTGGCCCCGGCGCCGGGCCTCGTGCCTTCGCTCGAAACGGGGCACCAGTTATCGGGATTGGTCGCCAGCAACCGGGCGCCACGCTCAATGCAACTGTGCGCTTTGGCCAGTTTTTCCATGGAAACCGCCCCTTCGCCCACCACCACGTAGCTCGGGTGAATCGCATCGTTAGCGATTCGACGCTCATGGAGGGCGGTCAGCAACCCGCCCTCCCCGAGGACAAAAGCGGTACAGGTCGGGTGGGTCTCGCTCAAAAAGTCCGCGGTGTTCAGGGCCGAGGTATAAAAATGCCGCGGCGAGAGCCCGCCAATGCCGAGGTGCGCCAACCGCACCGATAAATCCTCCGGGGTGGGCGCCGAATTATTGGTCAGAAAGACGAAGGGCCAACCTGCGGCAATCAGAGCCTCCACAAAGGCCTTCGCGCCCGGGATAAGCTGGTTTTCGCGGTAAATTACACCGTCCATATCAATCAAGTATCCGGTTTTCATCGTATAGTTTCGTCAATCCGCCCTGGTCCGAACGCCTCCGCATGGGCGGCCTCCCGTTCGGCATGGGTTCAAGAACCCGCCCGAGCATAAGCAAGAGTCTTGCCGGACGACAGCGCGGCGGCCTACGTCGGGGAATCCGGGCGGCGAGCAAATCCTGCGTGTTGATTTCGGCCAAGCTGGCCAAAAACAACCAAAGGGCGGAAAACGACTCGCCAGCGCGGCCCTGGGGCCGCTACTGTTGCCGCCATGACCAAAGTGCGGCTAGGAATCATCGGGCTCGGGCACATCGGGCAGTACCATGCCGATTACCTCATGGAGGGCAAGGTGGACCGGGCCGAGTTGGTCGCGGTATCGCACGTCGCTCCGGGCGACCGGGGCAAATATCAGGCGCTCAAGGTTTTCACCGACGACGAGGCCTTGATTCAATCCGGGCTGGTGGACGCCGTGATCATCGCCACGCCGCATTTTCAGCATACGACCCTTGGCATCGCCGCCCTGCGGCATGGCCTGCATGTGATGGTGGAAAAACCGATTTCCGCGCACAAGGCCGACGCGGAGCGATTGATCGCGGCCCATCACGCTCACCCGGACCTGATCTTCGCGGGAATGTTCCAGTTCCGCGCCGAACCGCGCTACTTGAAAATCAAAGCCATGCTCGAGGCTGGCGAACTCGGGAAGGTGACGCGGATGAGCTGGATTATCACCGATTGGTTTCGCACGGAAGCCTACTACGCCAGCAGCGCCTGGCGCGCGACCTGGAAGGGGGAAGGCGGCGGCGTGCTCCTCAACCAGTGCCTCCATAACCTGGACATCATGCAGTGGCTGCTGGGCATGCCGGCGCGCCTCCGGGGTTTTTGCCAACTCGGTCGCTTCCACCAAATCGAGGTCGAGGACAACATCTGCGCCTACCTCGAGTATCCCAACGGCGCCACCGGGACCTTTGTATCCTCAACCGGCGAGGCGCCGGGGAGCAATCGGTTCGAAATCGCCGGCACCCGAGGCAAACTTCTGCTCGAAAACGACCGACTCCGCTTCACGCGCAACGAAGTGGACATGGTCGAGTTCTGCCGTACGGCAGAGCTTGGGTTCACCAAACCGGCGGTCTGCGAATCCGAAATACCATTTGAAAACGCAGCCAACGCTCACGCGACGCTCATGCAGAACTTCGTCAACGCCATTCTTGACGGCGAGCCCCTCATCGCCCCGGGCGCCGAGGGTATCCACGCCGTCGAACTAGCCAACGCGATCCTGTTCTCATCGCTCCTGGGTCAGACCTTGGAATTACCCATGAATAGCGCCGCGTACGAAGCCAAGCTCAGCGAACTCATCGCCCATTCCCAGACTCCAAAAAAGACGGTCAAACCTTCAAACGAGGGCGCGGCCGCGTCCTTCAGACGATGATTTCACCCGCGGTGGATCAGTTCGATTTCGCCGTGGCGCTTTCGTATTTCTTGAGCGTGGCGGCGAAATCGGCCTTTTGACTATCGTCCGCGCAGGCAGCCACGGCTTTTTTTTGATAAGCGATCGCTTCGCTGGACTTGCCCGAGTCGGCCAAGGCGCGGGCATAGGTGTCGAGGATCGAGGCATCCGTCCCGCCGGAGGCATCAAGAGCGGCCTTGGCGAACTTAGTCGCCAGGGCCACGTCGCGGTCCTTGATTTCCTCGCCGGTCAGCAAGGTCCAGGCAAAGGCGTTGAGGGTGGACGCATCTTTGATCTTGAGCTCGCCAAGCTGTTTTGCGAGCGCGCTAGCCTTTTCCTTGTCGCCATCCGAGCCCACCGCCTTGACGTATTTTGCGAAAAGCGTCTGGGCTTCCTGGCCGCCCTTGGCTTGTTGGATCTGCGCCCGCACCCGATCGAAATCGAAACCCTCGGGCGCCACCGCCTTGGCGGCGGCTTCGAGTTTATCAACCTTATCGGCCTCCTCGCCGCCGAACACAGCCTTTTGATAGGCCATCATAGCGGCTTGGAATTTGGCTTGCTTAAGGACCTTTTGAGCCTCAAATGGCTCGCCGGGCATAATGCCGCCCAGTTCTTTGTCCAGCGCCTCCAACTCCTTGCCCTGCTTCTCGAGTTCCGCCGGGTCGCCGCCTTTCATGGCCGCTGCAAAGAACTTCTCCACTTGCTGTTGGGCGTCGGCGCGCTTCTTGGCCTTCTCGCTGTCGAACTTGCCCTCGACGACCTCGCCCAGGACCTGCTCCAGGCCCGCCATGGGGTGGCCGATCCAGAGGACCTTGGTCTTGTCCACGACGAACGCGCACGGGATGCCATTCTGACCGGCGGCCTTCATCCAGTGATCCGCCATGAACATCTCCTTGTCCATGGCGACATGGTAGTCCATTTTTTCGCCCATGCCGTCGACGAACTTCTTAACGCTCTTTTCCACCGCGTCGGCGCTGCCATGTTCGAAAACGTCCATGCCGATAAAAGTAACTTTGTCTTTGAATTTATGGGCCATTTCCGTCAGGTGCGGAATGGTGGTACGGCAGGGGCCGCACCAAGTGGCCCAGAACTCGACCACGTAGGTCTTGCCCGGTTCGAATTTCTCGATGGAGGAACCCTTCACCCACTGCGAGACGTTCAGGTCCGGGGCGGGGTCACCGACGTTAAGCGTGGCGGCTGTGGCATTCATAGTAAGCGCGGCCCAACCGGCCAGCGCGACGGCAGTTGTGATTTTCATAGCTTCTTTAACCTAGGCTTGGACCACCGTCCGACCGAATCGTTCAGGCCAGACGGATATCGGCAACGCATTCAACGTGGGCCGTTTGAGGGAACATGTCAAACGGACGGACGCTAACGACCTTGAACAGGCCCTCGGCGCGGAGGAGGCTGAGGTCGCGCGCCATCGTGGCCGGTTGGCAGGAAACGTAGATAATCTGGGCGGGGCGCGCGCGGCGAAGGAGGGCGATGGTCTCCGGGCGGCAACCCTTGCGAGGGGGATCGAGGAGGACGCTCGTCGCCCCTGGCGTGAACCGGGCCAGCAACCCGGGGAGCAGTTCCTCGGCGGTTCCGGCGACAAACTCGCCATTGGCGCGCCCGCGAACCGCGGCGTTGCGGCGCGCGGCTTCGATGGCCAATCGGTCCAGCTCCACGCCTACGTAAGATTCGACCAGGTCCGCCAACTCCAGGCTGAAAAAGCCAACTCCACAATACACATCCGCCAGGTGGCGGGTCCCGGCCTCGCGCAAGCGCTCGCGAGCGGCCTCGACCAGCTTCGGCAGGAGGAAAAAGTTGTTCTGGAAAAAGGAATCTCGGGGCACCTCCCAACCTTCCGGTGGGATGCGCAGCACTACCTTTAAGCCGCCCTTGGGCGGGGGATGGGCGCGAACGTAGCGGATCTGCTCATTCAAGGCCGGTTCGGCGATGCTGCAGGCCTCGAGATCCACCACCAGGCGGTTGTCCGCGCGAATGAAGCCGATGTTGAGGCCCTGCTTGAATTTGTCCCACTGGCTGCGAATCATGATACGATTGCGGTACCCGTAAGGCTGGGGACAGGGAACCACCAGGGCGACAACTTCAGGGTCCAAGCCGCCGATCCGTTGAAAGAGGTCTGCGACTTGCTTGTGTTTAAGCCGGAGTTGAACTGGGTAGTCGATGTGCTGGTACTGGCAACCGCCGCATTGGGTGAAATAGGGGCAAACGGGCGCCACGCGATCGGGGGAAGGGCGCGTCACCCGCAACAACCGGGCGCGCGCGAACCGCTTTTTCACTTCGATCACTTCGGCCTCGACCCGATCCCCCGGCGCCACGAAGGGCACGAATACGACAAATTCCTCGTGCCGGGCTACGCCTTCGCCGCCAAAGGCGATGTCAGTGATTTCCAGTTGCGCCTGGTCGCCAAGAGCGAGGGCCATAGTCATTTCTTGAGCACCCGCTGGACCCAAGTCTGGTGGTCAAGGTACCAACGCACGGTCTCGCGAATCCCCTGCTCGAAGCGGTGGGCGGGGAGCCAGCCGAGGTCTTTTTGGATCTTGCTGGCGTCGATCGCGTAGCGGCGATCGTGGCCCAGGCGATCTTTGACAAAGGTGATTAAGGCGCGGGAGCCGCCTCCAAGTTGCGGGGCCATCTCATCAATGAGATCGCAGATGAGCTCGACGATGCGCAGGTTGGCCCATTCATTATGGCCGCCAATATTATAGGTCTCGGCTTCGCGTCCGCGCGTGAGCACGGTCCATAACGCCTCGGCATGGTCCTCCACGTAAAGCCAATCGCGCACGTTCATGCCGTCGCCATAGACGGGCACCGGTTTGCGCGCCAGCACGCTTTGAATGACCACCGGAATTAGCTTCTCCGGAAACTGGTAAGGCCCGTAGTTGTTGGAGCAATTGGTGATCACCACCGGCAAACCGTAGGTATGGTAATAAGCCCGCACCAGCAAATCGCTGGAGGCCTTGCTGGCGGAATAGGGCGAATTCGGCGCGTAAGGAGTCGATTCGGTAAAGAACCCGGTCGGCCCCAGGCTGCCATAGACTTCATCAGTGGAGACGTGATGAAAGCGGCACGCGGGGCCTGAGGATAGACCGGCATTGGCGCCAAGCCAGGTGGAACGACAGGCCTCCAGCAAGTTGAAGGTGCCTACCACGTTGGTGTGGATGAAGTCACCGGGCCCCGTAATAGATCGATCGACGTGGGACTCCGCGGCCAGATGCATGACATGGGTGATCTCGTGCCGCCGCACGACCTCGAGCACCGCGCCTTTTCCGCGCAAATCAACGGGTTCGAACGCGTACTTTGGGTGGCGGGCGACGTCTTCCAGGTTCTCCAAATGCCCCGCGTAAGTCAGCGCGTCAAGATTGACCAGCTTCGTGATCTCCGGTCGGTCGATCACGTGATGGATTAAATTCGAGCCGATGAAGCCGGCCCCGCCCGTAATGAGTAGGTTCATAGTTTGCTAGGCTCCTTCCAAGACTTGCGCCAAGCTGTCGTCCCACCCCGGCAATCGCAGCCCGAACACACGTTCCAATTTGGCGCAGGACATCACCGAATAAGCCGGCCGCTTGGCCGGCGTTGGGTATTCCCGCGTGGTGATGGGATCCACGCCCGCGCATTTTTTTCCTTCGGCGGGCATGGCTTCCACAATGGCGCTGGCGAAACCATGCCAGCTCGTTTGGCCGGACGCGGCCAGATGGTAAAGGCCGCTAACCGCGGCAAAGTCGCCAAGGCCCAAAGCCTGCTTGAGCGCCAAGGCCGTGGTCTGGGCGATCAGCCGCGACCAGGTCGGGCAGCCAACCTGATCCTGGACGACGCGCAAGCGTTCGCGCTCGCGCGCCAAACGCATCATGGTCAGGAGGAAATTCTGGCCGCGCGCCCCATAAACCCAACAAAGGCGGAAGATTAAGTGGGCGCCGCCAACCGCCAGGATCGCCTGGTCTCCCGCCAGCTTCGTGCGGCCGTAGACGCCCAGGGGATTGGGGGCATCGTCCTCCTCATAGGGCGTGGTCTTCGCGCCATCGAACACATAATCGGTGGAATAATGCACCAGGAGACCACCCAGCTTTTTGGTCTCCTCCGCGAGCAGTCCAGGAGCGACCCCGTTGATTCGCATCGCCTGATCGGGCATCGATTCCGCCTTATCGACGGCCGTGAAGGCGGCGGCGTTGATGACGATCCGGGGCGCGGTCTCGCGCACCCACCGGCGGAGGGAGTCGGGATTGGTAAGGTCGATGTCGGGAAAATCGATGCAGACCACCTCGGCCATCGGCGCGAGCGCGCGCCGGAGTTCCCAACCGACCTGTCCAATCTTACCGATGAGGAGAATTCGAGGAAGGCTCATATCAAGGGTAGAGTATCTCCGGCGGCAAGTCCTTGAGGCGCAGGCCCTTGGTATCCTTAGCCGAAAGCAATGGCTCGCTGATCGGCCATTGAACGGCGACCTCCGGATCGTTCCAACTCAGGGTCTGCTCATCCTTGGGCGAGTAAAACTCGGTGCATTTGTAATGGAAGAGAGCGGTCTCGCTCACGACGACGAATCCGTGAGCGAAGCCCGGCGGGACATAGAATTGACGCTTGTTCTCGGCCGAGAGCGTCAGCCCGTGCCAGCGAGCGAAGGTAGGCGAACTACGGCGGAGATCGACGACCACGTCGAACACTTCCCCATCCAGGATCTCAACCAACTTCCCCTGCGGGTTGGGGCTCTGAAAGTGGAGACCGCGCAAGGCGCCCCTTCTGGAGAGGGACAGGTTGTCTTGGACGAAATCGGCGGCCAACCCGCCTTCGCGGTAGCGCCGCTGATTCCAGAGTTCCATGAAAAAGCCTCGCGAATCCCCAAACACGGCGGGTTCGATCACGAGCAGACCTGCCATTGGACCGGGTATGATCTTCATGATAATGAGCGGGATTAGGCCAACCGTCGGGCCTCAGCCACCACCTCCGTAAGGTAGTCGCGATACTCGCATCGAGGCATTCGGGCGGCAAGGGCGTCCAACTGGTCTAACGACAGGAAACCGCGATGGAAGGCCGCCTCCTCGGGACAGCCAATCTTGACGCCGGTGCGTTTCTCGATGGTCTGCACGTACGCGGAAGCCTCATGGAGGCTGCTGCTGGTGCCGGCATCAAGCCACGCGAACCCGCGGCCCAACCGGTGGACTCGCAGTTGGCCCCGGCGCAGATACTCCACGTTGACATCGGTAATCTCCAACTCACCCCGCGCGGAGGGCTTCAGATTCCGGGTGATAGACAGGAGCGTGCTATCAAAAATATACAGGCCGGGGACAGCGTAATTGCTCTTGGGCTGTTTCGGTTTCTCCTCGATGGAAAGAGCGCGGCCGTCCGCGCCGAACTCGACGACACCGTAGCGTTCGGGGTCGTTGACATGATAGCCGAAGATGGCCGCGCCGGTTTTGAACTCGGAAAAGGCCTTGAGGAACACATCGCCACCGTAGAAGACGTTGTCTCCGAGAATGAGCGTGACGGCGTCTCCGGCAATGAACGATTCGGCGATCAGAAAGGCCTGGGCGATGCCCTCCGGCTTGGCCTGCTCGCGGTACTCAATGCGCAACCCCCAGGAGCCCCCATCCCCCAACAACTGTCTAAAGCGCGGCAAATCCTGCGGCGTAGAGATGAGGCAAAACTCGCGAATACCGCCTTCAATGAGCGTGGTCAGCGGATAATAGACCATCGGTTTATCGTAAACCGGTTGGAGTTGTTTGCTCGCCACCAGGGTAAGAGGAAACAGCCGGGAGCCAGCTCCGCCCGCCAGAATAATACCTTTCATGCGCGCTCAAGGATAGTGCGGTAAAGAGATGCGTCAAGCGAATGTCGGCTGGGCTACACCGGGTCTTTTCGGCTTCTCCGCCTGGGATTTAATTTCTCTTGCTCTTGACGCGCCAACCCGTATGCTGTGGATCGCTTTACTTTCCACCCGCGGGTGGATTTTTGCTTTTATCGAGTTAACCAACGCAACGTGAAGATTTTTAGCGGCAGTTCGAATCCCATTCTCGCCGAGGCGATTTGCGCCTACATTGGCATCGAGTTGGGAAAGTCCACCGTCAAGCCTTTTCCTGACGGCGAGACCTTCGTTCGGATCGAGGAAAACGTGCGGGGCGAGGATGTCTTCCTCATTCAATCCACGAGTCCGCCGACCAACCATCATTTGATGGAGATGTTCATCATGATCGACGCGCTGCGCCGCGCCAGCGCCGCGCGCATCACGGCGGTCATGCCCTTTTATGGCTACGCCCGCCAGGATCGCAAGGATCAGCCGCGGGTGCCCATTACCGCCAAGCTCATCGCGAACCTGCTCGTGGCGGCGGGAGGGCACCGGGTGCTCACGATGGACCTCCACGCGCAACAGATCCAAGGCTTCTTCGATATCCCGGTCGATCATCTCTACGCCGCGCCGGTGATGTACCAGTATCTAAAGAAGCAGCAGTTGGAGGATGTCGTGGTGGTCAGCCCGGATGTCGGCGGGCTGAAAATGGCGTACGCTTATTCGCAAGTGCTGGGAGGCGGGTTGGCCATTGTCGCCAAACAGCGCAAGAGCGCCAGCGAGGTCGAGTCTATCGCCCTGATCGGCGAGGTACGGGGCAAGAACACGCTCCTGGTGGACGATCTGACGGAAACCGCCGGCACCTTGACCGCCGCGGCGGAACTGCTCAAGCGTTCCGGGGCCTGCAAGACCATCGCCTGCGTGTCTCACGCGGTCCTTAACGAGATGGGGATCGAAAGATTGCGAAAATCGGCTATTGACGAATTGATAACAACTGATAGTGTCGTACGCCCTGCCATTACCGGCGTGAAGATGACTACGTTGTCCGTGGCGGGGCTTTTGGGCGAAGCCATCAAGCGAATTCACAGTAATTCGTCGGTTACTTCGCTGTTTGAGTTTAAAGGCGGCCGCACGAGTTGAGGCGCGCCGTTTGACAGAAAAGTGGAATTTATGCTCGAGGCGCTCGGCGCTTGGGGCGACCGTTAGATTTAAGAACAATGAAATCTGTACCTCTGAACGCAACTCCTCGCGCGCTGGGCAGGCGCGCCGGGGCAAAGAAACTGCGCGGCGCTGGGCGTTTGCCGGCCGTGATCTATGGCCGCCAAGCTCCTCCTCAAAACCTGGAAATCGCCGCCAAGGAGATTGAAGACTTGATCCACCGCTCGGCCTCCGAGAATCTTCTGGTGGACCTCGAAGTCAAAGACGATGCCCGCCCCAAGCGTTTGGCGCTGGTTCAGGAGCTGCAGCACCATCCCCTGAGCCGCAAAGTCCTCCATGTTGACTTTCACGAGGTGGCGGAGAACGAGAAAGTGACCATCAGCGTACCCGTCGAGACCGTGGGCGAAGCCGAGGGTGTCAAAACGGGCGGCGGCGTGCTCGAACACGTGCTTTTTAAGATCAAGGCGCGCGCCCTGCCCAAGGAATTGCCCGAGGTCATCCGCGTTGACGTAAGTGCGCTCAAGCTCGGCGAGTCCATTCATCTTGGTGACATCAAAGCCCCGGAAGGAGTGGAACTGATCGGAGATAAGCATCTTTCCGTCATCTCTGTAGCTATGCCGCGCACGGAGGAAGAGGAAGCCGCCGAGGCCGCCGAGGCCGCTGCGGTGCCGGGCGAAGTAGAGATGATCAAGGAAAAGAAGGAAGGCGAGGAAGAAGGGGCCCCGGCCAAACCCGGAGAAAAGGCCCCCGCCAAGGGCGAGAAGCCCGCTGCCAAAGGCGCCGAAGCGGGCGCCAAGGGAGCCGAGAAGGGCGCTGGCGAGAAGGAATCCGCCAAACCTGCCGGCAAGAAGAAGTAGTTCGGTGGGATGGGCGGCCTGGCCCCGCGCATGGAGAATTTGTATCTCATCGTGGGGTTGGGTAATCCCGGCGCGGAGTACTCTCGAACCCGTCATAATGTCGGGTTCCTTGTGGTCGAACGGTTGGCCGAACGGTGGCATGCGGCCTGGAAATCCGAGAAGAAGTTCGTTGCTCGGGTAGCCCGAGCCGAACGGAGCAGTCGGCGAGTTTTGTTGTGTCAACCGCAGACGTTCATGAACGCCAGCGGCGAGTCGGTGGGAGCGGTTGCCGACTTCTACCAGGTGCCGGCGGCTCAGATGTTAGTAGTGGTGGACGATGCGGATTTGGCGCTGGGGCAGCTTCGGTTGAGGCCGGGCGGCAGCAGCGGCGGTCACCACGGGCTTGAGTCCATCGAGCGGCGATTGAGCACGCGAGATTATGCGCGGTTGCGCGTCGGTATCGGCCGACTGACCGGCGCGCGCGAAATTACCGGTCACGTTCTGGGCCGATTTGGTTCGACGGAGACCGTTTTGGCCGATAAAGTTTTGGGTGTGGCGTCCGATCAGGCCGAATGCTGGCTGGACGCCGGTATACAAAAAGCAATGAACCAATTTAACGGGGTCGTTGATGACCCCGCGAACGAAAGAAAAGAGTAGTGAAACGATACGAAGGCTTGTTTATTCTGGAAACGGCAGGCAAAGAAGAGGGGATTAAAGATACCATCGATAAGATCTCTGCCGAGATCACAGCGATGGGGGGGAAAGTCGAAACCGTGCAGAAGATGGACAAACGGAGCTTTACGCGCGTGGCGGACAAAAAGCACAGCGCCGGCTTCTATGTGAACATCATCTTTGAGGGTCGCCCCGCGCTGATCGAGCAGCTTAAGCACAAGTTCGCCATGAACGCCGAGATCTTTCGCACCCTGTTCACCGATTCGCCCGCGACCGTTCCCAATCCAAAACCGGCCTGACCCAACCCCACAAAGCTATGGCCAGCTTCAACCGAGTCATTCTCGCGGGTAATTTAACTCGCGACCCCGAATTGCGCTACACGCCCAAAGGCACAGCGATCGCCCGCATTGGACTTGCGGTCAATCGGACCTGGAAGAGCGAGACCGGCGAAATGAAGGAAGAGGTGACTTTTGTGGATGTGGACGCCTTTGGACGTCAGGCCGAGGTCATCGCTCAATATATGAAGAAGGGCCGCCCCTTGCTCGTCGAGGGCCGCCTCAAGTTGGACCAGTGGGAGGACAAGAATACGCACCAAAAGCAAAGCAAGCTTAAGGTCGTCCTCGAGGGGTTTTCCTTTATCGACACGCGCGGCGCCGAAGGCGGCGCGCCCCCCTCTGAAGCCCCGCGTCCTCGGCCCGCCGCCCCGGCTCCTCACGCGCCGGAACCGCCCCCGGCCGAGCCTGAAGGCTCCGCTCCCGAAGAAGACGACGTTCCCTTTTAAGCATCCCCTCCCCTGACCTGATTTGGCATCAAGCACCACGTATCTCGCTTTTTTCTATGGCAAAAACTGAAGTTATTCTCACCCACAATATCGTCGGCCTGGGCGGCGAATCCGACCAAGTAAAGGTTGCGGCCGGTTACGCCCGCAACTACCTTATCCCCCAGGGTATGGCCATTCCGGTTACCGGCGCTAACAAACGACGCCTCGAAGTGCTCAAGCAGCGCCGCGGCGAACGCGAAGCGCATGAGCTCAATACCATGACCGAGTTGTCTAAGAGCATCTCGAAGCTCACTTGCCTCATTTCGGTTAAGACCGGCGAGGATGGCAAGATGTTCGGCACGGTCACCTCTGGGATGATTGCCGATCAGCTCAAGACCCAATTTGATGTCACTCTCGAGAAGAAGAAGATATACCTCGAGCACCCTATTCGCACTTTGGGCGATCATGATGTCGAATTGCGGTTGCACACGGATGTAACCACCACGCTAAAAGTGCGCGTCGAGAGCACCACCCCCGCGCCCGCGCCCGTTGCAGCGGAAGCGGACGGCAAGAAAGAGGTCCGGACCGAGAAGCGCGGCCGCCGTCCCGAAGCGGCCCCGGAAATCGTCGAGAGCGCCGAAAAGAAGCCCCGCGCTGCCAAGCCGGAGAAGGCTTCCAAAGCTGAAAAGGGCTCCAAGTCGGAGTGATGCGAGGGTTTGGCGGCTAGGACAGAGGCCGAAGGATGGGCGCGAGCGTGGCTGGCGCTGTCTTCGAGCCGGTCCCGGCTCGAACCACGCGTTTCTGGCGACAAACAGGCCGGCTCGCCAACCATGGCCGGCCGGCAACAAGTCACTCATCTTGCTCCTTTCAAACCTCCCAGTCGCTTCGAGACCGGGAACCTCCTCTCCCTTGCCCCTTCTCCAAAGGAGGCGAGGGAGAAGCCATCGGCGCCGTTGAAGTTCGGACGCGCAAAGCCCGAACTTCCACGTTGGCGGATCTTCTCTCGCCTGCAGGGCGGTGGGGTATTGAAGGGGACGGAAGAACGGCGCGTTACGTCTTCTTTATCATGCCTCGCCGAAAAGCATTCCCCACCGGACCCGGAATGGCGTATGTTACGGACCGATAATGCTTAAGTCGGATGTCTCTCCAGAGGTGGTGGAAACGCCGGTCGCAAACGCGGACCCGTACGCAGTATTGCGGAACCGGGATTTCGTTTTTTATCTCATCGGGCGGTTCGTAGCGGCCATGGGGCAGCAGATGCTCACGGTGGCGGTCGGATGGGAACTCTATGAGCGGACCGGGTCGGCGCTGCCTCTGGGTTTGGTAGGGTTGGCGCAGATGGCACCCATGATTCTCTTCACGCTGCCCGCCGGCCATGTCGCCGACAGTTTCAACCGCAAACGCATCATCCTGCTGACTACGTCGGTGATCGGCTGCGCTTGCCTGGGCCTAACCCTCATCTCCCGACAGGGGGCTCCTGTAGGTTGGATCTATTTCTGCCTGTTCGCCGCCGGAACGGCACGGACGTTTTTGTGGCCGGCGAGTTCGGCCTTCCTGCCGCACCTGGTCCCGCGCCACCAGTTCTCCAAGGCCGTGACCTGGAATAGCAGCAGCTTCCAACTCTCCTCCGTGGCGGGGCCGGCGGCGGGCGGCGCGATCATTGCCCTGACCAAGAGCGCTTGGCCGGTCTATGCGATCACCACCGGCTCGCTGATCGCCTGCATGGCGCTGATCAGTTTTGTCCGCCGCGACCATGTGGTGGCGGCGAAAGAGAAGATGACGTTGCGCAGCCTGGTGGCCGGCTTCAAATTCGTCTTTGCCACCCGGATCATCCTCGGCACGATTTCCTTGGATTTGTTCGCGGTGTTCTTGGGCGGGGCGACCGCGTTGCTACCGGTCTATGCCAAGGACATCCTCAAGGTCGGGCCCAGTGGTCTGGGCTTGCTCCAAGCGGCGCTCCCCTGGGGATCGCTGGCCTGCGCCCTCATCATGGCCCACCGACCGCCGCTCCAAAAAGCCGGCCGCACCCTCCTCTGGGCCGTGACGGGCTTCGGCCTGGCCACCATCGGGTTCGGTTTTTCCCGAAACTTCTGGCTTTCCTTCCTCTTGCTGTTCGCCTGTGGCGTGACTGACAACATCAGCGTCATCGTGCGCCATACCCTGGTGCAACTCCTCACCCCGGATGAAAAGCGTGGCCGGGTTTCAGCCGTCAATGGTCTGTTCATCGGGACTTCCAACGAGTTGGGCGGTTTCGAGTCGGGCTTTGTCGCCTACCTGACCACCCCGCTATTCGCGGTCGTTTCCGGTGGACTCGGCACGCTTTTAGTCGTGCTCGCGGTGGCGATCATCTGGCCCGAGATGCGCAAATTCGGGCGATTGGACGGCTCAAGTTAGCAATCGGTTCCTTTACCGAAGCGTCACTTGAGCGTCGTCGCCCTGTGACAAAGGTAGGCGATAAGAGCAATAGATGGAAAAGACAATCTACCGAAGGCCGGCCGCGACCGGAGAGACCAGGAAAGCCGCCGCTCAAGTGGGGAGCGCCCGAGGGCTATTCATCCTGCCTGAAGACCTGCGGGAGTTGGTCGGGACAGAGCTTCTGGCGCGGTGGATCCAGGAGGAGCTTGCGGAGCTTAATTGGGATCATCCCCTGCTCGCGGACATCATGCGACGGCGCCCCGATTATCACCCCAAGGAACTGCTCTCGGTGCTCGCCTTTGCTTGCGCCACCGGCTTACGGGGCGCCGAACAGATCACCCAGGCGTGCGGCGGGGAGGAGCCCTACAAACAGCTCTGCGGCGGCAATGTCCCCATTTGGCAGGAACTCAGGAGTTTCCGTTGGGTAAACCGGGAACTGGTGGCCCTGGTTGTCCAACGTCTTCTGGTTCGCGCCCTGAGCCGCAAACTGGGCCGGAATCCCTTGTTCGTGCCGCCCGAAATTGACCGCGAAATGCGCGACCGCGCCTTCGCCCGGGTGGACCTCGCCCTGCGGTTCGATCGGGTGGAAGGCTGAGCGCTGGAAAGCCCGCTTTACTCCAGGGCGCCGATGTGAGACAAAAACAGCGCGCCTGCGGGCGCCGAATATGTCTTACACCATGAAAACACGATGGCCGGCGGGTTTCTCGCTCCTGACGGCGCGCGGGCTGATCTTACTGTTGGCGGGAAGCGCCCTAGGCGTCGAAGCGCCTCCGGCCCCGGCGCTAGCCTTCCCGGGAGCGGAGGGATTCGGCGCGCAGGCCACCGGCGGCCGGGGCGGGGCCATCTACCACGTTACCAACCTGGACGACGCGGGCCCCGGTTCGTTCCGGGATGCCGTGAGCAAGGGCAAGCGCATGGTCCTCTTTGATATCGCCGGGATCATTCGGTTGAAATCCGACGTGCTGGTGAACAGCGACCTGACGCTGGCGGGCCAAAGCGCCCCGGGCCAGGGAATCTCGCTCTACGGCCGTTCGGTGTCGCTGATCGGCGTCAGTAATGTCATCGTTCGCTACTTGCGCTTTCGCGAGGGCATCAACGGCGATAAGGGGAAGTGCGCGGTGAACCTGATGGGGGCTCGCAACGTCATCCTCGACCACGACTCGATCCAATGGGGCCGGTGGGATTGCCTGGGAGTAATCGAGGGCAGCCACGCCGTGACGATCCAGAACTGCGTCATCGGCGAGGGCCTGGCGCCCCAACACTTCGGTGGATTGGTGGATGCGGGAACCGACGTGACGCTGAGCCACAACCTTTGGATTCACAATCAAAACCGCAACCCCAAGGCCAAGGGCGCCATCCAATACATCAACAATGTGGTGTATAATTGGGGCGACACCGGCCTAGTGGGCGGCCATTCCGGCGACGAACATCACCTGGACGTTATCGGCAATTATTTCATCAAAGGCCCCGCCTCGACGGAACATTTCCTGGCCCAATTCACTTCCACCGATAACGTCTTTCAAAAGGACAACCGGGCCGATCTCGACTGCGACGGACAACTCAACGGCCGAGCGGTCGTCGAGACCGACTTTGACGATGGGAAATCCAGCCCGACCTTTGTGACGGCCGAGCGCCTCCATCCGCCGGTCCCGGTCACCATCGAAGACCCAGCGACGGCTTGCCAGAAGGTCCTGGCCAGCGCCGGTTGCTCGCTACGCCGGGATGCGGTGGATACCCGTCTCATCGGAGAAGCGAATTCGTTCGGCCGGAAGGGGCGGATCGCGCCGGACGAGGACGCCACGGGCGGGATCGGCAAACTGGAGGGCGGCAAACCGCCGACGAGCAGCGCTGGCGATGGCATCCCCGACGCTTGGAAGACGGCCCGCGGGCTGGACCTGAAGTCGCCGGAGATTGCCAACGGCGATTACAACCACGACGGTTTCACCAATCTCGAAAAGTTCTTGAACGAAATCGGTGGGCGTTAAGCGCCGGGACGGGCGCGGGCGCGCGGGAGACGACGCCAAGAATCTTCTCGCATTTGGCGGGCGCCTCGGTCACCTTATTCGCGGACCTACGGCAGGAAACGGGTCCCGAAATGAAAGCAAAAATCATCATCACGCCAAAGAAAGCGGTGCTCGATCCGCAAGGCAAGACCGTGCAAAACGCCCTTACCCAGATGGGTTATACCGACATCGGGGCGGTGCATGTGGGCAAATACCTGGAAATCGAGTTGGGGGGAACGGACCCGGAGGCCGCTCGGCGACAGGTCGACGAGGCCTGCCACAAATTCCTCAGCAACCCCGTCATCGAGGATTATCGGTTCGAGATTGAGTAAGCCGGCCAGCCGCCAAGCCGAGCGGTGTCGCGCCTCGCTCGCGGTCCCGACCCCAACCACCGCTGTTCGCCTCCCGCGCTTACGAAACCTGAAACCCACTCTTTGAGAGCTATCAGATTATGAATTTTGCTGTTCTTCAGTTTCCTGCTTCCAATTGCGACCAGGACGCCCTGCATGTGTTGGGCGTGGTGCTGGGGCACTCCGCGCGCTTTGTATGGCACAAGCAGAGTTCGCTCGGCGCCGCGGACGCCGTAATTGTGCCGGGGGGCTTCAGCTATGGCGATTACCTGCGGACCGGCGCGATTGCCCGGTTTAGCCCGGTAATGCAGGCCGTGCGCGACTTCGCCGCCAACGGCGGGCTGGTCCTGGGCATTTGCAACGGCTTTCAAATCCTGTGCGAGGCGGGTCTGCTGCCCGGGGCGCTCATCCGCAACCGCTCGCTCCAGTTCCGTTGCGAGCATGTCTTCCTCAAGACGATGACGGCCGATTCCCCGTTTACCAATCGAATCCCTCCGGACAAGCTCATGCGCATCCCTATCGCGCACGGCGAGGGTTGCTACTTTGCCGATGAAGAGACCCTGGCCGGGCTCGAGGCAAACCGGCAGGTGCTCTGGCGCTACGTGAGTGCGCAGGGCGAAGCCCTCCCGGGCGCAAATCCGAATGGGTCGCTCGCCAACATCGCCGGCGTCTGCAACGCCGCCCGCAACGTGGCCGGCCTCATGCCCCACCCCGAACGCGCCAGCGAGTCCCTCCTCGGCTCCGCCGACGGACGGTTGGTATTCGAAAGCATGATCCACACCTGGCAGCAAAAGACCGCCGCCCAGGCGGCTTGAACTAGGCACGCTATGACCGACCCCGCCATTACTCCAGAATTGGTTCGCAAGCATAACCTCACGCCCGAAGAGTACCAGAAGCTCCAGGCGATCCTGGGTCGCGAACCCTCCTACACCGAATTGGGGATCTTCTCGGTCATGTGGAGCGAGCATTGCTCCTACAAGAACAGCCGGCCCCTGCTCAAGACCTTTCCGACCAAGTCTCCGAAGATCCTGGTCGGCGCCGGCGAGGAAAACGCCGGCATCCTCGATATTGGCGACGGCATCGCCATCGCCTTTAAAATTGAGTCGCACAACCATCCCAGCGCGGTCGAGCCCTTTCAGGGCGCGGCCACGGGCGTCGGCGGCATCGTGCGCGACATCTTCACCATGGGCGCCCGGCCGATCTGCTCGGTCAATTCGCTGCGGTTTGGCCCGATTACGGCCGCGGCAACCGCCACTCCGGAGGAGGCGCAGGCGGTCGCCAACAACCGCCGACTTTTCGCCGGGGTCGTGGCGGGGATCGCCCATTACGGGAATTGCTTTGGCATCCCGACCGTCGCGGGCGAGGTCTATTTCGATCCCTCCTACGAGGGCAACCCGCTGGTGAACGCTTTCTGCCTGGGCGTCCTGCGCCATGAGCAGATCGCCCGGGGCCGCGCCAGCGGTATTGGCAACCCGGTCTTTTATGTCGGCCCGGCAACCGGCCGCGATGGACTGGCGGGCGCCGCGTTCGCGTCGCAAGACCTGACCGAGGAATCGGCCGAGCGGCAGCGCGGGGCGGTCCAGGTGGGCGATCCCTTCATGGAGAAGCTGGTCTGCGAGGCTTGCCTTGAATTGCTCGCGACCGGCGCGGTCGAAGGCATCCAGGATATGGGCGCGGCGGGCTTGACGTGCTCGACCTGCGAGACGGCCGCGCGCGCTGGCACGGGCATCGAGATCGAGTTGGCGAAAGTGCCGCAACGCGCACCCCACATGACTCCCTACGAGATCATGCTCAGCGAATCGCAGGAGCGCATGTTGATCATCGTTCGCAAGGGCCGCGAGGATGAGGTCAAACGGATCTTCGATAAGTGGGATTTGCCGTGGGCCGAAATCGGGCAGGTCACCGATACCGGCCGGATGGTGGTGCGTAACCAGGGCCAAATCGTCGCCGACATCCCGGCCAAGAAACTGGCGGACGAGGCACCGATCTACCAGCGCGAATTCCGCGAGCCCGAATACCTCCAGGCCGTGCGCGCCTTCACCCTGGCCGGCCTGCCGGACACTCAGGATGCCGCCCGAGATTTTAAGGCATTGCTCGCCTGCCCCACGATCGCTTCGAAAAACTGGGTCTATCGTCAATACGACCACATGGTGCGCAATGGCACGGTCGTGTGCCCCGGATCGGACGCCGCGGTCCTACGCATTAAGGAGGACTCTCTGCCCGTGTTGGCCGAGGGTTTAGCCGCCTCCCCGGCGGGCAAGGGCGGCGACAAGTTCATCGCCCTGGCGGTGGACTGCAACGCCGCTTACGTCTATCTCGACCCTTGCGAGGGCGGGAAGATCGCCGTGGCCGAGGCGGCCCGCAATCTGGCCTGCTCAGGAGCTGTGCCGCTGGGAACGACCGACAACCTGAACTTCGGCAACCCGCACAACCCGGAGATCTTCTGGCAACTGCGCGAAGCGGTCCGCGGCCTGGCCGAAGGTTGTCGCGCCTTCAACGCCCCGATCACCGGCGGCAACGTCAGCCTCTATAACCAAAGCCCGGCCGGACCGATCGATCCCACGCCGACGGTCGCGATGGTGGGCCTCATTGAGGACCCCAAACATATCACCACCCAGTGGTTCAAGGATGCGGGGGACGCCATTCTCCTTCTGGGCGAGGCGATCGACCCGAAGGACCCGCTGCTTGGGCTGGGAGGATCGGCCCATTTAAGGCTGGCGCATGGGCTCAAGGCCGGCGCCCCGCCCCGGTGCGATCTCGAGGCCGAAAAGGACCTCCACCTGGCCCTGCGCGCTCTCATCCATTCCGGCGCCGTCAAGAGCGCCCATGATTGCAGCGAAGGCGGCCTGGCGGTAGCGCTGGCCGAATGCTGTTTCTCTCAACGGGTCGCCCGGGACACGCCGCGCCTGATCGGCGCGCAGGTCGACCTCGCCGCCGCCCTTTCCGCCGGCTCCCAGCCCCGGCTGGACGCGCTCTTGTTTGGCGAGGCCCAGACGCGCATTCTTATTTCCGTTTCGGCCCTTAACGCCGTAAAGGTTCTGGCCCAGGCGAAAATCCTGGGCGTTCCCGCCGCCCGCATCGGCGTCGTCGGAGGCAAGACCCTCGAGATCAAAACCCCCGCGGGCGGTCTGCATTGCGACGTTGCCGAACTACACGACCTGTGGTGGAACGTCATCGCCCGGGCCATGAAATAGCCGCGGGCGGCTATGTTCGGCAGTCTATTAATCTTTCGGCGGAGGCCACTTGAACTGGCCTGGCTGATAGGTATGGCGGGCGTCGGACTGTTCGCGGTTTCGCCCGCGCGCGCCCGCGACGACGCCAAAGCGTCCATCGCGCGTCCCCTGCTCTATTACGGCTCCTGCAATGCCTCGGGTTCGGTGTCGGTGAGTTCGAACCTTTTTCTGGTCGCCGACGACGAAAACAACACGCTGCGTCTATACCGGACCGATATCGGGGGACTGCCGGTCAAGGAGTTCGATTTCAACGCGTTCCTGGAGGTCGAACCCGAGGGCAAGTCGATGGAGGCGGATCTAGAGGCCGGCGCGCGCATCGGAGATCGCGCCTTTTGGATCGGCTCGCATGGACGGAACAAAAACGGGAAACCGCGGAACAATCGCCATCGGTTTTTCGCCACCGACATCCGGTGGGTGAACGGCGAAATGACCCTCAAGCCGGTGGGCAAACCGTGCAAGACTCTTCTCGACGAACTCGTGTTGGATGCCCGGTTCGATTCCTTTCACTTGGCCCAAGCGGCGCGGATCGCGCCCAAGGAAGCCGGGGCCATCAATATCGAAGGCTTGTCCGCCACCCCGGAGGGGCGCCTGCTCATCGGCTTTCGGAACCCGGTCCCGGACGGCAAGGCGCTGCTAATCCCCCTGCTCAATCCCAACGGTGTGACGCAGGGCGCGAACCTTAAGTTCGGCGACCCGATTCTCTTGAAACTGGGCGGGTTGGGGATCCGCGACATCGCTTTGCACGGCGCTACCTACGTGATCATCGCCGGTTCCTGGCATGGCGGCGGGCCGTTCCAAATCTACCTCTGGGACGGACCGGGCGCGAAGCCCAAACCGCTGGCGGTCAAACACCTCAATGATTATCAACCCGAGGCCTTGGTCGTCTATCCCGATAAGGGGTTGCTGGAGTTCCAAGTACTGAGCGACGACGGCAATCGAGTCATCAATGGAGTAGTCGCCCGGGAAATCCAGGACTTGCGGCAGCAGTGCTTCCGGAGCTTCTGGCTCACGCGCGCGCCGGAGCGCCGTTAGCCAGACTCTAACGGTTCGAGGGACGCGTTCGCCAGTGTTGAATGCGAAGAGTCCGCCCCGCCGCGCAGCCGCTCACAACCGGAGGAAGATCTTCCGCTGGTACAGGAATCGGCAAATCCCAAAAGTGATCGCCATCGCAACCAGCGCCACGGCCAAATCGCCATAGCGTCCGAGGTAAAGCTCGTTCAGGTCCCCGCCGACGAACCGCCGCGAGATCTTCTCCAGATCGACCAGGTTGTGGATCATGTAGATCGTAATGGGGTTCATGCCAATCCAGACGAACGGTTGCGCCCATTTCTGATACTTCCAAACATCCACCACCAAGTAGAACACGCCCAAGAACATCGAACTGTAGCCAACCGCCACCAACACAAAGGAGGAGGTCCAGAGTTTTTTGATGACCGGGAACTGGAAGTTCCAGAGCCAGCCCGCCAGCGCGCAAGCGGCGCCCCCGGCAACCAGGTACAACACCTTGCGGCGGTCATTGAGGCCGCTTTTCAAAAGGCCTCCGGCAAGAACTCCCAGCAGGCAGTTCGCAATCGCCGGCAGCGTGCTCAGCAGTCCTTCCGGGTCGTAGTCGCCATCCCATTTCCGCAGCGGCAAGTAATTCTTGTCCACCCAGTTCGCCAGGTTTTGCCCCGGCTCAAAATGGCCGGCCCCCACGCCCGGTACGGGCACGAAGGTCATGAGCCCCCAATACCCCAGGAGCAACACGGCGCAGGCCGTCACGCGGCCCCGCCAACCCGTATAGCAGAAGATTAACCCGGCAAAGAGGTAGGCGAGCGCGATCCGCTGGAGCACCCCCAGCAAGCGGATCCCCTGAAACGGAGTGCCGAACCCCCCGTAGTAAAACACCCCCAGCAGATACATCAACACCGCCCGCCGCGCGATGCGCGCCGCCGCTCCCGCGCGCCCCTCTCGCTCGATAGTCCGTCCCAATGAAAAGGCCAGCGAAACGCCCGCGATAAACACGAACATCGGAAAGATCAAATCCTCGAAATGGAACCCCGCCCACTCGGCATGGTCCGTCTGCCGCGCGAGCGCTCGAGCCACGCCGCTCTCGCTCACCTTCAGCCACGCCGCGACCAGCGCGTCGGCGCCCACAATCCAAAACATGTCAAAGCCCCGCAACGCGTCGAGCGACATCAGGCGCGCGGGTTTGGCCACGGCGCTCTCCGCGCCTGTCGATGGAGACAAATCAGTACGAGTCATAGGTCGTTGTTGCTGGCTATTAGTCTGCGGTTAAGGGACCACCCGTCAAGGGAATAACCGCAGGGGACGGCTTTCTCCGCGAGGGGCGGCGGCGACGGCATGGGGTCCAGTCTAATGTGTATGCAGCGCCTTGGCGTTCCGGACCGTAACCGTCCGCCTTGGCCGAGCGCGGCGGGAACGCGGCCCGTGGTCAAAGCGCTCTATTTGAAGACCACTTCATAGTAGATCGTCTTCTCATGAGCGCTATCGATGTCGAACGAGTTCTTGTCAACCGGTAACGTTGCCCCCGTGCGTTGGCCGTCCTGGTCCAGGATGTTCACCGCAGCGATGGACCGGCCGCAGGTGATGCCAGCCTTGACGGGTTCGAGCAGGATGGGAGCCTTGCCGTTGTCGAGCAGGCGATGGTCCACGGTCAAGATCTTGTAGCCGCTGTTGCTATTGCGCGCCAGGGCGCTCAGGAGCGCGGTCCTGGTTTGCGATAGGTCCTTCCCCCTTTCCAAACTGGTAAGGAAGAGGGAAACGTAGGGACAGCGCGCGGTGAAACGGTAGTTGCCCAACTGGAGGTCTTGGTCCTGGGCGAAGCCCACGACGGCCTTCGTGCCCTCGGTGTTCACGGTGAAATATCCCTTACCCGAGTAATCCCACGTCAATTGGCGGGTCGTGGAAACGATCCTCTTGTCGTGATCGTATTTTCCCATTTCCGGGAAGGTGGACGGCTCGTCCTCGTCGGTGAAGTTCACCACCAACCGACCGGCCGCCAGGGCGGTCTCCGGGGTGTTGCCGGTAAAGCTCTTCACGTCGCCCTGCTGCGCCACCTGGTCGGAAAAATCAAAGACGCCCTCCGCGAGATTCCGCGGGCTCACGTTGCGGACGCCAATCGCCTCCCCTTCCTTCACATCGCCGCGCATGATCATGCGGGCCAGCGCCGGATACTGCCCAATTTGCGTCGGCGCATCCGCGTTCCACACGCCCCAAGGAAGATTGCCAACGAGGTCGCTGAAACTATTCGGAATCTGGCTGGACTGGAACTCGTAGGAGGCGTCCCACCCCTGCAAGCCCATGCCGTACACCGCGATGATGGCCGGACCCTCGGCGCTGTAGAGCGAAGGATAGACGTGAATCCATTCGGAAAACCCGAACGGCCGATCCGCCACCTGTTGCAGGCCGGATGAGAAGTCTCCGCTGCCGGGTTTGCCGAGCATGGTGTCGTTTAGCGCACCGCCGAAATAGTTATGGCGGTCAATATAACCAACCAAGGCATCCGAGTGGAGATTGTAGTAATTGGGCAGGCCGGAGGGCGCCTGCCAGGGCGAACCGACCAGCGGGCCCGGGTAGCCGGCGGCGCGTATCGCTTTGACGAACTTGCCGTAAAAGGCGTTCTGTACCGCGTGGAAGAACGCGGCGTTATCCAGCAGGCGCCGCCGCTGGCCGCCCGTTTTATTCCGCAAACCGTCGCCCATCTCCCAAGGATTCGGCTGGAGGGCGAGGTTGTTAGCCGCCAGCGTCTCGCCCCCCTTCAGCGCCTCGCCCCAAGCCGCGCGCAGTCCGGCCTGATCCTGGTATTTTGCCCGCAGCCATCGGGCGTAGCGTTCCATCAGGTTCTTCTTGTAGGTCGGGTGCTTTTCATACGCGCCCGTCGTCGTGAAGAAAAAGATGTCGTCCTCATTCTGCAACTCAATGTAAGCCAGCACGGGATCCTGCGCGTAGGTTTTTCCCGTGTAAGGATTCTTGTGGTTGAGGAGATTCACCACCGTCTCAATCAACAGATCCTGGCAATCCTCGGCCCAGTTGATGAGCCCGTAGGTGTCGCCGCCATCGATGCTCTGAATCTCGTCATACGCCAGCACGCGGGCGCGATTGGCGGGCTTCGGACGGAAATGATACGTGTGCGACCAACCGTAATAGAGACCGTTTTGCGTCAATTCCCGGGCAAAGTAGTCCAGGCGGTCCAAGCCCGCCGGGGTCATGACCGTCGCGTCGTTTTCGTCCCCGATTCCCTCCCATCCGGCGCCTGTGAATTTGTGCAGCCGGACGGCGTTGACTCCGAATTTCGCGAACCGCGCCGCGGTGTATTCGCCCTGCTTCTTTTCCGGCGCGCACTGGTTGTTCGCGAGGTTGCTCCCCCAGAATTTCATGCGGGTTTTGTCGGCGAACTCAAAGTGATCGCCCGCCATCCGGACCCCGCCATGTTTGCCGGCCGGCTTGTCCAGCCAATCTTCGAAACCGATCACGCTGGGCTTTACTTCGCGGGAGGCGGTCACTGGAAACCAATCCTCTCCCGGCAGCACTTTGGAAAGTCGGTCAATGTCCGCTTGCCTGGCCAGCAACCGCACCGCGCCGGGGGTGCGGAAGGTGATGGTGATGGATTTCTTCCCCGCTTTGAAGGTATCTGACGCCAGTTGGATGCGCAGCGTTCCGTGATAGGCAACCGGCGCCGGCGGCTCGATGGTCGCCGTAAAATTGCCCAGGCTCTTGGAACGGAAGACGAGCGTTCCGGACTCGGGCTGCAGTCCGGGGCCTCCAATGCTTAACGGGATCGCGCCCTCGGAGCCGTCGCCGTGTTTGAACAGGATATCGCCGTCCTGGAACTTCTCTTCAAAGCCGATCCCGGCCATCATCATGGTGAGCGGAACATCCTTGTCGGCGGAAAGCTCATAGTTGAAGGAGATCGCGTTGTCGCCACTTTTCCAGACGTGTTGTTTCAATAGGATGACCTGGCCTCGGGCCTTGCTGGCTTCAAAAGGAACCGTAAGCGTCAGGTCATCGCCGCTGGCCTTTTCGTTGGAACTGAACGACACCCAGCCCCAATTGGGCCCCCATCCGCCCAGGGCGGTCGTGAACACGCGCTCGTCCCCGCGCAGAAACATGAAGGAGAGCGAATTGTCCGGCGAGACCAGGGCGCGCCAGCCGGCATTTTGCTCTTCCGCGAGCAGGGGCATGATGAACCGGCTGCTTAGCGCCGCCGCGAACCAAACGCCTGAAAACCGCGACCAGCGGCGCCGCTCCGAGGGGCCGGTCCCGCTGGAACCGCCAGTCAGGAGGTAAAGCAGAGATCGAAAAAATTTCATTCGGGACGGAAACAATGCTCCCGCCTTCCGGCGTCCTTTTCAGATCAGATCCTAGCGCGCCCAGTTTTTAGTGGGCAGGATGTCCATATCAAACTCGAGGGTGCCGCCGGCGACGATCTCGTCATGAGTGATCCACGGACGATCTAATTTCTTGCCGTTGAGCTTGGCGGACTTGATGTAGCCATTCTGTTTCGAGAGATCATGGGCGATCATGGTAAAGGCCCCGCCGGTCTTGTAACACTTCGGGTCAAGCTGGATCGTCGCCTTCTCGACGAGCGGGCTGCCGATGACGTAGATGCCGCTGGCGGGATTGACCGGGTAAAAGCCCAGAGCGCTGAAGACAAACCAAGCGGAGATTTGGCCGCAGTCGTCATTGCCGCAGACCCCTTCGGGCGTGTTGCTATACTGGGTGAGCATGATCTGCCGCACCCGTTGGGCGGTCTTATATTGGGCGCCGGCCAGGGCGTAAAGGTAGGGCAAATGGTGGCAGGGTTCGTTGCCGTGGGCGTATTGGCCGATGAGGCCGGAGACATCGATTAAATAGTTGCCCACATCCGAGTCTTCGTTGAAGAGTTGGTCAAGCTTGTCGATGAAGGGTTTCTCGCCTCCATAAAGGCGGATCATGCCCGGTACATCGTGCTGGACGGCGAAGGTGTACTGCCAGGCGTTGGCCTCGGTATAGTCCTCGAAGGAAACCGCCTTGGGATCGAAGGGCTCATGGAACGGCCCGGCGGCGGTCTTGCCGCGGAAGAAGCCGGTGGCGGGGTCGAAGACGTTGGTATAGTTCTGCGCGCGGCGGGCGAAGAGTTCGGCGTCTTCGGTCTTGCCCAAGGCCTTGGCCATCTGGGCCAGGCTCCAATCATCGACGCAGAATTCGAGGGTGCGCGAGGTGGCCTCGTCGCGTTTGCCCGTTGCGGCGGGGACATAGCCGAGTTTTTGGTAATCGTCCTGGTGGTTGCGTCCGTCCATCGCCGTGGTGCGCATGGCCTGGTAAACCGCTTCGACGTCGTAGCCGCGGAAACCTTTGGCGTAGGCATCGGCGATGATCGGGACGGAATGGTAACCGATCATGCAGGCGGTTTCGCAACTGTCCAACGGCCACATGGGCAAGGCGTGCGGTTCGATCTGCTGATAGAAGGCCAGCGCGGTTTTGACGAAGTCGTTCACGCGGCCGGGTTGAAGGATCGTCATCAACGGGTGCTCCGCCCGGTAGGTGTCCCAAAACGAAAAAGTGCAATAATACTGAAAACCCGGCGAGGTGTGAACCTTGTGGTCGGCGCCTCGGTAGGCGCCGTCGGCATCGTTGTAGAGAATCGGCGCGGTCATCGTGTGGTAGAGCGCCGAATAGAAGGTCTGGCGCACGTTGGCGTCCGGGCTCTCGATGCGGATGGGCGACAGGCAGTCGTTCCACGCCGCGCGCGCCGCTTTGCGGACGGTGTCAAAATCCTTGGCCCCGATTTCGGTTTGCAGGTTCTTCCTGGCGCCGTCCACGCTGGTGGCCGAGAGGCCGACGCGCAGGACGACCTGTCGCCCGGCGGTGGTCTTAAAGTCGAGATGGGCGCGGACCAACTTGTCCTTCGCTTCCGCCTGGCCCTCCGGGAGTGGTTTGCCGTCGGATTCCAGGCCGTAGCCGGCGAAGGGCTGGGAGGACTCGATGACAAAATAGACCGTTTTGTTGTTGGCCCACCCCCCGCTCCGGCGGAAGCCGCTTACCACGGTCGAGCTCTCGACTTTGAACTGCGCCTCTTCCGGGCTGCTATTGAGGCCATATACCAAATCCACGAGCAGATGGGCCTGGTCGGCGGCAGGAAAGGTATAGCGATGCATAGCCGCGCGCGCGGTGGCGGTGACCTCCGCCAACACGTTGTATTTGTCGAGTCGCACCCGGTAGTAGCCCGGCTGCGCGACTTCGTTGTCATGCGAAAACTCCGAGCGAAACAACTTGGCCTCCTGGGGCGCGTAGGCACCCGATTTTTGCAACGCGCCCGTGACCGGTTGGATGAGCAGGTCGCCCAGATCGCCGCACCCAGTGCCCGAAAGATGGGTGTGGCTGAAACCGATGATGACGCTATCCGAATAATGATAGCCCGAGCAGGCGTCCCAGCCCTCCGTCCGAGTGTCCGGGCTGAGTTGAACAAACCCGAACGGAACGGTGGCCCCGGGGTAGGTGTGACCATGCCCGCCGGTCCCCACCAACGGCAGGGCCTCGTCCACTGGTTCGCGAGCGGCCCGCGCGGGAGGGGCCAGGAGCGAGGCGCTGAGCGCGGCGGCGCCAACACAACGAGAAATCCATTGAGTCTTCTTAATCATATCATTGATCGAACCGGGACAAAGGTTATCGTCCCGCGTCCGAGCAAGTCTGCGGTTTGGGGGCGGCGCGAACAAGAGTATTTTCGCCGCCGAGCTCGGGGCGCGATGGCGCACGACAGCGGACCGGGCGCGCGCGAGACGGAGCCGCTGATGTCACGGCAGGAGGTCATCGACCGTTCTTATGGCGGAGACTCAGCGCTCGCCTGGTTTCCGGGGATCGTTTATCGTGGCGTCGAATGACGCCGAAAGATGCGATTCGCGCCGTGGTGGCGCACCATGAAATACGACCCGTTCCCTGGTCGGTGAAATTCACGGTCGAAGCGCAAGAACGTTACGCCGCCTGGCTTGGGCGCGACTTTGACCCCGTCCACGACTTGGGGTCGTATGTCGTGGCATCGCATACCAACAGCGGCTGGAAGCAGGTTCGGCCCGGACATTTTCGCGACCACTTCGGCGTGGTCTGGAACAAAACGATCGACCGGACGCTGGGGGTCGTGGATGACCCGCCCCTGAAATCGCCAACCCTAGCGGGGTTCAAATTTCCGGATGCGGACGCGCTCCCCGTCTATAACCTCGTCCAGGAGAACCATCGCCGCTATCCTGACCGGTTTCACATGTTCTCGATCGGGTTCTCGCTCTTTGAGCGGGCTTGGTCGCTCGTGGGCATGGAACGGCTGATGATGCACCTCATCGACGAACCGGCCTTCGCGCACGACCTGCTGGACCAGATTACGCAGTACAACCTCAAGGTGATCGCGAATGCGGCGCGGATGGAGGGCGTGGATTGCATGCACTTCGGTGATGATTGGGGCTCGCAGCGCGGCCCGCTGATCCACCCGGAGATGTGGCAGCGGTTCATCCAGCCGCGCTATGCGAGCATGTGCCAGGCGGCGAAGACAGCCGGGTTGCTGGTGAGCCTTCACTGCTGCGGCAATGTGCAGCCCATCATGGAGCAGATTTACGCCTGCGGCACCGATGTGTTTGACCCATTTCAGCCCGAAGCGATGAACCTGGGGCCATTGCGCGAACAGTTCCGCGGACGCATGGCATTTTGGGGCGGTCTAAGCGCGCAACAGACGCTCCCGCATGGCCAGCCTGAGGACGTCCGCCGGGAGACCAAAGCCCTGTTGGAGAAAATGGCGCCGGGCGGCGGATATATCCTCGCGCCCTCGCACGCTCTGACCGGGGATGTCCCGCCGGAAAACATCCAGGCCTTCCTGGACGCCGCGCGAGGGCAACTGGTCTCGCCATCGGCGCCTATCCCATAAGCCAGTAGCGTCTTGGGTTGCCCGAATGGGGCTGGCGCCTAATCCCGGGATCCCTCGCGGGCCAACCCCTTGATCGCGGGGTAGAGATGGAGATATTTCTCGAATCGTTCCTCGTAATGCTTCGCGTTGTCCGGTTGCGGAAAAACAGTCCCCGAAAGTTGAACCCATTCGTCCACGATGACCGCCACCGGAATCCCGGTCGCCGCGGCTTTGGCGAGCATCGCAACCCCCAGGCAACCGGCTTCGGCGACCTTAACCGTGGTAATGGGTTTGTTCAACACATCGGCTTTGAGCTGGGTCCAGACTTTGCTCCGAGCGCCGCCCCCGACGGCGCGCAATTCGTCTATGTGAATGCCCGACTGAGCGAGCAGATTGAGATTCAGCCTCATTTCATAAGCCACCCCTTCCAACAATGCGCGCATCATCTCGATGCCGCGTGGTGCTAAAGCGCAAACCGATAATCGCGCCCGTCGCCTCGCTGTCAAAGTAAGGCGTGCCCGTGGGCGTAAAATAGGGCAGGACGAGCAGTGAAGTCGGCTTGGAGGGCAACGCCCTCAGCAAGACTTCGTAAACATTTTCCCCCGACGACCGGGCGATATCCTGCTCTCGACCGGCAAACTCGTCCCGGAACCATTTCAGAATGTTGCCCCCGGTGAGGCTGTAGGCCACCGTAGAGTACATGCCCGGCAGGGCGCCGTCATAGGTGCAATAATTGTTCCTGAACAGGGCCTCGCTAAACACCGGCGCCTTGAAGGCGGGGGTGATGCATTCAACCGTGCCGGTGGCGTACATCGCCCTGCGTTCCTTGACGATGCCCGCGCCGAGGGCTGCGCAGGGTTGATCGTGGCCGCCAGCGACGACCAAAATCCCCTCGCCGAGCGCCAGTTTTGCCGCGATCTCGCCGGGAATGGTCCCCACCACCGCGCCGGAGGGCAAGGGCCTTGCCAGGCGCGAAACGGATAAACCCGCCGCCGACAAAACCTCGTCCGACCAGGCATGCTTGACGACATCAAACATCATCGTCCGTCCGGCCAGGGAATGCCCCATCGCCGGCTCCAAACCCAGTTTCAGATGCATTAGGTCCTCATAGCAGAGAAACCGAGCCGACCGCTTCCACGCCTCCGGGCGATGCTGTTTGATCCACAGGAGCTTGAACAACGTGAACATGGGAGAGGCGGTGTGCCCGGTAATGCGGTAGAGCCTTTCCATGCCGAAGGCGGCGCAGAAGTCTCAGGACTCCTGATCTCGTGGAATTTGACTGGCCCGGACCGGCTCAAGAACCAAGCGTAGTTCGGTTCCCGGATAGGTCGTTTCTGTGGCGGTAAGTTCGGCGCACAGATGCTCCAGCGCTTCGTC
>Ga0316217_10000600_pt1 | contig 50252 bp, 43 predicted proteins | sample 1anoAmetaG_FD_203633 | JGI IMG/M metagenome (GOLD analysis project Ga0316217, IMG submission 203633) | Freshwater microbial communities from Trout Bog Lake, Wisconsin, USA - 1anoA | ecosystem: Environmental > Aquatic > Freshwater > Lake > Hypolimnion/Profundal zone | place: USA: Wisconsin...
CCTCTTTCCTGCTCCCCGGCCCGGGCCGCCTCGATGGCGGCGTTCAGGGCCAGGAGATTTGTCTGGTCGGCGATGTCCTCGATGGTGCCGACGATCTGACCGATCTGGTCGGAACGGCTGCCCAGAGCCTCTATGGTCCTTGAAGTCTCGCGCACCCGCTCGGCAATGACTTCCATGCCGGTTATCGTCTCCTGCACCACTGCTGCCCCGGCGTTGGCCGAGTCGGCGGTCTTACGGGACGCGTCGGCGGCCATGGAGCAGTTACTGGCGATTTCGGTCGATGTGGCGGACATCTCCTCGCTGGCCGTGGCCACGGTGTTGGTCTGGGAAGCCACCTCCTCGGCTCCGGTGGCGATCTGGGCAGCGGTTGCCTGGAGCTGATTCGCGGCGCTGGCCACTTGGGACGAGGTTTCGGATACCTGGCTGATGGTTGTACGAAGGTTGTTTGCCATAGCCTTCATTGCCTCCATCAATTGGCCTGTCTCGTCCTTGCTCTTCGATTCAACAGCCACGGTCAGATCACCGGCTGCCAGGGCATTGGCAACCGAAACTCCGTCTGACAGAGGACGCGTAATACCTCGGGTGATGAAGAAACTCACCAGTATGCCGAACACCACCGAAACGCCGATAATGGCAAAGGATGTGATAATGGAACGGGTATACTGCTTGTTTGCCTCAAAAACGCTGGCATCCATTTGTTTTTCCTGGTACTGGATGATCGTTTTGAATGCGGTCTTAATCCTCATATCCAGAGAAAAGGCTTCCTTATTGAACACAGCCAAGGCTTCACTCGTCTTGTTGGCCTGACTCAGTTCGATCACCTCGTTGTTGGCTTTTTTGCCATCTTCCAGGGAAGCTTTGGCAGCAGCGATCAGCTCCTTGCCTTTATCGGTAACCTCCAGCTTTTCCAGTTTATCCATCAATTCCTTGTATTCCACCCGCAAGCTGTCTATTTCCTGTTTTGCCGCTACCTTTCCGGCCTGGTCTTTCAAAAGCATCATCTCGACGCCCTCGATAAGGCTGCCTATCTTTGCATCGACATCATTCGCCAGCTTGATCTTGGTATAATTGTCCGTTGTTATACGATCCAGGCTTCGGTTTATTTTCCCCATGCCGTTGATCCCCATCAATCCCAGAAGAATCAATAGCAGAAGCACCAGACCAAAACCGAGGCTAAGACGTGTTCTAATCTTCATATCGGTAATCATGCTGTCCTCCAATGTTAGTTTTTATCCCCATCGTTTCAGCCAGAACCTTATAGATTGTTGCGTAATGGGTTCCGTTATAAATCTGTCTGCTCTTCTCCACCTAGCCGCGACGAATGGCTCCGTCTATGGACATGGCAACCTCTCCGAACAAGGTAAAATCCAATTGCTGCAAAAAATTCAGTTCCTGGGATGAGACCTTCAGCCCTATCGTTGAGCAGGCCTGGTCAACCGATTTGGTCGCCTGCTTGCGGAACTTCTCGTCCGTGATGATTCTGCCGATAAAAACTTCAACAGCTTCCTGTGACATGTGACCCTCTCTTGGATGTGTACCGAAAAGAAACAACTGCGCCTTTTTGTAGTAATAATGAATTTATAAATACATAAATAATGCCAAGAACAATAAAGCCTGCATTTCAGTAAGTTATATTAAATGATCAGTAAAAGCTGTAACCGGTGGCTACACGTTGTAACTATTAAGGACACTTCGGGGAGGTTTGGCCAAGGAGAGAGAATGGAATGGAAAGGAGGAATTTACCGGTAATACATTTTCCTGCTCACCTTGAGCAGATCGGCTGCTTGGGACTTGTTCCCGCCGCAACGCTGCAGGGCGATTTCCAGAACTTTATCTACGATAGAGCCAAGCGAATGCTCCAAAGTTGAAAAGCTCAAGTGGTATTCGTAGTTGGTCGTTCCGCTGAGATTGTCTGAAACAGGGCTGGAATGAAGACGAAGATGTTCCGGGCGGATCAACTCGTCATTAACGATAATGGCTGCGTATTCGAGCACGTTGCGCAATTCTCGGACATTGCCTGGCCAGGAGTAGGAATAAAGCAGTTCCATGGATTTTTTAGAGACGCCGGGCAGCGCCTTGCCCTGGTGTTTGCGGAATCTGTCGAGATAAAAGTCCACCAGGATAGGGATGTCCTCTTTTCGTTCCCGAAGCGGCGGTATGGCAATGGGAACCACATTGATGCGATGGAACAAGTCCTCCCGAAACAAGCCCTGTTTGATCCGATCCTCAAGGTTGCGATGGGTGGCGACGATGACCCGGAAATCGGCGGGTAATGGCGTACCCGCTCCCACTTTTTCGTAGGTCCTTTCCTCCAGCAACCGCAACAATTTGACTTGGAGTGACAAAGGCATGTCGCCGATCTCGTCCAGAAGCAGCGTTCCCCCCCGTGCCTGGCAGCATTTGCCTTCACGGTCCCGCTCGGCTCCGGTAAAGGCCCCACGCACGTGGCCGAACAATTCGCTTTCCAGGAGCGCCTCGGGAATAGCGGCGCAATTTACCGCCACAAAATTGCCGGGCAGGCACCCAGATTCAAAATGGACCGCCCGCGCCAGCACCTCTTTGCCGACACCGCTTTCGCCGGTCAGGCTGATGGTAGTCTTGGGTGACAAGGCTACGCGGGCGGCAAACTCCAACACCTTGCGCATGGTTGGTGATTGCGTGACGATGTTGTGGAAACTGAACTTCTCGCGGAAATGCCCTCGCAGCATCTCGTTCTCGCCTGAAAGGCGGATAAACTCCAGGGCACGCTTCAGTACCACGTCGAAGGTTTGAGGATTGAATGGTTTCTCAAGGTAGTCGAGCGCGCCCGCCTTGATGGCAGACACAGCGCTCTCGATGCTGCCTTGTGCAGTAAAGACGATGAAGGGGAGCGCGGGATAGCGCTCCCTGGCAGCATGGATCAGTTGGATGCCGTCGATATCCGGCATGACAAGATCGGATATAACCAGGTCTACAGGCTCCTTACCCAGCAAAGAGAGCGCTTCGCGGCCATTGGAGGCGCAGATGACCGTAAAACCCCGGTAAAGAAGATTGCTTTTCAGGTTGTGGAGGAATATCTCCTCATCATCCACAATCAGGATACGGGTCTTTGAAACAGTCGTTGTTTCTTTTTTGGGCATGGGCATGGATTAAGCAAACCTCGCCAGTATCAATAGAATAGAAAAGGGGCTGGAAATAGTGTCGCGCTTTTATTCGGGAACAATCCAACCGCGCTCTGTCAAAATTGTCAATAAAGCCTCATACTCCACGTCAAGCCGTTGCACGGCCTGCATGGACCGGTCATGCCGGTTGTTCTTTCCCAATGCAATAATTTCCGCGGCCAAGGCAGCAAGTCCTACAGCCCCCAGTGTTTCCGCCGCTCCTTTGAGTTTGTGTACCTGATGTTGGACTCCGAGTTGGTTCCCGGCCTCCAGATGTTCCCGGATTACCGATATATAACCGGGTGCCTTGGCCACGAACAGCAATACCAATTCCCTGGCAATGGCCTCATTGCCCATATACCGCCTGAGCAAGCCAGCCTCATCGAAAATGCGGGGTACGCTAATTGGCTGCATGGGAAAAAACTCCTCTTTTTTTGTCTATATTACCTCTTCCATATGTGTTTTTGCAAACGAGGGTAGAGTATCCGACAACTCATATCGTCATATCCGGCACTTGAGATCACCGATGCATTGAAGCCCTTTGAAATTACAAAAAGATTGTACACTATTTAGAGTATTCCCATAAACCGCACAATGGAGCGGCTCGTCATCGACAATCAGTTTCCTTGTACCCGCTGTTCACACATGGTTTATATGCCTCTTCATCTCCTTGATCAGGTCGTCGATGATCAGTGGTTTCGATACATAACCGTCAAACCCTTCTGCCAGGAACCGTTCTCTCTCCCCTGTCAGCGAGTGTGCGGTAACCGCGATGACCGGCAGATGCCGTGACGTCCCCAGTTCAGTGCCGCGAATCGCCCGCAGGGCCTCCACACCGTCCATAACCGGCATCTGGATATCCATCAGCACCATATCGAACGACCCCTGTGCCAGTTCGGCAAGGCATTCACTGCCGTTTTCCGCAACCACAACGTCTTGCCCCAGCATCCCGAGCAGGTTAGCCCCGTATGTGATATTTATCTCATTATCCTCGACCAGCAGAATTCGGAGCGGCAGGCCGTCCCACGTTGCCGGCATCGCGGGAGCGACTGTTTTTGCGAAGCAATTTCCGCTTTGCATGGAAAAAGGCAGGATCACCGTGAAACAGCTGCCGGCCCCCGGCGTGCTTTCAACGGTAATTGTGCCCCCCATGAGCGCCGCCAGGCGGCGGCTGATGGTCAAGCCAAGGCCGGTTCCGCCGAATTTGCGAGTTGTGGAACCATCCTCCTGGACAAACGGCATAAAGATACGTTCAAGGGCACCGGCTTGGATGCCGATGCCGGTGTCGCGCACCTCGATCTGCATGAGTACGGAGGTATCACGCCGCTCCAGGAGCTGCGCCGCGATAGCGATATCACCCTCTTGCGTGAACTTTATCGCATTGCCAATCAGATTATGAAGAATCTGCATAACCCGCCGTTGATCTCCCATCAAAACAGGCGGAATATCCTCGGAGATGTCGACATGAATGGCAAGACCCTTTTTGCGAATGTGCGCGGATTGCGACTCAATGATATTGTTAATACATCTATTGAAACTAAATCCGGCACATTCAATATCGATTTTATTCGCTTCGATCTTTGACAGGTCAAGGATATCAGCGATCAACGACAAGAGATTATTGCCTGAAAACTTGATTGCCTCTACATACCCCTGTTGTACTCCGTTGAGGCCGGTCATCTCCAAAAGCTGGGTCATGCCAATGACTCCATTCATGGGCGTACGTATTTCATGGCTCATGTTGGCAAGGAATTCACTTTTTGCACGGTTGGCCGCCTCTGCCTCTTCCTTCGCCTTGAGTAATTCTTTTTGAACCTCAATTCGGCATGTTATGTCGGTCATAAAGCCGTGCCAAAGGATTGAACCCCCGGCTTCCCGTTCCGGCAATGCATTGCCAAACAACCAGCGCACAGTACCGTCGGCGTGCTTCACTCGAGCTTCATGGCGCCACGGAGACAAGCCTTGCGCGGATTCCCTGATCGAGGCGACAAATCCGTCATAGTCGTCCTGGTGGATACGATTATGAATTGGAGAAGCATCCTCGCGGACTTCCTCCGGGCTGACACTGAAGATCTCTCTCAATGTTTCGCTGGCGAAAGGATAACAAGAACTGCCATCTGGTCGCAGACGGTATTGATAGACAACTCCGGGCAGACTGCTCGCGATTTTCTGGAGTCGCCCCAAAGCCTCTTCCCGCTCTTTTTCTAGTTGCTTACGGTCGGTGATGTTGTCGAACACCGCCACAAAATAGCCCTGTTTAGGACTGATCACGGAAATATCGAGCCAGCTATTCTGCAAAGCGGGAACGAAAACCTCAAAGCGTTCCATAGTACCGGTCTTTGCCACGCGGCCGTATATATTCAAGAGTTCCGGATTGGACTCGCGTATGCCGGGAACGACTTCGGTGATTTTTTTGCCCACTACGTCCTTTAACCCTGTATGCCTTTCGAAGGCTGTGTTAACAGACAAATAGGTAAGATCAACAGGCTCGTCATCGTCATTATAGTGCATTTGACAATAGGCAAACCCGTTTAAGACCTCAAATAGAGAACGATGGAATTCCTCGCTTTCGCGAAGCAATTCGTAACTGCGTTTTTGCTCTGTTATATCGGTCATGGAAATGCGGCATTCATTCCCATCGGGGGAGGCTGTGGCTTCCATATGCACATACATCGAGGTATTACCCTCGCTTGCAAGCATCACCTCACAGAAGTCTTTATTCCGGATTGCAAAAACCTTCTTGATAAACTCGGAAAACAACGGGCGATATCCTATATCTACAAACTCTCGAAACTGCCGTCCAATCAAGAGGGAGCGCTCGACCCCGATAAGTTTGGCCCCATTCAAGTTTACGGAACTTACAGCGCCGATATTGTCGAGAGTGAGGTAACCAATCGGGGCAAAATCATAGAGGTCGATATATCTTTCCAGGGCATTTTCCAGATCGTCACGTGCTTGGAGCAACTGGTTATTTTGCATCTCCAGTTCAATTTGGCGAACTCCAAGCTCATGGATGAGCCTCTGATTCTCTTCTCCATCTTCGGATTGCCGGCTGTCAGCCTGACTGCCATGCCACTTTTTTTCCGCAATACGGCGCAGTTCCTCGGCATCGGTTATGATCTTACTTTTCTTTATCTCCATAGCGGGCCTCTATAGCAGAGCTGCTGACGCAGGGTAGGCATGGTCAAACCGGATTAGTTTATGCTTTTATTTGAAATTTACAATCTAATACAAGTACTATTATAGACTGAAGCTGGTGGAGAGTCTCGATCAATGTTTTAATCCGGAGTTTTCAGGGGGAAATGCACATTATTTGCACTGTGAAAGTGCCGCTTATTGGGGTATAAAATAATTATTGACAGGACTAACGTCATATCGTAGGCTTTCATTCACAGTAATTCTTATAAAAAAATACATATATTTCTTATCGAGAGCGACCGAGGGACTGGCCCAAAGACGTCGCGGCAACCAACCCGAAAAGGTAAGGTGCCAATTCCAGCGAAACCATGCGGTTTCGGGAGATAAGGAAGAGATGCCCTATAGGATCCTCTTCCACACCCCGGAAGGGGATTTTTATTTGGGAGGTAGCAGATGAACATCAGTACACAAGCGGTTCAGATAGGGTTGGAGTGGGATATCAGGACCGGGGCGGTATCAGTGCCCATTTACCAGACCGCCACCTTCAGGCATCCGGGACTCGGCCAGAGCACCGGCTATGATTACAGCCGCTCAGGCAACCCCACCCGCCAGTCACTGGAAGACGGCATGGCCCGCCTTGACAACGGGGCAAAGGCCTGCGCCTATGCCTCCGGCATGGCCGCCATAGCCAGTCTGATGCTGCAGTTTAGCTCTGGCGACCACATCATCGTCACCGAGGACCTCTACGGCGGCACATGCCGCCTGTTCGACAAGGTATTCGACCGGTTCGGGCTGACCTTCAGCTACGTGGACACGAGCGATATCGAAGCCGTGCAGGAGGCGCTCACGCCGCAGACCAAGGCGGTGTTCGTTGAATCGCTCACCAACCCCCTGCTGAAATTCGCCGACATCCCGGCCCTGTCCTCACTCTGCCGCGAGCTGAGCCTGCTTCTTATCGTGGACAACACCTTTCTTACCCCCTATCTTATGCGTCCTCTGGATCTGGGGGCCGATATCGTCGTCTACAGCGCATCCAAATACCTGGCCGGTCACAACGACACCATCGCCGGTTTGGTGGTGGCCAAGGATGCCGAAATGGCCGAACGGATCAGCTATCACCAGAATGCCGCCGGGGCGGTGCTGGGGCCGCAGGACTCCTGGCTGGTGATGCGAGGGATAAAAACGCTTGGGGTCCGCATGGACCGCCAGCAGGAGAACGCCGCCAAACTTGCGGGCTGGCTGAAGAAGCACCCGGCTATCACCAAGGTCTACTACCCCGGCCTTGAGGATCACCCCGGCCATGCCTTGGCAAAACGCGACTCCCGCGGTTTCGGCGCCATGATCTCCTTTGAGGTCGCCACCCCAGCTCTAGTGGAACAGGTACTGATGAAAACGCGCCTTATCTCCTTCGCGGAGAGTCTGGGAGGCGTTGAAAGCCTGATCACCTTTCCCGAGGTGCAGACCCACGCCGACATTCCGGCGGAACTGCGGGCGAGGCTTGGCATCAACAACACCCTGCTGCGCCTGTCGGTAGGCATCGAGGACAGCATCGACCTGATCGAAGATTTACATCAAGCATTGGAATCGTGAGGGATTTGGAGTTTGCCGATGTACCCGGGTTTTGCGCTCGGATTTCAGGTCTGAGACTTGCCGCCCCTGATGGGGCAAAACCGCCAGGCGTGACTGGGCTATGCTGGGGATTTTGCGAAGAGGTGGTAAAGAGGCCGGAAGATGAGATGTTAAAAAGGTATATCCATAAGTTAGAGTCACTAGGGAGAGTATCATGAAATTCGCAACACGGCTCATCCACGGCGGCCAGACCTCGGATCCCCTGACCGGCGCGCTGGGCGTTCCCATCTATCAGACATCCACCTATCGTCAGCAATCGGTGGACCATTTTGGAAAATATGATTATGCCCGCTCCGACAACCCAACCCGCGAGGCGCTGGAGGAGGCCATAGCAGGATTGGAAAAAGGGACAAGGGCATTTGCCTTTGCCTCCGGCATGGCCGCCATCTCGTCCACCCTGCTGATATTCTCGCCCGGCGATCATCTGGTGGTGTGCGAGGATGTCTATGGCGGCGCCTACCGGGTATTGACCAGCATCTTCCAGCGCTTAGGCATCGCTTCCACCTTCGTGGATGCCACAAGCCTTGAGGCAATCGAGGCCGCGATCCGGCCGGAAACCAAGGGCATCTACCTGGAAAGCCCCTCCAATCCGCTGCTCAAGATCACCGATCTGCGCGGGGTCGTGGAACTGGCCCGGCCGCGGGGCATCGTCACCCTGGTGGACAACACCTTCATGACCCCCTATCTGCAACGGCCGCTGGAACTCGGTTGCGACATCGTCCTGCACAGCGGCACCAAGTTTCTGAACGGGCACAGCGACGTCATCTGCGGCTTTGCCGTTGTCAGGGACCAGGAACTGGGCAACCGTATCCGCTTCATTCAGAACGCATTCGGCGCCATACTGGGACCTCAGGATTCATTTTTGACCCTGCGCGGGCTCAAGACGCTCAAAGTCAGGATGGACCAGAGCCAGCAGAGTGCTGAAAAGATCGCAGCCTGGCTCATGACCAGAAAATCGGTCCTCAAGGTGCATTATCCAGGTCTGTCCAACCATCCCGGCCATGCCGTCAATGCCGACCAGGCCGATGGCCCCGGCGCCGTCCTCTCCTTTGAACTCGAATCCTATGAATTGACCAAGCAACTGTTGGAGGGAGTAAAATTTTCCGCCTTCGCCGTCAGTCTGGGGGGCGTGGAAAGCATCATCTCCTATCCGGCCAGGATGTCCCACGCAGCGGTCCCAAGGGAAGAACGGGAAAAAAAGGGGATCAAGGACACACTGGTGCGGCTTTCGGTCGGGCTGGAGGACGTTGACGACCTCATCGCCGACCTCCAGCAGGTTATCAGCCACTAGCGGCTGGCAGGTTGTTGAAAAACAGCCATCTCGCCGCCGTCCTCGAAGGCCCTTTTTTGCGGATGCAACGATCTATTTTTGAACAACCTGGGTTTTTCAACGTCCTGCTAGTCGTGGTGGGATGAGGTACGCCGTGATGGCGGGAATTTCACCTGGGGCGGCAGGGAAAGGGGACGGTAGGATGCGCGTCTGGTCTTGCCGGGTTTCGTTACTCTCCGTGGGTGGGACGCTTGTCGGGGTTGCGAATTTTGGATTCCAGGTAATTTGCCACCATCCTGAGCTTCTCTGTCGAGGCTTTTGTCTTGAAAGTCGCAAGCGACTCCAGGACGCGCTTCGCAGCCTGCCGGCTGGAAAAGCCATTTCCCCCAACCATCCCACGGATGTGGACGAGAACAGCCTTTTGATCCTCAGCCGTATCGAGCCTCTCCGGGCCTGCTATGAAAAGCAGGTACCGTGCTGTTTTCCGAACGTCTTCCTCCAATAGCTTCTCGTCCAACAAAGATTCCATGACCGTGGCTATGCTGCCTTTTTCAGCATAGTTAAGATTCTTGCTCTCAACGTATGACATGAGATAATTGAGGGCCACTGTTCTGTTTCGGGCATCCCCAAGCTTGAAGATCAGTATGTTCGCCGCCAGAAGCTTTAGCGCATCATCCTCTCCGGGAAGAAAGAAACAATGCAGCATCATGGCAACCTTCTCCTGTGCGGGCTCACCTAGTATCTCGGTATCCAGCTTGGACCGGATCTGTTCCAAAAGTCCACGCTTGTCAGTATATTCGCCATACATGATCTTGATGATGAGCCCGCGGACCGTGGCATCGTCACACGCATCCCACAACTCTTCAACCGCCGAGGCGATACGGCGGCAAACAGTTGCGAGTTTCTTTTCCTTGGGCAATTCATCGTTGTTCCAGTAATCGGGATAAATATCCATGATCGTGTCGGCCTCTTCAGGGTTGCGGGCCTTTTCCAGCACGAATTTAAAATAGTTGAGCATCTTGAGTTGAAACGATTTGCCGCCATCGTTCAAAGGACGCAGCAGATCTTCGAGAAAGGCGGCATTCAAGCCCGAGGCTCCGCTGCACAGGTAGCGGTAAACCCCCTCGGCCTTCTCGATCTGCTTTTCGATATATTTCTGCTTCAGGGCCGCGCCGAGATCCGTTGTCTGTACCTTCTTGAAAAAGACGCTCAAAAGGTTGGATGCATGATGCTTGATGTTGTAATCGGAATCATCGGAAAGGACAATGTCCAGGCAGGCGTCGAAGATCTTGACCTGTTCGCGTTCGTCCTTCGATGAATCGATGTAGCCTTCCAAAATTGAGATGATTTCGGTCAAATGGGCCATATTCCTGCTATTGAGCAGGGTCATGAAAGCATCCCGCAGGCTGCTGGAATCAATAATGCCGAAAAGGAATTTTATCGCCGCGTTGCGGTGGGTTTCCCCCTTGGAGTCCGCCGTCTTGAGTAGTTTGAGGATGCTTTCGGCCGGGTCGGAGACCCAGTCGGGGAGCAGGTCCTCCAGCATCATCTCGGCCTTTCTTCGAACCCTGCCATCGAGGTCGTAGACGAAGAATTTGGCGATCTCGATCTTGAAGTCGTGATTGGCGGGCGTAGCGGCAATAATATCGAAAGCCGCCGCCTTGTCTTTTGTGGAAAGCTTGGCGATATCCTTTTTTGCCTTAGCTGCATCATTGATTTTTATGTAAAAATTGACTATGTCTTTAACCGATACTTCTTCTTCAAAAGCCATGAAAGATCACCTTCCGGAAAAGAGTGTTGAAAATATAAACTCATAAACATCCGAGTGCAACTGCCATATCAGCAAAACTTCGGATAATCATGAAATTATCCGCATACCGAAAGGAGCACGCATGAAAACCGTACTGCCAGTCATCATCCTGCTGCTGACAACCGCTATTGAGGCCTGCGCTGGCGGAAGAAGCGTAACCTTTTTTTCGGATGGCGCGGTCGTGGAACTTGAAGCCGTTGCCGTCAATGGCATCGCCGAGATCCCCCTGCCGGCCGGAACATTGCCAAATACCTTGCGGATAAGACCTGACAGGGGCAGCCGCATCCAGCGCGTGGAAACGCAAAAACTACGTCCGGATACCAAGGAAGAAAAAGAGCTGGACGCGCTGATCGAGCAGAGGGGCCGCCTGGATGATCGCCTGAACGCCTTGGCGACGCGTGAGGAAATCTTCACAGCCGCCGCCAAATCACAAAGCGGCAAGGCCCCCCGCAAGACCAAATCAAACCCGGACCCGTTGCTGTCTATCCGCCAGGGGACCGACTTCGCCCTCACCCAACTGGAAACGGTCTATACTGCACGGCGCACTCTCAGGCAGGAAATCCGCCGCATTGATGCGCGCATAGCATCGGCGCAGAAGGGGAAAAAAGGCGCCCAGAGTGTGGCAAGGGTGGCCGTTTCTCCCAAAAACGGACGGGTCGCCGCTCGCTTTGCCGTGGGCGTGCCGGGTTGGACGCCCTGGTACGATATCCGTATCGACAACAAGGGGGGGAGCGCTCTGCTTACGCTCTACGGCCACGTGCCGGCTTTTTCCGACGGTTACAAGATCCGTGTGTCGCTTGCATCCATAGCCGGCGCTGCCACGGAAGCCACCATAGTCCCTGCGGCGGCAGGACAAAGCGCCAGGCTCGCGGAATACCGGATGCCCGTAGAGGAGGAGCGCTTTGGAGACGGGCTGTTCCCCTCATTTGCTTTCATGCTGAAAAATTCGACCGGCACCAACCTGCCGGCAGGTGAAGCGACCTTCTTCCGGGCAGGGGAGTACTTGGGGACCGTCCGCTTCGCGAGCATGTCATCAGGGCGAAGCACAATGATATCTTCGGGGCGATAACGCCGGCCAACCCGTGTCCGGCAGGTTCGGCTGGATGGAACCGGCTAACTCGGCAGCTCGATCTTGTACTTCCCTTATGTAAAATGCTTTGAGGGTCTTTTTATAAACGCTTTAAATACCAGTCAAAGTCAAACATATTTTTGACATTTTGCCTTTTTTCACGTAGATTCGGATCGCTCATTAAAATGTGACGGCCCGTTTTGAAGCGGCAACAATGAGCATCAGGAGGATACCACATGAAAAAGGTACTTGTCGTTGACGACAGCCTTTCCGTAGCCCGCCAGCTTGAAAAGATCATTGCCGATTCAGGTGAATTCACGTGCGTCGGGCATGCCAAAAACGGCGCCGAAGCTATCAAGATGAATCATGCCCAGGACCCGGACATCATCTGCATGGACATGAATATGCCCGGCATGGACGGCCTGACCGCCCTGCGCAGCCTGTCGATGCTTGACAAGGAGGTGAAGGTGGTCATGGTTACCTCACTGGGCGGGGTAGGCGACAAATTTAACGAAGCGATCAAGCTGGGCGCCAAGAATGTCATCTCGAAACCATTCACGGCCGACGACGTCCTGAAGATACTCAGGAACCTCTGATTTCTTCAGCAGCTTTAAATTACGACATAAGGGGATGTGAACATGGCCGTCAAATTCTTCGGACAGTTTCTGATAGAAAGGGGGATCGTTTCACGAGAAGCCCTTCTCAAGGCGATTGAACTGCAGGAACAGAAAAACCTCAAATTCGGCGAGACGGCCTTGGCGATGGGGTATGTTACCCAGGACGACATCACGCGCGCCCACCACTTGCAACTCACCAGAGACATTAAATTAGGGGACCTGCTGGTGGAGGTCGGCATCCTGACCCTTACCCAACTGAACGAGATCATCATCCGTCAGAAGAACAACCACCTCTACATAGGCGAGGCGCTGGTAGTTGTCGGCGCCCTCACCAACGAACAACTTAAACGGCATTTGGATGATTTCAAGGCCGACCAGGCACCCTACATCTCCGACCGGGTCGAGCTGCCGGGCGGCATTTCCAATCCTGAAGTGTGGGAGATGGCCGCGGACATTACCTACAAGATGATTACCCGTGTTCTCGGTCTCCCCTTCAAAGCCGGTAAATGCCAAGTCATCTCCACAGTGGATAACAACTTCGACATGGCTGCCATGGACTTGTACGGCGATGTTGATGCCCGCTATATCATCTCGGTTTCACAGGAGCTTCAGAAGTCGGTGGCCAAGGCGATGCTGGGCGAGGCATCGGTGGAAAACGAACCGCCGGAGGTACTGGAGGACACCGTCATGGAATTCGTCAACGTGGTGTGCGGCAACATCGCCGCCAAGGCCTCGCAATCCGGCATGATCGTCGATATAACTCCACCGGTCGCCATAAGCCCTGTTGCCGCGGGTCTGCCAGTGCCCGCCGGCTATACAGGCCTCTGCTTTCCTGTCCTGGTCAGCGAGGGCGGAACCATGCAGATGATACTCTTTGTCAAGAAATAGCGGATAAACCCGGCGAAAGGTGAATGATTAATTGCAATACTTTCACCTTTCACCTTTCACCTTTCACCTTTCACCTTTCCCTTCCCGCCGGCTCGGCATTTTATATCAGCAGGCAAAATGCCGAGCCATTCGAACCGAATATGATGTTTGATCGCTGACAAAAACTAAAATATTACAACCGAAATGAGTACTTGCAACGTTAGGCATTGTTCAGTAAAGTAAATTACTTATTCTGATATGTGCATAAGCAATGCAGATGCCTTTTGAAAGGATAGGTTCCATGCAGAATTGCACCCACTACAGTGCAGAATCCAAAACCATGGCAGCCTGTCCAGCCTTCCGGAGAAGTGAGCGAAAATAGTAACACAGACATAGCAAATTGTTTGCCTATGACTTTTTTAACAATTGACGAAAGGACTAATTGTAATGGCATGTATTTTACTTGTAGATGACTCTACGTTTGGTCGTGGCATAGTGATGAAGATGCTGCAAAAAAATGGTCATGACATAATTGAAGCCGATAACGGGCTTAATGCGCTAAAAGTGTTACAAGAGAATTCTCCTGCTTGTATAATTGCGGATATCCTTATGCCGGAAATGGATGGTCAAAAATTGCTGATGGCACTTCACGGATTGCAAAGAAACATTCCTGTCATCATCCTTACGGCAGATATTCAGGAGAAGACCAAAAATATCTGCCTGGAGTTGGGAGCTTCGATGGTACTTCACAAACCGCCAAAGGAGAAAGACTTGCTTTCCGCAATTGACGAGGTGATTCATAAGGAGAAATCCGCGTGAAGACCATACAAGCGGACCTAATGGATGCACTTAAAGAAATCATAAATATTGGCGTAGGCAAAGCAGCCGGAACGTTAAACAACTTACTGAACAAACACATTATTCTTGAGGTGCCAAAAGTCACTCTAATCTCGCTTGATGAGCTTGGACATACTTTCAGCTTCATGCAGGGGAGTACTATTTCTGCCGTCAGATTAAAATTCAGCGGCGCAATCAGTGGTCTCTCCTCATTGGTTTTTCCCCCGGAAAGCGCAGCGAAACTCGTAGACATGTTGGCAGGGGAAGTTCCTCATTCGGATGATCTGGATGCGATAAAAGCCGGCGCATTAAGTGAAGTGGGCAATATAATGTTGAATGCCGTCATGGCGTCTTTCGGCGATGTGCTCGATAGCAGGCTGTTATATTCAATTCCGAATTATATAGAAGGAAATATATCGGCTGTTTTTAATTATGATATCAAAAGAACTACGCCTCTTATATCCGCTACTACAAAATTTATTGTCGAGGAACAGTGCATATATGGTGAGATAATACTATTGCTCGAAATAGGAGCTTTTGAAGTTATTTCAACTGCTGTTGCCTCAAAACTTGAAATATAAATGACTACTACCATGAATTTAATCAATTCTGTTGCTGTTGATACCTTTGATTGTTTGCCACAGGGAATCATAATCCTTGACAGTGGTTTCAGGGTCGTATACTGGAACCTCACGCTTGAGGAATGGACTGGCATACCGCGCGCCGAAATCGTAGGGCAGGACATAACGAAACGCTATCCTCATTTGGCTGCGCCTAGATATATCGGGCGAATACAACCACTCTTTGATGGCGGCCCGCCCGTGATATTTTCTTCACAGCTGCACCACTACTTTGTGCCTGCCCTTCTGCCAAGCGGCCATTTTCGTATTCAACATACCACTGTGAGCTCCATGGCCGTCAGTTCGCACAGTTACGCTTTGGTCTCCATGCAGGATGTCTCCGACCTTACTTTTCTTGCCCAGAAATCACGGCATCTGCACGCCAAAGCTATCGACGAACTGGAGATGAAAATACAAATCGAAGAAGCGCTCCGTATTGATGAGGCTCGGCTGGAAAGCTTGCTGAAAATCGCCCAGCTTGACCCAATGCCTACCCCGGACCTTCTTGAACATGTCCTTAACGAAGCCGTGCGCATTACCCAAAGCAAGTTCGGCTTCATTTTCAGGTGCCATAAGGAAAACGACGAACTGGAGCCTCTCTGTTGGACCAGAAACGCGTTCGAGGCGAGTGAGCTGGTCGAGTATTTATGTGACTCGGAAATGCACGCGTCAGGCGTCTTTTATGACCTGATCAAGCTATTTAAGCCGCTTATCGTCAATGATATTCAAGCTTCGCATGCTGCGAGAGAGGGACACTCCGAGAAAAAACAAAATCTGACTTCGATTCTCTGTGCCCCGGTGCTTTTTAATAATGATTTAGTGGCACTGGCGGCAGTGGTCAACAAAGAAAAGCCCTATGATGCAAGCGATATCCGGCAGCTCAAGTTGCTGATGGATGCCGGCTGGAAGATAAAAATGCAGCGAACGGCTGAACTACAGCTGAATAATGCCTATGCATTAGTTGAAAGTCTGCTTAACAATTCCCCTGTAGGTGTTCGGGTTTTCGACGTTGTTTCAGGTCAGTGCATTCTTGCTAATGCCGCCGCAGGCAGTATTGCAGGAGGCCCTGTACACGCACTCAAGGAACAGAATTTCAGGGAGCTTGATTCATGGAAAAACTCAGGATTACTTGATGTTGCGGAACGAGTTATAGCTTCCGGAGAACCTTATTGCCTGGATACTGTTCTGCATACTGCTTTCGGTAAAGTGGTGCCGGTCAAATATCAGCTTACGCGCTTCGTTGTCAATGGCTGTATGAATCTTCTGGTAATGGGTCAGGACATCTCAGAGGAGATAAGGCTCTCAAAGGAAAAACAGCAGATCGAAGAGCAATGGCTTCATGCTCAGAAGATGGAAAGTCTTGGAATTCTTGCGGGGGGGGTTGCTCATGATTTCAACAATATCCTCATGTCCATTCTTGGGAACACCGAACTGGCCCTTCTCAACCTGCCGGAAGACTCGGAGACAAGTGACTATCTCGCCAGAATACGGCTTTCCACCAAGCGGGCTTCCGAGCTGGCAAATCAAATGCTTACATACTCAGGCAAGGGCACCTTTGCCATCGGCCCTTTAAATGTCAATAATCTTGTAACAGAAATAACTCACCTTCTGGAAGTGTCCATTTCAAAGAAGACTACTCTTGACTTACAACTACATACAGACTCGCTTTTTGTTGATGGTGACGAAACGCAACTGCGTCAAGTAATCATGAATCTGGTAATAAATGGTGCAGAAGCTATTGACAAAAATAAAGGTGTAATCACTGTCAGCACAGGACATGTAGTTTTAACAAGCGAAGAACTTAGGGATACGATGTTTCCTGACAATCTTTGCGAAGGTCCCGCTGTTTTCATCAGAGTTACCGATAGCGGTTGCGGCATGGATAAAGATACCATGCTTAAGATATTCGACCCGTTTTTCACTACAAAATTTACCGGCCGCGGCCTTGGCATGGCGGCGGTACTTGGAATTATCCGCAGCCATAAAGGAACCATCAAGGTACAAAGTCATCTGGGCCTCGGAACAACTTTTACCGTTCTTCTGCCGTTAAGCCAAAAGCAAAAAATCGCGACCGAAGAAACCGGACCTGCGATAAATCGATCAGGAAACGGCTTGGTACTTCTTGTTGATGATGAAGAACATGTCCGTGAAATTGGCAAAGGGTTCCTTAATTTTCTCGGCTACCAATGCATAACAGCGGAAAGCGGTCAACACGCTACTGAAATTTATGCGCAAAATCCCAATATCGAATATGTGATACTGGATCTCACAATGCCGGACATTGATGGAATACAAGTGTATGATAATTTGAAAGAAATACGCTCGGATGTAAAAGTCGTTCTTTCCAGCGGCTATTCTGAACATGAAGTATCGTGTCATTTGCAAGAGAAGAAGTTTTCTGCTTTTCTGCAAAAGCCCTACACCATAGGCGCGTTAGACGCCGTAATGAGTAGGTTTACTGCCTGATATTACTTTGCATTAACCAGAATCCGCCCCACCTCATCGGAATACCCTCCCTGCTCATTGTGGATAAACAGCGGCGGCAGCACCGCGGCGTCCCCTTTTCTTCCCTTGGCGAGTTGCGCCAGGAACATCGTTGCCGGTGCGGTGGCAAAACCGTGCACCAAGCGCAGCCTGAGCAGCGACAGATTGAGTTCACCGGCGCAATGGATAAATTCCGCCAGCCGCGAGGGATGACTGATAAAGCATATTGCCCCCGATGGCTTTACCAGGTATTTGGCAACCGCCAGGAAGTCCGCCAGTCCAGCGCTTGATTCATGGCGGGCGAGATCGCGTCCTGCCTTGGGGCTGACGCGGCCGCTGCCAGGTTTGCGGTAGGGGGGGTTGGCGGTCACCAGATCAAACGAGGAAACGGGAAACAGCCTGCGTAGCGAAAGGACATCGGCGCACATGATCTTGATCCGCTCATCGAGCCCGTTCATGGCGACACTGCGGGCCGCCAGCCCGGCCATCTCCTCCTGAAGCTCCACGCCGACAAGAGAGGCATCCGGTATCTTCCGGGCAAGAATCTGTGGAATGACCCCGCAGCCGGCGCCAAGGTCTATTATCCGTCCGGCAGAATTTGCACAGGCAAAATCGCACAACAGTAACGGATCAATGGAAAAACGGTAACCGTCTACAGGCTGAATGATACGCAGGCCGAAGGCACGTAGTTCGTCTGTTGTTTCTTCACCATTCAGCATTCACCTTCACCTTTCACCTTCACCTTCACCTTTCACCTTCACCTTCACCTTTCACCTTTCACCTTCACCTTCACCTTTCACCTTTCACCTTTCACCTTCACCTTCACCTTTCACCTTTCACCTTTCACCTTTCACCTTTCACCTTTCACCTTTCACCTTTCACCTTTCACCTTTAACTTTTAACTTTCACCTTTAACTTTTAACTTTTAACTTTTAACTTTTAACTTTTAACTTTTAACCATTCACCCTTTTTCTCAAAAACCACTCCCGTCCCAGCATGACGCCAAAAAAAACAAACGAGGCGAACGTCAGCCACTTTCCCACCTTGTATGGGAGCGGATCAAAGAAGAATTCCACCTTGTGGTCGCCCGGCGCCAGGTACACTCCGCGGAGGACGTAATCTACCGGTACGACCTCCGCTGCCTTGCCGTCCACCGTAGCCTTCCATCCTCGATAATATTTTTCGCCCAGGACCAAGAGTGCATTCTGGGGCGCTTTGGCGTTGACTTCGATCCGCTCGCTTTCATAGGTGGCGATAATCACGTTTTCTGCCGGAATGGTTGTTCCGGCGCGCGGATCCGCCATAGGGTAAGCTGGCGGAGACTCGACCATGGCAACCCGGCGCGGATCAAACCCGGGGTTCCGGAGAATGCCAAAGGTCTGCTGAAGGTCATGTTCCTCTGCAACCGCCGGCACCAGCCATCCCTTTGGAAGGACCGATTTATTCTCCAGCACAATCTGGCCACCCGCCGCCGGTTTAAAGACCGGCAGGAACTTGGCTGTCAATTGCGCTTTTTGCTTTTCGTATTGAGCGGCGTTATAGACAAGGTATTTGATATTCAACATGTCAGGCATTGACGACATTAGACTGAAGTTATCCAGAAAATTCTGCCAGCGCATCTGTTGAACCGCATTGGAGGTAAACATCACCGGAATGCCCCGGGCTATGTATTGCATCGGATCGCTGCCGTCCATGGGCAACACGCGGAAGGTCTTTGGTGCAGACTTCAAAAAACTTAAGAGAGGCGGAGCCTCCCCCTCTTTCCCCTTGACCGGGGCAGCAATCAGGAACATGAATTTATCGTTAATCCGCCAGGTATCGCCAAAAAACAGAATCAGCAAAAGCCACGGAACCGCAGCTGCCAGACGTGGTTTCCTAAGCATCCAGAAGACTGCGGCAAAGATTGCAGAGAGCCCTGCGGCAATAGCCGTTTCATGCACCAGGTTGCTCCAGCGCTGTCCGACCAATTGCGGCCCCTGCTCATATCGGGTCGGCTGGGAGAGCATGTCGAAGAAACTTTCCATCCAGTGCTCTGCTCCGGCATATTCTATTCCCAGGATAACAAGAAGCACTAGCGGCAGCGAAGCGATGCCCAGAAGATACCTGAAAAACGCCTTTGTTTTGCGTATTTCCTCATCCCGAAGCAGATCAATCCCCCTGGCGGCCATGATCGCCAGCCCCAGCACCGGGATAAACATCATCATCTTGGGGACCCGAAATCGATCGATTCCGGGAAAATGATCAAAAAGGAAGTTGTAGAATGGCGTATATTTGCCCATGGAGAACAGGACACCTCCAACTATCGCAACCAAGGCAAGCCATGTGTAACGATCTCGGCGAAAAATGAGCGGCAACGGCAGAAGCAGCCAGGGGAGAAGCCCCATATAACTGACCGTCTGTGTGAATCGCATCCGCCCCCAGTAGTAGGACAGGATGTTTTTCGGATTCTCGCCCCCCTCCTGGCGCGAAAGACCGAAAAAACCCGGTATGACAAAGGCCCCAAGTTCTTCCGGAGGCAGCGACCAAGACATTGCCTCTTCCCGTTCCAGCCCACCTTTCGCCTTTGACTGGCCGGAATTTCCATCGCCCACAGTGGTATTGGCACCGCTGTTTTCGCCGCGGTTGGTGTCCTTGGACCATTCAGCGAGAGGGGCAAGAGAAATTGCCACTGTCGTGAGAAAGAACACCAGGACAACAAGATTCAGGCCGAGTAGTCGAGCAGCATTACTTTTTCTGTGATGCCTTGCCTCAATGACGATCCCCACTGTTCTAATCAAGCCGTAGGTTCCAACCCCGAGGCAAGTATAATAGGCAATCTGCCAGTGAATGTTGAAAAACTGAAATGCCAAGACAAAACCGGTGGTAAGGAAGAAAATCACCCTACGGGTCTGAAATCCTTTTTCAAAGAAGTAAAAGGCCCAGGGAGCGAAAGAGATGGTAGCGATTTTCATAACGTGTCCCGCATTGATGAGCGAGGCGTTCTCAGGCGCAACAGCAAATATCAGGCCGCCGAGCAAAGATGCGATACAGCTTGCACCGATCAGCCGGCAGTAGCAGTAGATGCCTGCTGCGCCGAAGAACAGGTGAAGAACAATAAACCAAGCAACACTGGTCGGCGGCGGAATAAGGAAATAGAGCAAATTACGAAGATCCAGGAAGTGCAGTGAATTGGTTCCACCTCCAACCGATGTGCCACTATTACTTAAAATATCCCAGCCAGCGCTTCCCGGGATGATTTTGAAGAAATCCCAAAACCTTAATTTTACTTGGTCAAGAACATACCAGTAATATTCATTGGTAATATCCGGTGCACGGATGATCTTGCTGGTAAAAAGGATATGTGAAAACATCAGAATGAGTATGCCACCGAGTACAGAAATATAGAGAAGATCTCGTTTGCGTTCGCTCATGTTATATAGCCTCGATTTGAAATGTGATTGTGTATCCGGTTCAGGTTTGGCTTTATAAAATGATAACATTGTCCCGGCAAGGTCGTGCCAATTGAATTGGTCTAATAGATGGTAGCACGGTGTCCCTCTTCTCCCAAAGGCTTACTCTTTGTTCCGTCATTAAGTAGGGCATATGCATATATTCCAACCATAAAATAATTATCCATTATTTTATTCAGCAAATTATTGAGTCATGTCAACCAACAACAAGGGTTTGAACATCTTGAACTAAAATTGCCTTTTTATGACCAAATCGATCTTTTAGCGCTATCGCAGGACGCTCAATCAAACTGTACGATAATTCGGTAACAACGAGTGCCAATACTGCTGAAAAAATAGTTCTGACAGACCCATGACTTTCGGTGTGCAGAAGCATATTAATGAAATCATGCCACAAATAGAGGCCGTAGGACCGCTTTCCCAGGTAGACAAGAATGGGGAATGACAGTACTTTCTTTGCCCATTCTGCACCAGGTGTCACAATTGACCAGAGCAATGATGCGCTAAATGCCGCTGTAAGAAGAAAGCCATACCAATATCGCCAGGGGTAACTTTCTTTGCAAGTCAAAATCAACCAGCAGAGACCTGTAGCTCCAACAATGGGAAGAAGCCGTGAAACATTTTTGTGCAAATCCCAGCCTTTCCAAAAATGGAGAGCTATTCCTATTAGGCAACCAAACAGTATCGAGTCAAGCCTTGTATCCAATGCATAATAAACACGGGCACCACCAAAACCGTACAAATAAAGTAATGATCTCTCAAGTGTTGAAACCGACGCCAGTAGCAAAGTACATGCAAATAATGCCTTGTGGCCAAATCTTTGTACAATAAAGAGCATAGTCATCGGCCACAGAAGATAGAATTGTTCTTCTACTGACAAAGACCAAGTATGACCTATTTCTCCGGGATCGTGAAGACCAAGCGCCAAAGACCAATTCGACAGATAAAAAAATACAATCACAATACTTATATAATGACGTCTGGGGTGCAATGAAAAAATCGCCATACATGCATAAATCAGCAACATACAGAAAAGTGCTGGGAATAGTCGCAAAAAACGTCGGACATAGAAATTTTTGAAATTGATATCACCACACTCTTGATACTCTTTCAAAAGAATCGTCGTTATGAGATAGCCACTAAGGACAAAAAAAATATCAACACCGAAGTAACCACCTACAAACCCAGGGACTTTCCAGTGATAGAGACAAACCACAATAATTGCTATGCCACGGAGGCCATCCAGAGGTTTGGAATACTTCATTGTTTTTCCTCTACAATTAATTGGATAAATTGTTTAATCTATCAAAGATAAAAGTTGAAGTTTTATGGTATAAGAATCATTATAGACAATAAATTTTATGCACTTTAATGCTTTTTTGCTAAAAAACTCAATAATTTATCCTTTATTATAATTACAATTGAAGTTTTGAATTATAGACTTCAATAAGTCTTATGGCAAAATAATTCCAGTTAAAGTAACTCATCATGTAAATACGACCCTCTTTCCCCATCAATCTGCTCCTATTTCTGTCCTGCAATAAAGCAACTACCCTTTCAACCATAGTTTCCCCGACTATCGGATCACTTAAAAATCCCGATATCCCATCATTCACATATTCTTTTGTCTGCCCTACCCGGTCTGCGACAACCGGTATGCCTGCCCTGATAAGCTCAGTCAGCTTGGCGGGGCATTTAGCTCTGTTGACTAGGGTATCGTCCAGAGGGTAGATTGCCACGTCGGCTGTTGCCAGATAATCAGGAATATCCTGTGGCTCTACCCAACCGGCCATAACCAATGCGGATGCAAAGCCAATGCTGCGGGATGCTGAAAGCAGTTCCTCTTCCTCATTGTGCCGTCCCTTGCCAACCACCAGGAAACGCGCCTCCGGCAGGCGCACATGAATTCCTGCCAGTATCCCGTGCAGACGCTCCTGCGAAAATTCAAAAAAACGGGTATACAAAAGAACAACCGGCGCATTACTTTCTATACCTAACTTCTTTCGGACACATACGCCGTCTCCTGGCGGCACGTCCTCCACGCAGTTCGGCAGGTAGAAGATGCTTTCAGCAGGCACACCCATCTCACGTGTAAGCCTTTCCAACTCCCGGCTTGCCACTGTTATCCCTAAGGCATGGCGCGACAGCCACTTTTCCTGAAAGGCGAACAGGCGCTTTTCCGCCTGGGAGTAGGCATGCAGTTCGTTCATGCCGCCTGTTCCCTCCCAATCGTCCGTATCCACGAAGAGCGGCGGCATAGCGGCACCAAAACGCCGCAGCGAGATCATCAACATGGCCGCAAGGCCGCCGTACCCCTTGGGTTTGAAGAGATGGACAATATCCGCCTTTTCGGCAAGCGCCGCCTGAAACATGCGCCAGGCCAGAGGGAGAGCGCCCTGCGCCTTGCCGCCTTGCGGCAGCCTCACGTTTAAAAGCCGCACCCCGCGCAGCATTTCCGTTTTGCCCGAATCCTCGGGATTGGTATAGGGTGGAGCGATGATGGTAACGACATGCCCGAGCTTCTGCAACTCCACCGCCAGCGGCAGCATGCGGGCTATGACCGTCCCCTTCGGGCGGATGCCGAACGGCGCAAGGAAGACCATTTTCATGACGGGCACATCCCGTCGTACAGGCGGCGGTAGTCGTCCGTTCTCCGCCTGATATCGAAACGCTCCCGCATCAGCCGGTAGCCCTCGCCTCCGAGACGATTACGCAATTCCGGTGAGGCAAGCAACTCTTCAAGCCGCTCGGCAAGCGCGGCAACATCACCTGGCGGGATGAGATAACCGCTCGCACCGTCCGCCACAACTTCCCGCATCCCCTCCAAATCATGGGCGATGACCGGCACGCCGCATGATTGCGCCTCTACCAGCGCCATACCGAATGACTCGGTCCAGGAGGTGTGGACCACTACGGCGGCTTTTGAAAATACGGAGAAGACGTCACTTGTCGGACCGGGAAAGAACACCCGGTCTGCAACACCATGTGCAGCAGCATACTTCTTCAGGCCGTGCACATAACCATGTGCCGAAAGGCCGGTAGTTCCGTATAGCCATAATTCGGCATTGCGGTTTTTTAGCCGGCCAAAGGCGTCCAGCAGAATGTCCTGCCCTTTCAGCTTATTGAGACTGGCAGCCATGACGATACGCAATGTTCCGCCATTACCGTGGCTGACTACCTGTTGCTCCGGAAATGCCACGGCGTTGAGTATGGTCCGTTTCCGCTGGGCGGGCACAGATGCAAAATGAGCCGCACAGGTTGCCGAACAGAACACCGTGGCGTCAGAGGCCGCGATTGCCGTTCGGAGCAGCCAGCCGATGCGATGCGGCAGTTCGTGGAGATGGAATACGGTCTTCATGCCCAGCAGCCGGGCGATCAGGACTGACCAGGCCAACTTGATGCTATGGATATGAACGACATCATACTGCCGTCTCCGGGCGACAAGGAAGAAATTGAGCAGAAATCGCTTCAAGCGCCAAACAAAAGGAGAACGCCGCCCCAGCGTCTGCACCGGAATGCCGGCACCCCTCAACTCGTCTGCATAGATGCCATTATAGGCAAAAAGCACCGATGGTTCGACATTCGCATCTACAGCATGCACGATAAAGGCGTGCGCAACAGCCGGTACCCCACTGCGTCTAGAGTCATGCAGCATGTATAGGACGCGGATCGAACGATTCACATCACCCTCGTAATCGCTCGAAGAGTACATGCGCCATCCCTCCCCATCCCAGCCCAGTCTCCCGCAAGATGTCCGGTGCCCTGAAAAGATAGCTCCGAGACCCACCGCATCTGAAAAAACATTTCTTGCCAAAGGTCAACCAACGCTCCAGAAGCACGCGAGAAAAACATGGTTCTGCAAAGGCCTTTTTCTCGTCATTGCGCCTTTTCAGGCAGCACAGCCATTGGTCGGCCTTGCGGTACACATCCTCGATTCCGAGCGGATCGCAAATGCTTAACGCCTGGTGTAATCGGAATTCATCGGCTGACACCTCAAGGCCGACTTCCAGCAGCTGGCGCAGCCTGACCCGTCCCGCCGTTTCGGCCTGCTTGAGAAAGAGTCGCTGCGTTACTTGGTCCGGATGGACACGATAGTCGAGAAGCACCTCCGGCAGGTTGGCCACGTCCATAAATGCCATTGCCCGCACCCAAAGTTCGTAATCCTCTGCATGTGGGTAGGCTGCATCATAATAAAGCATCCGTGAAACGAATGCCTCCCGCCGCAGCATTACCGTAGGATGGGCAAGGGAGCAAGAGAAAAGCATCGCTGCCCGCACAGCATCGGGCTCAGTCTCCCATCGAACGACCTTGCTGCCCTGTGCTCCGAATTTTCTGAACCATGTACCGCAGACACCGATATCCGGATGGGCAGCCAGAAATGCCGCCTGTTTTCCCAGCCGCTGGGGCCTGCTTATATCATCGCAATCCATGCGCGCGACGAACTCACCCCGTGCTAGGTCAAACCCTTTGTTCAGCGTTGCGATCAGGCCGATGTTCCGCTCGTTATGAACCAGCCTGATCCTGGGATCGTCGAAGGACTCCATTATACCAGCTGAACGGTCGCTGGAACCATCATTGATGATCAGAATTTCAAAATCTGTAAAGGTTTGGCCAAGTATGCTTTGCACCGCTTCGCGGAGAAAATTCTCACCGTTATAAACCGGCATGAGCACTGTTACCCGTGGTGATCCGATCATAACCTTAGCCACCCACCAGGAACAATATCAGAGGTATCAATTGATGGGTCATTAAACCAATGCAATGGTGCAATAACCTGTTTATCGAGTGATGTACACAACCAAGCAGCCCACCAGGCAAACGAACTATTAGGTATAATGAAGTGTTTGCATGAAAGCATAAGAAAGAGATAGTCGATAAAATCCCTGCCAGCATACTCATGTCCAACAACTATCGTGTCGGGCATATTTCCAAACTGCTCATTGCACCATGCGATATCGTCCGAAAAAACGAATTTTCTACAATTTCCAACTAGACCAGTAATTGTTGTCAAGGCTTCATCATAATAATCAGTCCCCATGCAACCATGAAAATTGCTTTTTAGGAAGTCAGCCCTCCGCACATTGATACAGACTGAATTTGAACTTGATATCACTTCCAACAGCCCGGCAGCTTCATGTCTGCCAGAAAAAACAGGAAACAATTCGTCGCGAATTATGTTTTCAATGCTCGAAAAATATTTGGCAGACTGCCAATATCCATTCAGGTAAACATCACCAGAAAGATATTGAAAGGCGGGAAGATAGTTAAGTTGAGGGTCGCAGAAAATGTGCGGTTGAGGAATTCCAATACTATGCTTCACTTTGTACAACAATCTCCTTACTCTTCCTCGGGGATTAAATCGGTGGATTTCATCGTTGGTGGCTTCCTCCGCAACAACTTTGAAATTATATAATTCGTACTTTCTCGGAACATCTCCTTCCGGAGGGCTGAGATAATTGCTCAGGTCAAATTTGAGCTTGTCATTGTTTGCAACAGCAAGGGCACGGCCAGCTGCGTACTGAAACATCTGGTTTCCAAGCCCTCCAGCAAGTCTAACTATTATCATGCTTAGCTTTCCTTCCTGCACATAATAATTGCTATCATAACCTGTCACGCCACGAACAGACTATTTCTTCAATCGTCGTTTCAAGTGATTTGGTTATATTCCATCCCGGATAATGTGTCTTCATCTTGGTAAGGTCGCTGTAATAGCAGATATGATCGCCAATTCGATTTTCATCCAGATAGCTGTAGACCTGCTTATTGCCACTGTACTGTTCCACTAGGTCAAAGGCTTCGAGGATGGAACAGGAATTATCCTTCCCGCCCCCTAGGTTGTAGACCTCACCGCAACGAGGATTCTTGTAGAAGGCGTGGATAAAACGTGCTACATCCTCGGAGTGGATGTTGTCTCGCACCTGCTTGCCCTTGTAACCGAATACACGGTACTCGCGCCCTTCCATATTACATTTCACCAGATAACTTAGGAAACCATGCAACTCGACTCCGGAATGATTGGGGCCAGTCAGACATCCACCTCGCAGGCAGCAGGTCGGCATATTGAAATATCGGCCGTATTCCTGCACCATGATGTCGCCTGCCACCTTTGAAGCACCAAACAGGGAGTGCTTGGATTGGTCAATCGAAAAGATTTCGGGGATGCCGTTCAGATAGGCCGGATCGGCGTACTCCCAACGGGTGTCTAACTCCTTGAGGGGAATTGTATTGGGTAAGTCGCCATAGACCTTGTTGGTAGACATGTGAATGAAGGGAGCCTCCGGGCATGCCTGACGGGCCGCTTCCAGCAGGTTCAATGTTCCGACAGCATTGGTGTCAAAATCATCAAAAGGAATGGCCGCTGCCCGGTCGTGCGACGGCTGGGCGGCAGTGTGTACAATACCATCAGGCTTCACTTCTTTGACAAGTGCAAGAATGCCTTGGCGATCACGTATGTCCAGTTCATGATGACGGAAATTGGGCAGCGTATCGACCAGACGCTGTTGGCTCCAGCGCGTATCCCCTTGGGACCCGAAGAACACAGCCCGTTGATTATTGTCCACACCATAAATATAAAATCCTTCCTTATGAAAGAATCTGACCACCTCTGCCCCGATCAGACCCGAGGAACCGGAAACAATAATTGATTTCATTTCTTCTCTCCTTCATTTTTCAATTGATGTAAATGCTTGTGGCAGTCAAAGACATTAAAACCTTATCCAGGCTTCAGGAACTAAATCAAATGAATTTATGCTTTCATCAACGAACCATTTTTGAGGAGCAATGATAATTTTCTCAGGATTCCTGCACAACCACGCTCCCCACCAGCTAAATGAGCTGTTTGCGATGACATGGTGTTTGCAAAGACTCATCAGCCACATATCTTCATATGCTTTTTCAGGGCCGTTGTGATCGACATAGGTCACGGGATGCGTGAGTTTGAGATTCACCCTGCACCAAACTGGATCATCGGAAAACACAAAGAAGTGGGGTGAATGAATATTTAGATCAATGTGCTTGATGGAGGCAAAGTAATAATCCAAGTTTTGTGCACCATGAAAACTGCTGACAGTGCTATTTGTAACATAATCGCCACGCCGCACATGTATGGAGACTGATTGGGAAGTGGTGATTTTCTCGGCTATACGCTTACTTACGGTTGACGGCTCGCGCGTCAAGTCGAAATCACTGCGGATTGTGTCGCCAACATCCATAAAATATTTTTCACTCTGCCAATAGCCGTTTAAATAAGCTGCTCCTGAAAGTTCAAGAATTTGAGGATCAAAATTAAAATGTTTTTCATCAATGCAGGTTTTCGGGATGAAAATCCCGTTTGCCCTCATAAACTTCTTCACTATTTTCGGAAACTCTGTGACGTCCATCCCTCGTAACTGACGTATTTCACTTGGAGTTGCTCTGGTTTGAATTGTTTTGAAAGTACTGAGTTCATAATGCCTTGGGGTTGATTTCTTAGGCACCTTTTCGAACCACGTCGTATCAAGCTTAAGTGGAACATCGTGTAGCAAGGATAGCCTTCTACCGGTTGCATACTGGAACATCTGGTTGCCCAGGCCTCCCCAGAGTTTGATGATGATCATTTTGAATCATCCTGCTTAAAGTTTTGGTAAAGCGTCTCGTAATCCCGCGCTATCGTGCCCCAAGTGAAGCGCTCGCGCCATGCTGAGAAACCGCTCTTCACCATCCGCTCACGCCATGGCCGATTCTGATATATCTCCGCAAGCAGGGCGGCCGACTCTGATACCTGTGCCAACGAACGTCCGTTGCGATCTCTACGTGTCGGCAACAGAATCCCACCACCGGACCAATCAACAATTTCAGCTGCATTTCCCACGTCGGTCGTCATAAAAGGCGTGTGAGAGGCCATGCATTCAAAGAGCACAAGGGGTGAACACTCGACGTTTGAAGGAAACAGAAACAGGTCGGATGCTTGATAGGCAGCGACAGTATCCTGACGGGAAAGTGTGGTGATCACCACCCGCTTGCCTTCTTTATGGCGCAGTGGCCAGACATTGAAAAATATTTTCCTGATTTTACAGGATGTACCGCACCCTTCTCCAAAGTCATTGGCTGCGATCAAAAGTGTGGCATTACTGATCCGGGCCTTGGCAAAGATACTGATTGCTTCGGCGTGGCCTTTCAGACCGGTATGGGAGCCGACGTGCAGAACGAGGAAATGGTCTTCAGGAATACCGAGCCGGGCACGGATATCGATAACCGAAATAGGTAAAAATTCATCCTCGGATGCTCCGTTTGGTATGACAACAACCTTCTTAACACCATTTTTCCTGGCAAAGTTAATATCCCTATAATTGTTAGACAGAAAAACATTCATATCATACTGCATCATCCACTTGGGCATTGAAGCGAAATACTGTTTGAAACGAGGATGGTTTAATTCCGAAAAACCGGTAGGGACAAAGACTTTCTTTGCCTTTATTCTGTCCAGTATCGTGATCATGGCGTCGGTTGTCCATTGCAGGGCCGCAAAGTTCGTGATAACGTCAAAATCAGATTCTAGTAAAAACCGTTGATATCGATCCACCTCGCCTGTCATGCCCAGCGCCAGTTTGCCGCTTATGTCAAATTCCTCTATCCGGACCCCGTTCACTAGAATCTCAGTCCGCGTGGGAATGCGTGTCGTGGCAACTGTCACGTTGTGGCCGAATGCCACCAGCCGCTCCGAAAGCTGCTTAACCACCTCCTGCATCCCACCCACAGAAGGGTGATAGAACTCGACGGTGTGTAGGATCTTCATTTAAACAGAACCTTTTTCACAACCTTTAAGGGTTTCGCAACGCGTTCCAGAAACCTTTCTGCCTCGTCCAGCATTAGTTGCTTCCGGAGTTTCCTCATACATGCCGCAGAAATCGCGGATCGCTCTCCCCATGAGAGGAAATCTCCAAAGACACGCCTGCGCTGCTCCCACACATCGACGCCGCCACTTCGGACGCTGGAGTGGGCCTCGTCGCGGTAGCGGAGAAGCGGCTCATCCACATAGGCAAAATCAGTAAAGACGGCAACCCTCAGCCAGAAAGCATAATCCTCCAGCGCCTTCATTTCCGGCCCTTCAGGAAACCCCTCCACCTTTTCCATAAGTGAACGATGGATGAGGGCGGAGCTACAGATAACACGATTAACGTCAACCAGATCATTAAAGGTAATGCGGAAATCACCACCGGCAAGGTAATTCCCCGAATCTCCACGGCCTGGAACAAAACGGACGGCATTACAGCACACCGCTCGGCAACCCAACCTTTTCGCCAGCCCCAATTGTCGCTCCAACTTGTCTGGGAGCCATTCATCGTCATCGTCCAAAAAAGCAATCCATTCACCACGGCTTTCACGGATGCCCCGGTTTCGTGGTATTGCCGGCCCCCCTCCCCTTGCACCAGGAACCCAGTGCAAACTGCGATCACCCAATGCCCGTACGGCCTCCTCGCTCCTATCAGTAGAACCATCGTCGCAGACAAGCACCTCAAGTGGCTGAATGGTTTGCGCCAGGGCGCTACGGATGGCATCCTCCAGTAGCGCGCTACGGTTCCATGTAGGTATAATAACCGAGACATCAGGCATCGGTAGCCCATGATTTGAAAATCTGCTGACGATAAATTTCTAACCAGATGTCTAGTAGTTTCATCTCGGAATCATCCAACAAAAAATTCCGTAAAAAATGACTAGCCACCTTCTCTGAGGTTTCCACACTCATTTCAGTTGCAGCCTTCTCAGCCAATATCTCAAAGTTGTATGTCCCCCGCCATGCGTTCTTATGGACTTCAAAAGACTGGAATCCGTAACTTTTAAGCAGTGTCTTTAGCAACCCCTGAGTATAGCCTTCACAGTGAACCGCCCAGTGAGCTTCATGTGAGCCGAATAAATGTCGCTCAGCAACTGCTTTTTTGGCTAAAGATGCGAATGGATTCAGGAGCGCCTTGGCTGTTCTGTAAAAATCTGGGACCTCTATATGAATTTTCCCCTTTGGAGAAAGCCAGGAGCGCCATGATGCAACCAATGCACATGCAATAGGACGGGGAAAATGCTCAAAAACGTGATGCAAACGGATCTCTTCAATACTTCCAGCAGGATATTTAAGGGTGAGCAGATCTGCATGAAAATCGGCAACCGACTCCTCCTGAATGGAATGCTCGGATAAAGGGAAATCAATGTTGGTATAACCGGAGAAATATCTTTGCCCACAACCAAGATGTAATTTCAAATGGATACCTCTTTATTTTTTTATCAATCTTCTAATCCGACTAACTAAAGACAGGTTTTGTGCGTTCCTAAAGAGTAACGTATGTGATCTTTGACAAAATAAATCAGGGGATTCTGCTTGTTTTAACAAAAATTGAAATTTCCACTCAAATCCTTCGAACATGACCTCTTTTAATTCATCAACTAATGAACTATATCCTTTATTTAAAGTCTCCAAAAAAAAAGTTTGAACAGGTGCAAAATAATTCAAAGGTGTATCGACCTTTTTTTGAAAAAACAATGTGTCACCATTAAATTTAAGAATGTTTTTGTGGACATTAAAATTATATAGATATTCATAAAAGATTGTTGGATATTCGATATATCCTCTCTTTGCTATCCGAAAAAGTTCTGATAAGAATGTTTCTAGATTATCAACGTGTTCTAGAACATGCGAACAGATCACATAATCGAACTCCTTATCTTGAAACGGAAACTTGTCGCCTTCATAATAGACGATTGGCTTTTTGAGAACGACTTCTGGCGTATTCCCTCGTTGCTCTTTTTTTTCTTGTTGATCCGCAAATACCTTTTCAAGAAGGATATCTGATCTAGGATGAGGGTCGCTCCCTGGACCTATCTCAAGAACCTTGTCTGATGGCTGAATGCCAGTTATTCGTTCAGGAAAAAACACTTACTTGATTCCTTTTCTAACCATGTATGTCTGAATGCCAGCTTTTTTTGCATCTGTTCCACACTAAAAAACAGTACGGAAAAATGAAAAGCGCTGTAACAGTAAAATATCCCGAAGTAACGCCTATCGAACCGTAACTTTTACCAAGGTACCATGTAATACAGCCCTGAATTAATGATGCAGTAACAGTCATTCTCATCAAGGGCTCCTGCTTGTGTGCACGAAGATAATTAGCGAAACCTCCAGAAGCAACTTGGAAAACCATTGTCCCAAAAAGAATTGCGGCTTGTTCAGCAGGAATAAAACGCTTTCCTATCGATAAAAAATAAGTTTGAAGGTACCAAATTATCGTGACACCGAATATGGCTCCGATGATGACAAGAATAACAGCTTTACGCGTCGTGTTGTAGAACAGTACGTCAAGTCCATTCCAGTCACGAACTGCGATAAGTTTTCCAAATTCCGGTGTTTTTGCCTGCAATATCGTCATGCTACCTGCCAATAGCGCATTCGCAGCCGTCAGCGTCATCCCCATCTGCCCGGCGACAACTGCCCCATGGTATTGGAATAGCACCGGATTAAAAAGCTGAAAGATAAAATATGCAGAACCGGAAGAGACAGCCATCCGCCATTGCATCGGCCAGATTTCTCCCCACCATGACAGACCACCAGGTGTATTACGGATTGCCCGTTCATCGCCGAACCACCCGCGCCACGTAAGTTTAAGTAGTTCCGGGCGTCGAGCCAGCAAGTATCCCCACGAAATAGAAAGAGCACCCAGGTTCACAGCGAAGGCAGCATAAAGGCCGCCATGGAATCCTATGACCGCCCAGCAAAGAACTGAACTGGTCAACGCGGCGATAAGCTCCCGCTTATTGACAGTGACAACATCGCCGCTCCCCATGATGATTGAGAAGAAAGGGGTAACGAAAAGGTTTAACGAAACCCCCACTACGGCAAGGATCCAGGGTAGCCGCCAGCTAAAATCTACGTTCCCCTTCTGACCGAAAAAAATGAGACCGGCAGGAATCAATACCGCCGACATTAAAACTGCCGCAACTCCGAACCAAAGAGTTGTCTTGCAGAGGAGATCAGTGAAACGCCTTAAAGCCTGAGGATCACCTTCCAAGCGTCCGCCACGCCCCCATGAAAGATTTACAAACTCATGACTGGCAAATTGTGCCAAAACAAACATCAACCCCAGATCAAAAAAAGTCTGAAGTCCCAAGAGACTGCTGAAGGTAAAATAGAACCCCTGTTGCTGCGACGAAAGCCCTGTCGCAATAATCACCATCGTGATCGGGCCGGAGAAAAGACTCCAACTGCGCGCAAGAATCCCGAAGGTTACAGCCCTATCAAAACCAAGAAATCGAAGAATTTTTTTAATCATGTATTTGCTGGACGTCGCCTTTATTTGATTTCAATAATCTATGCTGTATAAATGTTAACAATCATACTGGATCTGACACTCAAACGGGCAACTTCTGTGCGATTTCATCCATTTGTGAAAAGGAAGAAATCACAAATGGCACAGCAAAGCATGTAATGCCTCAAGTATTTGGCTAACAAGTTGTTCGACAAGTTCGGGGGGCCACGATTCAGCAAAATCGCGTATAAAAAACGCTTAGGGTATCAAGAATATACCCATTTGAAAGATGGCTGCTTATGAACTCGTGCGCATTCGAGCTTGATAGCTTTTAATAGATTCTAGTAGGTTATATCCATCTCCTGAGCTAATGATTTATAAGTAATCAAGAGCATCTTCATCAAGGCGGTTTTATCCAATGTTTCAAATTTTTGGTATAATGATTTGATTGGAGTCAGAAAAAAGTCATATTCTATTTTCTTTCAAAATACTCCTTATTCTCCGCTGTCCACGGAACCCTTAAAGAACTCTCTCCCAGAAAAGCGCTGCTCGGAATATTGATCAACCTGGCTGCCAGGCTCTCGGTCACGGCAAGAGCCATCCGCGGCGCCTCGGCAAACATCGGTAACAGATGCATCGGAGTCCGGGCCGGCCGGGTCATGATGCCGGCGTCGTTGGTGGCCGCAAGCACGGCATCACGCTCGCAGGCAAGCCCCTCGTCCAAAAGCAGCACATTCAGCCAGTAATTGCTTCTGGCAAAGTCAGGCTCGCTGAAAAACCTGACTCCCTCGATCCCGGCTAGTGCCTGACGATAGCGATCCGCCAGCGCCCGCTTGTGTTCCACAAAACCCGGCAGTTGCTCCAATTGGGCGCAGCCGAGCGCCGCATTGAGGTTCGGCAACCGGTAGTTGTAGCCAACCATGTCATGTTTGAATTCCCAACGGTGCGGCATCTTTGCCGTAGTTGTCAGGTGTTTTGCCAAGCGGCCCAGTTCCTCGTCGTTGGTGAGGATGGCCCCCCCTCCGCCGGTGGTCACCACCTTGTTGCCGTTGAAACTCAGGGCCGATACCCTGCCGCGGAGACCTGTGTGCTCCCCCTTGTAGAATGACCCCAGGGATTCGGCAGCGTCCTCGACCAGTTCCAAACGGAAGCGTTTGCAGACTTCCACGAGCGGGTCGAGGTCCACCGGATGGCCGAAAGCGTGCATCGGCACTACCGCCTTGATGCGCCGGCCGGTCAGACGGTTGGTACAGCCCTCGGCGCCGATGTAGGTAGTATCTACCAGATGACGTTCAAGAGCAGCCGGATCAAGCCCCAGCGTCCGCTCCTCGCAATCCGCGAAATGGGGAATGCCCCCGCAATAGGCTACGGCATTGGCGGTAGCGACAAAGGTGAGAGAGGGGATGATGACTTCGTCTCCGGCGACGACCCCCACCAGCTTGAGGCAGATGTGTAGCGCGGCCGTACCGTTGACCACTGCAACCGCGCGCCTGGCGCCGGTATAGGCGGCCAGATCATCCTCAAGACGGTCCACGAATTTCCCGACTGAGGAGACCCAACCGCTATCGAGACATTCCCTGACGTAGTTCCATTCGTTGCCCCCGAATTGGGGCTCATGGAGACTCACCTGGCCCGGTTTCGCAGGAAGAACACCACGAATGGCATCAATAACGGCTTTACAGTCTAATATGTTATCGCTGTTCATATATTGTAGAGATGTGTCTTATAGAGTCTGAGATTTTCGATTCCATTTTTGCGTATTTGATGGAAGCAAATACTTTTGGGTATTGCGCCACTATCGTACTTCCTCTTTGACGGCACCAGACCCAGCAATAAAAACCCGGCAGGGATCAAGGCCAAGCATGCCTAGGGCCTGCGCCAAATCATCCCGCCGCTTCAACGAGGTTATGACCAGCGGTGCACTTGCATGTTGTTGCGCGGCATCAAGAGACTGAACCGACACTCCGAAAAAGTCTCCTTCATGCGGCACATCATCCATCACCGCCGCCAGCTTGATCCCGGTCTCCCGTAGCGACAGGTACGCCACCTCGGCAACCTCGTCCACTCCGCAGAAGGCGACCTCCCGCTGGCCTGCGGCCTCCAGGCGGCGGAACAGGCCAAGGTAGTCCTGGCGCGCCACCGTGTACAGGCTGGTGAAATAACTCAGGTGCTGGTAGGCCAGGCGGCTCTTCTCGGCCAATCCCTGTGGGGTGAGCAGATAGGCATAGCGGTTGCTGGGGAAGTTCTTGACCCGCACGTACCCCTTGGCAACCAGGTTTTTAAGGTATGAGTTGACCAGGCCGACAGCGATGCCGAGCCTGCGGGAGAGCTCCCGTTGGGAGAGCGGCTCTTCTCCGGTTATTTCGGAGAGGAGCAGAAGCGCGCGGTAGGATTCCAGGGATTTTTCGCTGTTGTTCATATTTTGAACATTAACGAATAAGGGGAACAGATTGCAAGAGAAATTTGTGTAACGTTAAAGGTGAAAAGTTAAAGGTTAAAAGTTAAAGGTGAAAAGCTAAAGGCGAAAAAAGGTTAAAGGCGAAAAATAGTTTCGTGCAAAAATTCGGGCTTAATCATTATTTTATGGTACGGGCAAGCCCGTAGAGCATTTTTGAGATTGATGTCAATTTTTGTAATAATTCCATATGTGTGTTATCTGAAATATATCCCAGCATTTTTGCAATTTCAATTTGGGTATCCAGTTCACTTATTGAGCCTTGGGCGATATTCAGAAAATGTCTGAACTCTTTATTACCCAAGCGCGCAGCGCCTTCTGCAATATTACTCGGTATGGAAACCGAGGCTCTGCGCATCTGAGATACCAGACCGTACAATTCATGAGGTGGAAAGTTTCCAGTGATAGAATAGAGTTCAGCAGTGAAATCCATTGCCATCTTCCAGACGGCTAGCCTACGATGCGACCGTTCTTCACCTTTCACCTTTCACCTTTCACCTTTCACCTTTCACCTTTCACCTTTCACCTTTCACCTTTCACCTTTCACCTTTCACTTTTCACTTTTATGCCTCTCATTTCAAATATCCAAACTTCTTCATCCGGTAGCGGAAGGCGTCGATACCCAGGTTGAGCTTTTTGGCTGCCTTGGACTGGTTCCACTCCGTGCAATCCAGTGCTTGGCGGATAAGCTCCCTTTCCACCTCCTCGATATCGATCCCCTCGGCCGGGAGCCGGAACGCCGCCAAAGGTGGCCCTCCCTGCGGGGAACTCTTGGCGACGATTTCCAATGGCAGATGTTCCAGCATGAGCGTGTCTTCGTTGCCTAGGATAATGGCCCGTTCGATAACGTTTTTGAGTTCGCGCACATTGCCCGGCCAGCCGTAATCGGCCAGTATGCGCTCTGCCATGCCGGCTATGCCCTGCACCTTCTTGTTGAAGTCCTTGTTGTAGACCTCGATGAAATGGTTGGCCAGGGGGATGATGTCATCCTTGCGCTCCCGCAGGGGCGCCAGGTAGATGGGGATGACCTGCAAGCGGTAATAGAGGTCGTTGCGGAAGGTTTTCTCCTCGATGGCTTTATGAAGGTCCTTGTTGGTGGCGGAGATGATCCGCACATCGACCGTAAAGACCCTGCCGCCGCCGATGCGGCGAAACGAGCGGTCTTCCAGAAAACGGAGCAGTTTGGCCTGCATCCCCATCTCCATGTCGCCGATCTCGTCCAGGAATACGCTGCCGCCGTCCGCCAGTTCGAACAGCCCTTTCTTGGTGTTCTTGGCGTCGGTGAAGGCCCCTTTTTCATGGCCGAACAGCTCGCTTTCCAGGAGTGTGGCCGGCACCGCGGCGCAGTTGATGGCAATGAACGGCTTATCGGCGCGGTTCGAACTATAATGGAGCCACTTGGCCACAAGCTCCTTGCCGGTACCGGATTCGCCCTGCACCAGGACCGTAGAGGCCTCGCTCTTGGCCACCTTGTTCAGCACCTCCATCAACTGCTTCACCTGTCTGCTGTCGCCGATTATGTTGGGTGGAACCGATTTCTTCGTCTCTGAGCGCAGACGTGCCACCTCGATCTTGAGGTCGGTGTTTTCCAGCGCCTTTTTGATGATAATGGCGAGCTCGTCAAGGTTGAACGGCTTGCTGACGTAGTCGTAGGCCCCCAGCCGCATGGCGTTGACGGCGGTTTCAAGCCCGCCGTGGGCGGTCACCATGATGACCACGATATCCTCATCGTATTCCTTGATCTTTTCCAGGGCCTGAATGCCGTTGATGCCCGGCATCTGGATATCGAGCAGCACCAGATCGGGCTGTTCTTCCCGAACAAGGCGCAACGCCTCTTCGCCGTCAGCGGCGGTAACGACATCGTAGCCCTGTTTCTTTAGATTTTGCTCCAAAGACCAGCGGATCAGGTGTTCGTCGTCAACGACCAGAATCTTGTTACGCTTCATGCTCCCTCCTAAAATCATCGATATCATGAACGTTGCAAGCCGGCAGCTCTATGGTGAATACGGTGCCCCGGGGAGCGTTGTTGGAGACTGTGAAGAAACCGTTGTGAAGATTGATCAGCTTGTAACATATAGGCAGCCCCAGTCCGGTGCCCTGGGCCTTGGTGGTGAAAAAAGGCGTAAAGATCTTTTCCTGTATCTGGGGCGGGATGCCGCTACCGGTGTCTGCCACATCTATCCGCACATAGTCGCGCCCCTGGCGTTCCGTCAGGCTGGTGCTGATGGTCAGTGTCCCCCCTTCATTCATGGCCTGGAAGGCGTTAAGGATCAGGTTGAGGAACACCTGCTGCATCTGCTTGCCGTCGGCATAGACGGTGGGAAGATTCTTGGCAAACTCAAGCTTCCGCTCGATATGCATGACCCCGCGGTGCTGCGAGGCAAATTTGAGGGTTTTCTCGATCACATAGCTGATGTCTATGCACGCCAGCTCAGGGACCGACGGTTTGCCGAAAAAGAGCAGATCATTGACCGTCTTGTCAAGGCGTTGCACCTGCTGGAGCACCTCTGTCAGAATGCCGCTACGCTGGTCCTCGGGACCGAGGTCGTCTTTGATGATGCTTATTGCGGCGGAGATGCCCGCCAGCGGGTTTTTGATCTCGTGGGCGATGCCGGCAGCCATTTCACCGATGGAAGCCAGGCGGTCCGCGCGTTCCAATTGCTGGAAATGATACTGTTCCAGCTCCTTTTTTGCGACGTCGAGCCGGTCAACCATGGAATTGAAGCTGACGACCAGTTTGCCGATCTCATCAGTGCCGCTGTATGCGATGCGCACGCTCAGGTCGCCGTTTTCAACCCTGGACATGTGGGCTGTCATGCTGTCCAATGGCTTTTTGACGAATCTGTAGAGGATCAGCGAGATGGTGATGGACAGAAAGAAGGTGATGGCAACCGAGGAGGCGATAAAAATGCGCGACGCCTCAAGCATCTGCAACTTGGTGCGATAGAGCGAATAGTCGACATTGAGGATGCCGATGACCTTGGCCTTGCTGCCGTGGCAGCCATGGCAGGCCTCTTCATTGTAAATCGGCTTGACCATCGACAGCACCTCCCCGTAGGGAGGGAAATCAAAGATATCGAAGGGCTTGGGATTCAGGTACAGCCGGTAGTCGTTCGCGTTCACCACCTTGCCGATCTCGGCCGCGTTGGATGAGCGCAGAATCACCCCGTGGGGATGGAAGATGCGCACACCAACGAGTTGGTTGTGCTGTCCAACCATGGCCAGGATCGAACTCACATCCTGAACGTTTCCCATGTGCATCGTTGTGTAAATACTGTTTTCAACGGTTTGGAGCAGCAGCTCGGTACTTTCGCGGGCCGACTCTATCAGCTGTGACTGCTGCTGCCGAACGTTAAAAAAGGTATAGATGAAGATGCCACCCACAAGCAGGACGATGGTCGTGGCAATAATGCGGGTTGTCAGGCTCTTGAACACGTATGATATCCCTGTGCGGTCTTAGCTGGCTGTTGAAAATAAATTGCGGAGATCCGTTTTGCTATTTGCGCGGCATTCGAAATCCCGGCTCACTGTTTCGCAGTCCCTGTTCCTGCCGAAGGATCGTTCTTAAATATCCACCGAGGGAAGCCCCGCAAACGGCTCTACTTTTGATCGGTAGTGAAAAAAGAAAGGATGGCGTCATCAAGGCTGATTATATTTTTTGCTGCGTTGTTGCTGCCGGCCTGTTGCTGCCCTGGGGCACTCTCCAGCCGTTGCGCCGACGGCTGAAGCAGGAGCGGGTCGGATTTTGCGTTAGACGTGGGCTGGGAAGCAAGCGGCGTTGAGGCAGCGATGTCTGCCGGAGGCGCCGAATGCCCGCCATTATCGGATTCCTTCGCGGAAGGTGGGTTCCGAAAGGCGCGCTGGTCAAATTCTCCCGCCTTGAGGCGCCGCATCATCGCCTTGTGCTGATCTTTCATCAGCTCCTCTACTATGGTGTCCAGGTTCTCCATCTTGAGGATGTCGGCATAACTGGTCTTTTTTGAGGCGAGAATGCCTCCCCCCCTGTACAGCAGGGTGATTATGTGGGGAGATGCGATACCACTGTCCTCGGTTTGGACGTGGAACATCTCTCCCTTGTACCTGACGTTATGATTGAATCCAAGAACCATAATCAAAACCATACGCTAAATAACTTAGCAGAGGCAAAGTTAACACAAAACCACAAGTAACTGCAATAAGTTAAACAAGATGACAAAAGAGGATTCGCCGTCAAAACACCGAAAGCGTCAGCCCTCGACCTCCAGCAACCGCTTGATTTTGGCGACCGCCTCCATGGCGTCGCGGGCATAGAGATCAGCCCCGATCCGGTCGGCATATTCCTGTGTAACCACCGCTCCCCCCACCATGGTAAAGGTCTTTACCCCGGCGGCCTTTAGCCTTTTGACCACGTTGTCCATTTCAGACATGGTGGTGGTCATCAGGGCCGAAAGGCCCACCGCGTCTACAGCATGCTCCCCTGCCTTGGCGATGATGGTGGCGGCCGAGACATTCTTGCCGATGTCAAAGACTTCGAACCCGTGGTTTTCCAGCAGGGTACAGACGATGTTTTTGCCGATGTCGTGAATGTCCCCCTCGACTGTGGCCATTAGGATACGGCCGCGGCTCTCGAATTTCTGCCCCTTCATCTCCACCTTCAGGCGTGCGAAACCGGCCTGCATGGTGTCTGCCGACTGCATGACCTGTGGCAGGAAGAAGATATTCTTCTCAAAACGCCGCCCCACCTCCTCCAGGCCAGGCAAAAATCCCTCGCTGCTGACCTGCATGGGGGTGAGCCCCTCGCCCAGCGCCTCTTCCACCAGGAAAACGATACCGTCCCGGTCGCCATCGATAATCGCCCTGGCAAGCCGTTCTCGGATGGAAAGCACGCCATCCGAAGCCACGGCCTTCACAATTTCGGAGGCCTGTTCACCGCGATAAGCCTCGATATAGACAGCCGCCTGGAGATCGCGGTTCAAAAGCACCATGGCCGAGCGCCATGCATCCATCATGGCCCTGTCCTTGGGGTTGATGATGGCAGCGTCCAGCCCGGCCTCCATTGCCATGGCGAAAAATGCCGACGAGATCAGCGGCCGCTGTGGCAGTCCAAAGGAGATATTGCTGACTCCCAGCACCGTGGAGAGTCCCAATTTCTGCTTGACCATCCGGATCGCCCGCAGGGTTTCAGCGGCCCGCTTCTGTTCGGCGCTGACCGTCAGGGTCAGGCAGTCGATGATAACGTCGGCATCCGGGATACCGTGACGCCGGGCGGCGTTGCGGATGCGGCGGGCGATGGCCAGCCGCCCCTCCGCGGTATCGGGAATCCCCTTCTGGTCCAGGGCGAGGCCGATCACGGCCGCACCGTACTTTTTGGCCAGCGGCAACACCCGGCGCAGGCTCTTGGCCTCGCCAGACACCGAATTGATCAGGACCTTGCCGTCGGCCGCCTTGAGTCCCCGCTCCAGGGAGGCCGGATCGGAGGAATCGAGCACCAGCGGCACTCCGGCTGCCGAGGCGGCGCAGAAAACGGCCCGCTCCATGGCGGCCGGCTCGTCGATGCCCGGCGCTCCTACGTTCACATCCAGAAGGGTCGCTCCGGCCGTGACCTGCTCCATGGCCTCGCGGCGGATGTAGGCCACCTTGCCTTCCTGGAGTTCCTGGGAATAAAGTTTTTTCCCGGTGGGATTGATGCGTTCCCCGATGATAGCTGTTTTGTTGCCTCCCCCCACCGCTGCCCAGCCTGAACGGCTGGAAAGAAACGTGATACCGGCCGTTTCCGGGCAAGGCTGCCATGGCTTTTGCACCGCGCCCAGCGCCTTCTTCATGGCGCGGATATGCTCGGGCGTAGTGCCGCAGCAGCCGCCGATCACCCGGACCCCCTGCTCTATCATCCGCTTATGGTAGGCGGTCATCTCCTGGGGCGTACCGGGAAAGACGGTGGCACCGTCGATAAGTTGCGGCAGACCGGCGTTGGCTTGGGAGATCAGCGGCAGGCGGGTCGCCGTGCGCATCTTGCAGAGGATATCGTAGATGCCGTCCACACCCAGTCCACAGTTGGAGCCGACAATGTCGGCCCCGGCTGCTGCCAGGGTAATGGCGGCCGCTTCGGGCGGCGTACCCAACACCGACCTGCCGTTGTCGTCGAAGGTCAGCATGGCGATGACTGGAATCGTCCCGGAGATTTCCCGGATGGCAATCAGGGCAGCACGGCATTCCTTGATATCCAGAAACGTCTCCAGACTGATCAGGTCGGCCCCGGCATCGACCAGCGCGGCAGCCTGTTCGCGGAAAGCAGCCTTCATCTCATCGAAAGGGATCTCGCCCAAGGGCTCCACAAACTGGCCTGTGGGACCGATGGAAGCGCCCACGTAGGCCAGGCCTTGGGCCTCCTTGCGGGCGATCTTGACGGCCCGGGCATTGATCTCGGCCAGTCGCCCCTCAAGGCCGTAGTGGGCCAGTTTGAAACGGCTGCCGCCGAAGGTGTTGGTGATAATGATATCTGCCCCGGCCTCGACATAATCACGGTGCACCGACGCCACCACCTCCGGCATGGTCAGGTTGAGTTCCTCGGGAGACTGCCCCGGCTTCAGGCCGCGTTCCTGCAGCATGGTGCCCATGGCTCCGTCGAGAACAAGCGCCTTTTCTCGTATCGCTTCAAGGAATGGCCTCATGGTTTTTCCTTTTTAGGTGTGGGTGGCGAGACGGCCGGGGCAGGCCCTTGCGCCTGCTCCAGGGAATAATCCGGCTCCAGGGGCTTGGACAGGTCCAGATGGCCCAGCACTGTCGCGGCATTCCCCTCGACCGTCAACCTCACCCGGCTGATCTGGGGATAATTGGCACAGATCGTATCGACCAGGGAAAACACCGCCAACATCTCGGCAGAGCTGCCGGGCGGCAATTCCGCGGCAAACCCGCTGTTCAGGTTGACCGTGGCTGTAGTCCCTTCGATGCGAACGCCTTTCAACACGGCGCTTGGCGGTATGGCTTCCTCATAGTCCCCTAGCGGGCCGCTCAAAAGCGCATCAAGCGTATCCTTGACGCAGACTCCGATTTCGCTGCACGGCTCCAGTTCGCGGGCCTCACGCGCCAAACGGTTGCCGTCGGCCACGAAAAACAGCACTACTGTGCGGTTGCCCGAGGTTTGCCTGATTTGCGGGGCAGGCGGGATCTTGCGGCTGGCTTGATATTTTTGCCAGAGCATACCCCCGAACACCAGGGCGATTACCAGAAACGGCAGGACCAGGCCGATATTGATGCGCTTGCGCAGTGCCGATGGCATGGATCAGCTCTCCTCCCCGTCTTTGTCAAGGTCCACTTGATAGACATCTCCCAGGCGTCCGCCCAGGAAACGGTTCCCCACCCGGATGAAACCGGCCGGGATATCACTTACGTAGTAATGGCTGTTGCCCTTCTCGGCTGCCGGACGCAGGAGATGCTTGTCGGCCAGGACTGAGGCCACGGTCCGGGCTGTCTCTTCAGCCGAATCCACCAGGGTGACGTCCGGCCCCATGATCTCGGCGATGAGAGGCTTGAGCAGAGGGTAGTGGGTGCAGCCCAGCACCAGGGTATCGATCCCGGCGTGCTTCAATTCATGCAGATAGCTCTCCGCGGTCAGACGCGCCACCTGATTGTCGATCCATCCTTCCTCTGCCAGGGGAACGAACAACGGGCAGGCACGGGTCAGTACACAGGCGTCCGGCTTGAGCCGTTTGATGGCACGGGTATAGGCGCTGCTCCTGATGGTGCCGGACGTGCCGATTACACCAATGCGGCCGCTGCGGGTAACTTCTACGGCCCGCCTCGCCCCAGGCTCTATCACCCCGACAACCGGGAGCGAGAAATGCCGTTTAAGTGCGGGAAGGGCCACGGCCGAGACGGTGTTGCAGGCCACGACCAGAAGCTTGATGTCCCGTCTTACAAGAAACGAGGTAATCTCATGGGCGTAACGGGACACGGTCTCTGGAGACTTGGTGCCATAGGGCACCCGGGCCGTATCGCCGAAGTAGATGGTATCCTCCTGGGGCAGTGACCTGGAGATCTCGCGCAGCACCGTTAGCCCCCCCACCCCTGAATCAAATATGCCGATGGCCTGCCAAGACACTCACAACCCCCATGGAGATCCCTTAAACCTCCAACAGACTATAAAAACTATTGCGTTCGGCGTTGCGAGCACTCGAAACTGGAGCATAATTAAAATACTTCGGCTGCTAGTTCCGGGCACTCGGCATCGGCCTTCCTCGTGACGGATTAAACCTTTTAAGCTCTGAAGAATTTTGAATTATATACTGCTTTCGCTCGCCGAGGCAAGCCATTTGACGGGGAGATGCAATCGCCGGAACACTCTGTAAATAGATTGTTAAAAGCCACTGCAAGGCACTTTTGCGGCGTTGCCATTCCTGACAAGCTAAATGTCGTCTTGCTTCCTCGCTCGCCTTGCATAACAGCCTCCTCGCATCGATTTTCAACAATCCGTTAATGTCCTTGACAAATCCGAAGCCACTTATTACCTTGAAATTAAGAACTAGCACTCCCTGATGTTGAGTGCTATTTTTTTGAGGTTTGGCCATGGATGTTGAACTGTCGATCAGAAGTAGGCAGATACTCGAAGCGATTGTCGAGGATTACATTGCCACCGCCGAACCGGTGGGCAGCGGCTCAGTGGCGCGCAGACATGCCCTGCCCCTCTCGACGGCCACCATCAGAAACGTCATGGCCAACCTGGAGGAGATGGGACTCCTGACTTCGCCCCATACCTCTGCCGGCCGGGTGCCGACTGAAAAAGCCTATCGGCTCTACGTCGATTCCCTCGTGGCGTTGCGACAGGTAAGCCGCGATGAAAAAAAACTGATCTTGCGGCGCTGCCGCGAGGCCGGATCAGGACTGTTGGGTATCTTCAGGGAAACAAGCCGTACCCTGTCGTCGCTTTCCAATTACATGGGCCTCGTGGTGGCGCCCAGCTTTACCGAGGACGTGTTTCGCCATATCGAGTTCATCAGCATCGGGAGCCACAAGGTGCTGGCGATCCTGGTGTCCAGCAATGGAACGGTGCAAAACCGCCTCGTGGAGACCGGCACCGAGTTCCCCCAGTCCGACCTGGTAGCAATGGGGAACTACCTGAACGAGCTGATGGAAGGGCTCACCATCTCCCAGGCCCGGCAACGTATCCTGGAAGAGATGCGCACCGAAAAGGTACAGTACGACAGCCTCATGCTGCGTGCCCTGCGCCTGAGCGAACAAGCTGTTTCCGCCGAGGGGGACGAGGTATTCGTCGATGGGCAGGCCCGGATCCTTGACCAGCCTGAATTCAACGATGTGGGCCGCATGAAGGATATTTTCAACGCCTTCGAACAGAAGGGGCTTCTGTTGAAGCTGCTGGAACGCTGCATGTCTGCCGACGGGGTACAGATCTATATCGGCTCCGAATCCCCCTTGGGCCAGTCGGCCGGCGTCAGCCTGATCACATCCCGCTTTGTCACCAGCAACAATACCGTCGGTCTTTTGGGTGTTATCGGCCCCACCCGCATGGGCTACTCAAGTGTCATCCCAATCGTTGATTACACTGCCCGTCTGGTAAGCCGGCTGCTCGCCGAACCCTGAGCAGAAAAAACAGGGTCAACCTATTGAAAAAAGGATTAAAATCATCATGAAAGCGCACGATACCGTTGAACCTAAGAATGCCGAACAATCCGTCATGGATGATGCCGCCGGCCAAGCCGCTGCTGGAGCACTCGAAGTCGAACCCCTGCCGATCGAGGAGCAACTAGCCGCCAAGGAAAAGGAGGCGCGGGAGAATTGGGACCGCTTTCTGCGGGAACGCGCCGACCTGGAGAATTTCCGCAAACGCGCCAACCGTGAAAAAGAAGAACTGCTAAATTACGGCTACAAGTCGCTGATCGAAGAGATCCTGCCGGTGCTGGACAATTTGGAGCGAGCCCTGAGCCACGCATCCGAGGACGGGCTGCCCGCCCTGGTGGAGGGGATCCGCATGACCCACGGCATGCTGCTTGCGTCGCTTAGGAAGTTCAACGTGAAGCCGGTCGAAGCAGTTGGCACCCCCTTTGATCCGGCCTTTCACCAGGCCGTGGCCCAGGTGCCGACCGATGAACACCCTCCCAATATGGTCGTGGAGGAATACCAGAAGGGCTACCTGCTGAAGGATCGCCTGCTGCGCCCGGCCATGGTGACGGTCTCGACGGAAGCCAATGACACGAAGGCATGAAATGGATCGTGAAAAGTAAAAAGTGAATGGTAAAAAGAACGGGCCAGGCCTTCACGTCGCCTTTCACCTTTCACTATTCACTTTTTTTCCCGGTGCCCTTGTTTTTTACCACAACAATGACTAGCTTCATCTATACAGAAGATATGCAAAGGAGGATTATCCGTCATGAGTAAAGTAATCGGAATCGACCTGGGAACCACCAACTCCTGCGTTGCGATCATGGAAGGCGGCGAACCGGTCGTTATCGCTAATTCCGAGGGGAGCCGCACAACCCCCTCGATGGTGGCTTTTGCCGAGAACGGCGAGCGTCTCGTAGGGCAGCAGGCCAAACGCCAGGCCGTTACCAACCCCGAGAATACCCTGTACTCCATCAAGCGCCTGATCGGCCGCAAGTTTGATACGGACGCGGTCAAAAAGGATATCGCCATCTCCCCCTTCAAGATCGTCAAGGCGGATAACGGCGATGCCTGGGTCGAAGTGCGGGGCAAACGCTACTCGCCGCCCGAGATCTCGGCCATAGTGCTGCAAAAGATGAAAAAGACCGCCGAGGATTATCTGGGCGAGACCGTCACCGATGCCGTCATCACAGTTCCCGCCTATTTCGATGACTCCCAGCGTCAGGCCACCAAAGACGCCGGCAAGATCGCCGGCCTGAACGTCCTGCGCATCATCAACGAGCCGACCGCTGCCGCCCTGGCCTATGGCCTGGACAAGAAGAAGGACGAAAAGATAGCGGTCTTCGACCTGGGCGGCGGCACGTTCGATATTTCCATCCTTGAACTGGGCGACGGCGTCTTCGAGGTGAAGTCCACCAACGGCGACACCTTCCTGGGTGGCGAGGATTTCGACCAGCTGGTGATTGACTGGATCGCCGACGAGTTCAAAAAGGACCAGGGCATCGACCTGCGGAGCGACAAGATGGCCCTGCAGCGCCTGAAGGAAGCGGCCGAAAAGGCCAAGTGCGAGCTCTCCACCTCCATGGAGACAGACATCAACCTCCCCTTCATCACCGCCGACGCCTCCGGTCCCAAGCACCTGACGCTGAAGCTTTCCCGCGCCAAGCTGGAATCGATCTGCGCACAGTTGCTGGCCAAGCTGGACGGCCCCTGCCGCACCGCTCTCAAGGATGCCGGTCTCTCCGCCAGCGAGATCGACGAGGTTATTCTGGTGGGAGGCATGACCCGCATGCCGGCCGTGCAGAAGAGGGTCGAGGATATCTTCGGCAAAACCCCCAACAGGGGCGTCAACCCTGACGAGGTGGTGGCCATCGGGGCAGGCATCCAGGGCGGCGTACTGAAAGGGGATGTGAAGGACGTGCTGCTTCTGGACGTTACGCCGCTTTCGCTGGGCATCGAAACCCTGGGCGGCGTGCTGACCAAGCTGATCGAGAAGAACACCACCATCCCGTGCCGCAAAAGCCAGGTCTTTTCCACCGCGGCCGACAACCAGCCGGCCGTGTCCATCCATGTCCTGCAAGGGGAAAGGGAGATGGCGCGGGACAACAAGACCCTCGGCAATTTCGAATTGACCGGCATTCCGGCAGCGCCCCGCGGCGTACCCCAGGTCGAGGTCACCTTTGACATCGATGCCAACGGTATCGTTCACGTCTCTGCCAAGGACCTGGGCACCGGCAAGGAGCAATCCATACGCATCACCGCCTCCTCGGGTCTCTCCAAGGAGGAGATCGACAAGATGGTGCGCGACGCCGAGGCCCATGCGGAAGAGGACCATAAGAAACGAGAGGCCATTGAAGCCCGCAACCATGCCGACAGCATGGTATACAGCACCGAGAAATCCTTGAGGGAGTTCGGCGACAAGATCGATGCGGTTGAGAAGGGTAATATCGAGAACAAGATCGCGGAACTGAAGAAGCTCATGGATGGCGAAGACGCCGAAGCGATCAAAAAGGCCACCGATGAACTGGCCCAGGCTGCCCACAAGCTGGCCGAGGCCATGTACTCCAAGACCCAGGAGCCAGGGGGCGAGGGAGCGGCGGCCGCCGGCTCCGACCAGCAGGGTGCCTCGAAACACCAGGACGAAAAGGTTGTTGACGCGGATTTCGAAGAGGTCAAGGAAGATAAGAAATAAACCGGAACTGTAGATAATACCTGGTTCAAATCAAGGAAAAACCAGCCGACTCCGAGTAAATGCCTTGATTTGAATTGGTATAACGTCTCCCCTTAGGGGGTATTTCATCAAGCACGGGCAGGGCCTCTGAAAAGGGGCGCTGCTCGTTGTATTATCAAGGATACTATTTTGGCAAACGGCGACAAACGCGATTACTACGAGGTAATGGGGGTTCACCGCAATGCCTCCGAAGTTGAGATCAAGAAGGCCTTCCGCAAGCTGGCCATTCAGCATCATCCCGACAAGAACCCTGGCGACAAGGCCTCTGAAGATAAATTCAAAGAGGTGACCGAGGCATACGAGGTGCTTTCGGATGCCCAGAAACGCGCCCAGTACGACCAGTTCGGCCATGCCGGCGTCTCGGGAGCCGGTTTCGGTGGGGGCGGATTCGGGGCCGGCACTCCCTTCGGCGACATTTTCAGCGACATCTTCGGCGATATCTTCGGGGGCACGACCGGGCGCGGACGCACCCAGGGCAGACGCGGCGACGACCTGCTCTACAATATGGAGATCAGTTTCGAGGAGTCAGCCTTCGGGACCGAACAAAAGATCGATGTCCCCTTTGCCAAACGGTGCAACACCTGCAACGGTTCCGGATCCAAGCCGGGCACCGAGCCTAAGGTTTGCCCCTCCTGCCGCGGAGCCGGCCAGGTCCGGTACCAGCAAGGGTTCTTCAGTGTCAGCAAGACCTGCGGCCAGTGCAACGGCGAAGGGAAGGTCGTGGATAATCCCTGCCCGGACTGCCGCGGCAAGGGAAGCGTCAAGGATACCAAAACCCTCTCGGTCAAGGTGCCCGGCGGCGTTGAGACAGGCTCGCGCCTCAAGTTGACCGGTGAAGGGGGCCAGGGCAAAGGTGGCCCAAACGGCGACCTCTATGTGGCAATCAGCGTCAAGGAACATCCCCTCTTTCAGCGTGAAGACAACAATGTCGTCTGCGAGATACCCATCAGCTTTATTCAAGCTTCGCTGGGATGCGAACTGGAGGTGCCGACGCTTGACGGTAAAGTAGCCATGAAGATCCCGGACGGCACCCAGTCAGGCAAGGTCTACCGTCTGCGGGGCAAGGGCATCCCCTCGCTGCAGGGCTACGGCCGGGGCGACCAGTTGGTGATCATCAGGGTGGAGACTCCCACCAACCTCAACAAGAAACAAAAGGAGCTTCTGGAGGAATTCGCCAAGATCAGCGGCGAGGATGTCCACCCCATGAAGAAGGGGTTCCTGGACAAGGTGATGGATATCCTGAGTTAGAAAAGTTAGCAAAAACTTATTATTACTGGCATGCTTACGCCCCGCTGCGCACTTGAGCGCGAGATGGCGCCCTCAAATTGGCTTGCCGGATACCTTCTTTTGCATTATTATTCCATGAACTTGAAAATAGACCGGTCGAAAGCGGTGCCCGTTCATGGACAAAGAGCAGTTTGCGGAAAAGGCGGTCGAAGTGCTGCGCCCCTTTGAAACCGCCAACCTGATGAACACGATTCAGCATCTTACCCTGAAGCAGATGTTCAGCCAACCCGCGGTACTGATCATCGTCACTGCCGTGTTTTTTTTAGGTGTCGTCAAACGTTCAAAGACCATCCTTTTGACGCTGTTCGCCCTGGTAGGCTTTATCGTCATTGCTCGTTTTGCCGTACCGGCTCCTGGCGAAGAATTGTCTCTCAAGTCCATGCTCCCGTTCGTAGGCGGGGGGGTGGTCATCGGTTGCGTGATCATCTATTTCTCGCTCATCAAGTCCGACTGAATCCAGAAGAGGAACGTTATTTCATGAAAATCCACAAGCGCGACTGGCTGTTTATCGGACTCATCCTTGCGGTTCTAGGTATATTCTACGCCATCTCCGGTAAAGAGAAGACCAAATACGTTCCCTTTGACGACAAACACAAACCGTTTTACGAAACCTTTGCCAAAACGGGCAATAAAAAAGAAGCGGAAAAAGGGTGTGAAGACTGCCACAACGAGAAAGGGGTTCCCTTCCCCCCCAATCATCCTTCCAAGAACCGCTGCCTGCTATGCCACAAGTTGAAACGCGAAAAGCAATAGAGTAACGCGATTTCCGTGGGAAGGATGCCCGTTTTTTAGCCTCAACTGATTATTATCCTCTCATCTACTGGCTGTGCCTGACCGACTTCAAGGCTGAAACGTTGCAATATATCATCCATTTTACACGGCACCCACGCCTTGGCCCTGATTTTGCTTTGTTGTTGCAAGTCGCACAAACCACCTGAGAGACGAGAGCTTCATGCCAACCACATCCTCCGACACATCTCAGAAACCAC
>Ga0316217_10000604_pt1 | contig 49898 bp, 44 predicted proteins | sample 1anoAmetaG_FD_203633 | JGI IMG/M metagenome (GOLD analysis project Ga0316217, IMG submission 203633) | Freshwater microbial communities from Trout Bog Lake, Wisconsin, USA - 1anoA | ecosystem: Environmental > Aquatic > Freshwater > Lake > Hypolimnion/Profundal zone | place: USA: Wisconsin...
TATAAAGATTAATACATGATTTAATAATATCAATTGAATACATTGTATATTTTTATTTATATATATTATAGATAAAAAGTTAATAAGAAAATAAACACAATTTTAAACTGGACTTACTATAATGGATATATTAATGGATATATTCATTATATTTATTTGTTCTTAATTATATTTTTTTATGCTTGGATTAAATTTTTTTCTAATATAAATTATATTCAAGTGAGTTTGTTAAAGGATCATAAAATAATAAAAGAATTAGGTCACGGGATGGTTGGAACTGTTTATCTTATTGCTGGATTAAAAAACAAAAATAATAACAAAAAACCCAATACCAACAAATATGCTTTAAAAATAGAACACATTGAAAAAAGAGATTTGGTACCAAATACCAAATCTGAAGTATGGAGAGAAATTAACTTTCATTTAAAATTTGCATCAAAATATCCCGATCAATTTGTACAATTATTAGAATATGATTTTATTGATAAATGCACACATACACAAATATATTCTTTTGATTTTGATTTATTTTCTATCCGACTCCAAAATAAATTAAAAAAAATAGCATCAAGTGAATATTGTGTGAGAAAAATATTTGATTTGGTTGATGGAGATTTAACTAAGATTTTTAATAAATTATCTATAAAACAAGTTTATTCAATGATTATCCAGTTAACATGGGCAATAAAACTATTACATTCGAATCATTATATCCATGGAGATATTCATGGAGGAAATATAGGATGGAAAGGAACAACAAAAAAATATATTCAAATAGAAAAATATAACATTCCAACTTTTGGATATTTATTTAAGATGATTGATTTTGGATTATCCATGTCAAAATCGGATATTTCAAATAAAAAAGAAGAAAATTATTTTAATAATTTTCTTTTAAATGAATTGGCATTTATACGTTATCTATTTGTTGACAGTAAAATGGATAATTATGCGAATAAAAATAAAATCAAATTAGATTATAATAAATTAAATTTAATATTTAAAAAAACTGAAGAATATCAGATAATAAAAAAATTTACAATCAACAAACAAGAACAGATATTTTTATTTGATATTTTATTTCCAGAACAATTTCAAAAAATAATATTTGGAAGTAATTACATTAAAACGATTCCAAGAAAATTGTATATACCATTAGAAGATATTTTGGTTTTTATAAAAATATCTTCTGATCCAAATTCTGTTATAAAATATTTTTATGAGAAAATAAAACAAAAATAAAAATATAAATATTGGAAATTATAATGAATTATTAAATAACAAATTAACATTTAATCAATATACCAATAAATTACCAACAAATTTAAATAATTTAATAATTTATACCGATACAAAAAAATATCAAATAACATAGAATTTTACAAACCAATTAAACAAATTATTATATAAAAAAAATGAAATTATAGTAAGTCCAGTAAAAAGTTGATAGACTTAAGTACAATTTTAAACTAGACTTACTATAATAAACATAAAAAATTAGTATTAATGATTTCAATGATGGTATTATTAAACATTATAATATTTTTTAATAAATTTGTAAATGATTATGTTAAGAAGAATCAAAAACTTAAGGATTTAATAGTTTTAAATAATGATAATAAAAAAGATACCGAATGGACCATTTATAGTAATAAAAGTTGAAAATTAAAAAAAATAAAATAGCAAATAAACACAATTTTAAACTGGACTTACTATAATATTAAAACAATAGGAGTTTATTACTATAGATAACAAATGGAACAAATGAAACAAATGGAACAAATGAAACAAATGGAACAAATGAAACAAATGGAACAAATGGAACAAATGGAACAAATTATAAACCAACATAAAATCATATTATCCAATACATCCAATATTATTGATCCAGACACAATATCAAATAAATTGATAGGAAAAGAAAGAACTCAAGAAGAAATAATTTCCCATATAACCATGTCAAATTTGGAATTTGTTGATTTTGAATATAACAAATATATCAAATTAAGATATTCATTTGACAAAAATACAAATAAAATTAAAATTAGTCCATTAGAACCAAATTCAGCTCATTTGCTAAGATTGATTGGATTAGAAAAGATTCCCCTATATTCTTTAGAGTTAGAAATCTTTATTGATCCAATAAATTTGATTATGATTTTATCCGAAATAAATTTATTATTGGATAAATTTAAAAATTCTGAAAAAAACCACAATAAATTTACCGATTATTGCACTGTGTGTAAAAATCAATTAGAGATAAAAGGATTAGAAAAAATACAAACTTGTTCTAAACCAAATTGTCAATGTGAATCAAAAACTTTAGTTTTGGACAATAGAATAACAGAATTATATCAAAAAGATCCTGTCGTTTGTGAATTTTTAATCCAGGTACTAATTACAGGAACATCCCATCCAAAACAAGAAAAAATTTTTAAACCATTACCAACCCTTAAAAAAATTATCTATTTTACCCAACTAAAAACATTATTAGATGAAGAAACTAGAAAAGAAAATTTAAATATAAAACATGTTTCCCAGTCAAAATCAGACATTGAATTATATAAAAAGATTGGTTCAATTTCATATGGAATAATTAACAATGCAATATCTGATAATTATTTTTCAATGAATACAATTCAAAAATTTTCAACTGAAGTATTGGGAAAAGGTATTAGTCGATTAAACAAAGAAGAAACTAATGTATTTGATTCAGGCGGAATCAAATTTATAGGATTTAATTATTCTTATGAGATAGAAAGTAAATTTAAAAAAGAACATTTTTTATTTCATGGAACTCCTTTACATTCTTGGTATCCTATTATAAAAAATGGATTAAAAATAATGTCAGGAACTGAATTTCAAGCTAATGGGGCTATTTATGGGAATGGAATTTATTTTTCTGATTCATTTCAATTTAGTTTGGGTTATTCGGGTAGAACTATTACCAATTCCAATACCAATTCCAATTCATATTCAAGTGTTGTTGGTGTATTTGAAATTAATTGCGATATCGAAAAATTTAAAAAGGCATCAAATATTTTTGTTATCAATGATGATAAAATACTATTGCTAAGATATTTGATTCTGATAGAAAAATCATTTGGAAATTATCAAGATATCACTGATTATTTTATAAAATACCTTGGACCAATTAATAAATCCAATGATAAAAAATCCATAAATATCACAAATAAAAGATTAAATGGAGAACTAAAATTGTTAAATTCAAATCCTAATGTAATTAATGTTGTAATGATTGATGAAATAAAAAATTGGAAAATAGAATTGAATAATACTAAAGGATATATAATAAAATTAAATGTATTTTTTAACGATTATCCAAGATTACCTCCTAAAATTATATTTGACTCAGATAATGATAAAGATTTATTATCAGATGATTTGAATAATTTAATATTACCTGAATTAAATCCATCTAATTGGGAGGTCACATATAATTTATCAATAATAGTCGATAAAATATATAATTATTTGTGTTTAAATCATATCTAATTGATTTGCAAATAAATTATTTTTTATTATATTTTTATCAGTTGATATATGTTGAATGGTTGGGATATGTTTGTCAATACATTTGTCAGTACATTTGTCAGTACATTTGTCAGTAAATTTGTCAGTACATTTGTCAGTACATTTGTCAGTACATTTGTCAGTAAATTTGTCAGTACATTTGTCAGTACATTTGTCAGTAAATTTGTCAGTACATTTGTCAGTAAATTTGTCAGTACATTTGTCAGTAAATTTGTCAGTAAATTTGTCAGTACATTTGTCAGTTTGTTTATCTAATTTTTTTTCTAATTTTGTGTATATTTTTTTAATATTATCTAAATCTGTTTTTAGTAAATTTTTATTTTTATCATAAATACTTATATCATGATCTATTTTTTTTACATAATCGTCTATTGATTTGAATGTGTATGCAAAAGTATTGGCATTAATGTTTGTTTTATTATTTTCTATATCATATTGTTCATTATTATTATGATCAGCATAAGGAGTTGTAATTTCTTCAATAAATTTATTAATTTTTCTTGGATCTATTATTTTATCTCTGGTTCCAAATCCACAAAATAAAAATCTTCTTATACAATATCTTTTTTTTATTTCAGCATTTTCCATTTCTTTAACAAACATTTCATCAATAACTGAAAATGCTGATTTTAAATATAATATTTGTTTTAAAATTATACGTTTATCCTCATATAAATGTAATTTTAAATTATGTATATCTTCTAATTTTTTAATATTAATATTTTTTTTAGATATTTTTTTTTCTTTATAACAAACATAATTTATATAATTTTCAACCTCTTTTAAATTATTTATTTTTCTTTTTTTCATATCATCTATTTTTTTAATGAGTAAAAAAACATTTGTATTGTAAATGATAGGATATCTTGTTCTTATAGTTTTTGGTATTATAAATTGATTTGTTTCTTTAATTTCCGCTATTTTTTTTTCAATGTCTGTAATTGCCTCAGACATTTTTTTTTCAATACCATTTGATAGCTCTTTAGGATTTGATAAATTAGTTTTATCAGAGTCCACAATTGTATTTAAAAATAATAAACTTTTTCCCGATAAAAATTCAACAGAAGTTTGTAATTTATCATATTTGTGGGAAGATGTTTTATGTGCTTCAGAAGCTGCATCTAATTTATAATATGTTACAAGTGCTAATAAAAAAGATATTAAACCATTAACTCCAGATATCATATACGAACCCCATAAATAATCTCTTACAAAAACTGTTAGCACAGTTGCGGATGTAGACAATAATATTGCAGGCATCATTAATCCATTTAACCAATTATCACAATATGTTTTTGATTCCATATAAATAAATTTTTGACCCTTTAAATAACTTGCTAAGATATCCAATGAACTTGAATATCTATGATTTAGTTCAAAATAATCTGATTCTATTTTATTTTCATATTCTTTGAATGTATATTTTTTATATGGGATTTTATTTTTTTTTTTGTTTTGTGTTGAATTTAAAAAGTTATCATCATTTGATTTTGATGATTCAGACCCAGACCCAGACCCAGACCCAGACCCAGACCCAGATTCTGATTTAGATTTAAATTCTGATTTAGACTCTAAATCAGGAACATAATATACATTATTACCAATACTATTACTTCTTAGTACTTTTGGGACAAAAGTTTCAGAAGTTTGATTATTTGATTCAAATGTATTTTTTTGTGTATAATTAGGATATGATAAATTTTGTCTTTTCATTGGATTAATCCCATAATGTCGTTGAGATGCTATTGTAACATCATCATACCCCCCTGAAGAAAATAAACTATTTTTTTCCAATAATATTATTTTATTTTTTTCTTCTTCTAAAACAATTTTATATATTTGATGTTTATTTGTATCAGAACACAAATAATATATTGATTTCTCTAAATCAATAAATTCAACAATTGTTTTTATCCAATTAGAATTGGATATTTGAATAATTATTTTATCCCCAATGTCAAAACTATAGTTATTTTTGTATTTGTCAAAATCATCTTTACTCAACAATTTATAATTATTTAAATTTATTAATTTATTTGTGTCTGTTATATTTTCTTCATCAATATAATTAAAATAATAAATTTCATTATCATGTACGAATGATAATGAAAAATACAATTTATTGTTATCATAAATATAGTCACATATTTTTCCCGTATAATAATTATCTGATATTTTTTCATAAAATAAATATTGGTATGAAAAAATATCATACATGTGAAAATAATTAACATTTTGTTTTTGATTATCATTTAGATTATTATATTTTATTGTATCTACATCAGGAATATAAATATTTAAAAAATTAATCATATCATCCTGTTTAATATTTTTATAAAAATCATTTCTGTCATTATCAATAATTTTTATTATATCAAAAGTTATATTTTTGTTATCTTCACAATTATTATTTATATTATATATAATTCCATTGAATATAATTCCATTATTGTCTTTAAAAAGTACTATGTCATTTTGAAAATATTGTTTTACATTAGATTTAGTTATTTTATCTTTTTGACATTGAATAATATTTGAATTTTCAAATTTAACTATATAATTATATATATTATTTTTATTGTTAATTTTACATACTCTTCCAAGTTTTTTATCAGAAAACATAACTATTTGATTAACATTAATTAATGATTCATCTTCATATTGTTTAATATTATTGACATTAATTTTTATTGCAAATTTTTTAATGTTTTCTCCAAAAAATTTTTCATATGGAATAATAAAACAAACATTATATTGTTCATCATAATTATTAAAAAATCCTTTTGTCCAATTCTTACTTGAATAATCAAAATATTCAATTAATTGACCACTAACATATTGGTTTGGATTAACTAATAATTCTATTTTAGATTCTAATACAAAATCAATCGTTTCAAATTTATTAGTTAATTCATTGTATATTTGATAATATTTGTTTTTATTATCAATATCGTAAATATATGTTTTTATATGTGCATTTTCAGGTTCTAATTTTATTTCCACATGATCATATAAATTAAATTTATTTTTATTGTAATTATCATTTTCTATATCAGATTCTATATCAGATTTTATATCAGATTTTATATCAGATTTTATATCAGATTTTATATCAGATTCTATATCAGATTCTATATCAGATTCTATATCAGATTCTATATCAGATTCTATATCAGATTCTATATCAGATTCTATATCCTTTTTTATATGTTTATATGTTCCTATATCAATATCCATATCTGTGTTTATATCTATATTTGTCATTTATTAATTTATATATTAAGTTTATATAAACTTTATAAAAATATTTTTAATTCAAATTAATGACTTGACTTGGAGATGTGGACCCAATCATAGAAACAGTTAAACAAGTTATTAGTTTTGATTTATCTTCTTGAGTTAATTTTGAATCTAATTTTTCTCCAATATCTGTTATCAAATTTAATGTTGCATCAACAAGTTCTTTTCTTGCATCAATTGTTGCTTTTGCTTTTTGTTTAACTAACATAGTTTCAGCAATTTCTGGAGCATAATTAATTTGTAATATCCCTGCTCTATTTACTTCAATTCTGTAAAATTCTGCCTTAGAATCTGAATTAATTTTATTCAATAAATTTTCCATTAAATGTTCTTTATTTTTACTACAAGTTAAATTATCATATGTGTATGTTGATATTACTTGATGAACAATACTTTCTATCCAATTTAATAACACATCTTGATTTGGTAAATTTAAAACATTATTTACTGGACTAACTATGTTATAAATTACAAATGTATTTACTTTAATAGGATTTCCTACTAAATCAGTTAAATGCATATTAGATTGATTTATTGCAATATCACCACAAAATGTCACACAGAAATTACTAACAGGTGAAATCCATTTTAGTCCACTTGTTCTGTATCCATCATATTTATCAAATGTGTATAAAGTAATTACATGATTAGTTGTTACAGACTTAAATCCAAATAGAAATAAAATTAATGATCCTATTGATTTTAATATTTGCTCAATCTAATTTGATTGAATAAAATTTTTTTTTGAGTCATTTAACGATTTAATGACTTTATTTTGAGTTGATAAATTTCTTCCAATCTATTTAAGTTGATTTAGAGAATAAGGTTTTTTGATAAAATTACTATACATTTTATTGATTTGAATAATTGAATATTTTAATTATAATAATATTTGTTTGTTCAAATCAATTTTTTTTCATATAAAAGTTTCCAATTCTTTATATACCTGTGTATAATATTTAGAAATATTATATAAACTTTTATCATTATAAAAAAAAATATATTATAAATATATCAAATGAACAACACAGATAAAATAAAAAAAAATTTAGATAAATTAATGAAAGAACAAAAATTAATTGAAGAAGCAGATTTAGAATTATCAAAAGATTTATTTGAAACCAATAATACAAATCAAAATATTACAAATCAAAATAATTTGGTCAATAAACCCAATCAATCCAATAAATCCAATCAATCCAATAAATCCAATCAATCCAATAAATCCAATCAATCCAATAAACCCAATCAATCCAATAAATCCAATCAATCCAATAAACCCAATCAATCCAATCAATCCAATACAATAATCACAACTAATACAATAATCACAACTAATACACAAAATAAAAAAAAGTCAAAAAAAATCAATGATGAGTATTATTTTGATGAATTTGATGAATTTGATGATTATGCTAATTCATATTATGACAAATATGACAAATAAATTCAATTTATTATTACACGATCAAATATAATCGTAAAACAAAATTTTTAGTTAAAAATATATATTTTTAGGTGTTATAAAATATATTCCAAGTAATATATTTTAATTATTTTTTAAATTATTATTATAATTATCAATAGAATCCAAATAAATTTTTACGGATTCATTTTTTGAAAGAAAATTTCCTATTGTAACATATTTATTTTCCAAATCTTTATAATGAAAAAAGAAATATTTGATTTGTTCCAAAACAAAATCTGACAAATCTTCAATTCCATTAATATTTTTAGATTTTGGATCTATTTTATTTATAGGACATAATAATAATTTAGGGTCAATTCCTTCAGAATCAGAAGTTTCAAGACAACCTATAATTTTACATTTGATGTATGAACCAGGAATAATTGATTCATCCATAATAACGACTGCATCAATTGGATCTGAATCTTGACTAAGAGTTTCTGGAATAAATCCATAGTTAAAAATATATCTAAATGGTGTATGTAAAATTCTATCACAAACTAAAGCATTTTTTATTTTATCAAATTCATATTTAATATTTGAACCTTTTGAAATTTCAATAAAAACATCAACAACCGTTTCATCAGTATAATAAGTATTATCAGTATTATCAGTATTATTAGTTAAATTTTTATTATCCATATTATATATTGTGGATAAAATAATATTTTTAAATGGGTCAAAATTTTTTATTTATTTGTTTATAATTAAAAAATTCACATTATAATTTGGATTGTATAATTATAAACAAATACGAATTGTCATTTTTTACATTTACATTTAGATTTACATTTAGATTTACATTTAGATTTACATTTAGATTTACATTTAGATTTACATTTAGATTTACATTTACATTTAGATTTACATTTAGATTTACATTTACATTTACATTTACATTTACATTTACATTTTACATAAGGTTTCATTTTGTATTGGAAATTTGTATTGAAAATTTGTATGGTCAATTCATACCATTAAACAAATAGATATATCTTTTTACAAAAAGATGAAAAAAAAAAATAATAATAATAATTATCTTTAACTTAACTCCATTTTATATTTCCAATAATGAGTTTTGAATATTTTGATTATTTGCATCAAATTTTGATACCTGTATCAAACTATAAAGTAATCATGATAACAGAACACGAATATAATGTTGATTATTTCCAAATAAGTATCAGATATAAAATAATACAAAATAAAATAAATATATTACCCAATATATTTTTACCAACTACAATTGATTCAGCACATTTGTTAAGACTTATCAGTTCAATAAATAAAACAAATGAATTTATTGAGTTAGATGAATCGGCATTAACAGAATATTTAATACATTTGAATAATATTTTGTTAAATGACAATAAAAATTATTGCACAGTTTGTGGGACAGATTTAAAAGTGAAAGGAACTGGAACAATCACACACTGTGAATCTATTGAATGTGTTAAAAAATTTTATCATTTGGTTACAGATAATAGAGTTTGTGAATTATATCTACAGGATACACGAGTTTTTATGTTTTTATTAAATGTATTTGTTAGTGGCTTATCCCATCCAAAAGCATCTAGTACATTTAAACCATTACCATTCATGACTAATATCAATACATTAGATGATTTAAAAAAGACAATACCTGAAGAATTACAGACTCAAAATAATTTTAAATTATTAGATATATTAGCTGAATGTTCAAATGATTTAGAATTATATTCAAAATTAAATTCAAGTTCAACTTTTTATTGTTTGTTAAAAAATGCAATATCAAATAATTATTTTTCAATGAGTTCAAGAGAAAATGTAATTGCTGATTCTTCTGTTGTTTTTATTCACATTAATTATTCTGCTGAGATAGAAAACAAATTCCAACAAAATTATTATTTGTTTCATGGAAGTTCAATGTATTCATGGTATCCAATAATTAAAAATGGATTAAAGGTTATGTCAGGAACAGCTCTTCAAGCTAATGGGGCTGCTTATGGAAAAGGAATTTATTTTTCTGATTCATTTCATTTTAGTTTAGGATATTCACAAAGAAATGTTGAGAACAATTTAATGGATACAAGTGTTGTTGGTGTATTTGAAATTTTAGAAGAACCATCAAAATATAAAAAAAGTTCAGGAATATTTGTAATTGCAGACGATACAATCCTATTATTAAGATCATTAGTAATTACAAAACCCAATAGTAAAATTCCTGCTGATATTACTAATTATTTTATAAAAGATGTTCCTTTACAAAAAAAAATAAATAAATTAAGTTTGGGAATGTTAAAAAATAAACGTTTAGGTTTGGAATATAAAAAATTGTCTGATATAACCTTTATAAAGGATATAAATATTATTGACCAATTTGCATGGGAAATTAGTTTTACCAATATAAAAAATTACGACATTAAAATTCGAATTGAATTTTCAAATTATCCAATATCAGCACCAATTATTAAATTATTAACCCCGATTAAAATACCAGGATTAGTAGATAAAAACAACAATATTTTATTACAGTTAACTAATCCTGCAAATTGGAAAATAACAAATAATTTAGTTGAAATAAATTCAAACCTATATAAATGTTTTTGTGAATCGCTATAAAAATAATTTATTTAATCATCAAAAAAGCTTTATTAACATCATTAAATACATTTTTAATATGTATAGATTCCCAATAGTTTGAATCAGACATAGTCAATCCACTTAAAATCCACTTATATTGTCTTGAAGAATCAATCAAATTAATCATTTGAGTTGCTCTTGGATAGTGAAATTTTGATGTAGCAATATAAACATAATCATAATTATAATTATAATCATAATCATATGTATTTGAAGTAGCATTTAGGTACCCTGAAGCTCTAATAAAATTTTCTGCTGTGTTTGTAGATTGATCATCAATGACAAAATTCCACAAAATTTTGGAATTTGATGAAGAATATTTCAAACTGATAAGATTGTCAATTTGAGATTTCATAATTGAAGCCTCTGATATAGCTCCAGGAAAATTATTTTTAATTCCCCCAGATAAAAACCAAGTTATATTAATTGGCTGATTTTGGTTTAAACCCTGTAATTCAATATGTTTAAATGTTGTTTCAAGTCTATCAGTCAAAATAGAATAAATATTACAACCCAATAAAATAATAAAGATACTATTCATTTTATTTTGATGTAATCTAACTTACTTTAATACTTATAATAATTATTATTTTAATAATCTAACCAATAAAATAATAATTTCAATTTTTTTATTCGTGATCAAATAATGAAAATATTAGATCAATATCTTGTGAATTATTATTAATTTTTTTTAATTTTTTTTTAATATTATTATTAATTTGTTTTATATAATTATTTTTATTTTCTGTTAATTCAAAAAATAAATCTGACGAATTATTTTTATATATCTTGAGTTCTATATTATTTTCAAAATATAAAATAACAATATCAATACATATTATTCCAAATATTAACCCAAAAATTTTATCATGTCCTCCTATCCAAATACCTTGGTTACCCAATGTGTTTGATTTATTAGAATTATCCCAAATACCAATAATAATATTTTTTTCATAGTCTAAAATATTATAAGAAATAAATATTTTTTTTATTTTTGAAGAATCTATTTTTTTAGATGATATTTGTTCTTTTAATGAATTTTGTTCTTTTAATAAATCAAATTTATTAATATTTATTTCTTGGATATTTTTTGAATTTTTACTTAAACAATAAATACAATTTCCCATTATCCAATACTATACATTAAAGGAATATATTTTATTTAAACCGGATACATAAAATTTTATTTTCAATTTTTTATTCGCATTTTTATTTCGCATTTTTATTTTGCATTTTTATTTCGCATTTTTATTTTGTATTTTTATTCGCATTTTTATTTGTATTTTTATTTGCATTTTTATTTGCATTTTTATTCGCATTTTATTTCAAATACACTTTTTATGATATTGGATTGCATAATTTAATAAATTCAATATCATTTATTTTATTTTTTTTTAAATATTTTTCCTGTAATAAAATCTCTATTATTTCTGTTATAATATAATGATTATTTGAATAATTTAGTTTTAGCATATGTCCTGATTTTATATTTAATAAACAAAAATCTTTTTTTCCGTAAATTTCATTTAGTTTTGCTTTTTCCCACATCCACCAATATAAAATTAATTGTAATTTATGTTCGGTTGTTAGATTATCAACACATTTAAATTCCCAAACATTATCCATACTCATTGCATCAATTCTTCCCTTTATTTGAATTTGACCAAATAATTCGTGGTTGAATTCAACATAATCAGAATTGCCATTTGTAATCGGTAATTCAAACATAGTTATTAACCCAATTATTCTCATTCTTTCATGACATTGAGAAACCATTTCATTATTTAACCAATTATACTTTTTAATTTGAGCTAATTTGGCATGAAGTTTATTTTGAATAGAATTATAGATATTTCCAATTTTTAAATAATCATTAATATTTTTAGCAGGTAAATTAATTTTTCCCACATATTTTTTAATGTCATAAGATATAGTTTTATCTTGTATCTTTTCATAAACATAATTTTCAATTGTTGATGTTGTTTTATTTAACACCGATTCATAAATAGCCGGAATAACTAATCCATTCAAATCAGATACATCTTCCCAAATTATTATATTGGGTTTGGGATTGGGTTTGGGATTGGGATTAGTATTATCAGATTCTATTTTAATTTTGTTTGGGATGTCAATTTGGTTTCCAGGTTTATCTATTTCAATAAATAAATTTTTATCGATTAAATTAATTAATTGTTCCATTGTTGATGAACTTATAAATTTAACGAGATCGCTTACACTAATTTTTTTTATTTCCTGATTTTTTAATAAATTTGTATTGGTTACGGTTTTAGGTAAATTTTGTTTATGTGTTGTTATAATATTAAGATTAGTATTTGTTTTTAATTTTGATAAATTCAAAAAACCCAATGGTTTTGATCTTGAATCTTGAATAAGTATTAATTTCCATGAGGCTCTTGTTACTCCAACATATAATATATTTGGACATTCTAAACTATTAATATTTGGATTTGATGGATTTATTGGATTTGATGGATTTATTGGATTTGATGGATTTGATGGATTTGTTGGATTTGTTGGATTTGTTGGATTTGTTGGATTTGTTGGATTTGTTGGATTTGTTGGATTTGTTGGATTTGTTTCCTTAATATAATATTGTGTATAAGAATCATCAAAATTATACAATATCACAACTTTTCTTTCTCTTCCTTTGGCTTGATGAAAAGTAGTAAAGACAACTTTGTTTGAAATTACTTTTTCATCAAGTTTAGCATCATCAGAAGAAGGTGTAGAACATTTTATACCATGTTTAACAAGATAATTTTCTAATTTTTTATATGGGGATTCTAATGTTTTTATACTTGGTACCAATACAAATATATCGGATGGTAAAATTTTTTCAGTATTTATAATATTTCTTAAATATTTTCCAATTTTTTTATAAACATCAAAAGAATTAGCGATATAGTAATCAACAGTTGGACCAGATTTGCATGTATGAATACGTTTATAACCTAACATTATATCATTTACAAACCATCCAATTTGATTTGTTAATCTATAACTTAAAGATAAATTTAATTTTACAAATGGAATATTCCATATTTTATCTGCCAATGTTAAAAATTTAACATCAGCTCCTTTAAAATCATATATTCCTTGATATTTATCACCTAATATAATTATTTTAGGTTGAGATTTTGTATCGGATAAAAATTTTTTTACCAAATTATAATAGTCTAATATCATATCTTGTGATTCATCAATAAATAATATATCAATCGGTTTAATTACAATGTCATATTTTAAAGGTTTTTTATCGATTAATATTTTTTTTATTTTCTCATCAGTATATCCGTGATCATCATAATAATTTACTGCTAAACTATGATAAGTATGAATATTCATATTTTCAATACATAATCTATTAACTTTTTTTCTTACTTCTCTTTTAAGCATATTATTATAGGTAATTTGAAATATATTTTTATCGGGATACTTTAATCCCATATGTAATATTGTTGTGGTTTTACCACTTCCAGCTACAGCATCAACTATCACGTTTAAATTTGAATTGACAATATTTTTTTGTTCTCCTGATAATTCAATATCAATAATTGGTTTATTTGCTATTATCATTTCTAATTCATTTTCTAATTCTTCATCTAATTTTTTTTCTAATTCTTCATCTAATTTTTGTTGTTTAATATTTTTTTCTTTATTTTCAAAACAATTATTTTTATATTTGAATAAATTATTCATTTGGTAATATTTGTTTTTTATTAAAAATAATATATATAATATTTTTTTCTATGTTAAAATTAAATGGAAATTATATATGGAATTATATTGTTAATAATAGCATTAGTAGTTATAAAATTATTAACACCCGATGATAATTTTTTAATTTTATCTAAAGACTATGATTATTTTGAAAAATTTTCACAAAAACATATTATTTCAAAATTAATTAATAACAATAAACTTAAAAAACCATTGAGAAAAAAAAATAAGATATTATTTATAACTTGGGATAATAGATATCAAGAAGAATATGTTGCAATTCATAATTATAATTTAAGAAAATATGTTGAACAATATGATTATGAATATAAATATTATAATAGATGTAATGAAAATGTATATTGGTGTAAAATTTATATGGTCCTGGATGCTCTTAAAAAAAATTTATATGATTATGTTATTTGGCTTGATTCTGATACAATAATTAAAAATTTTAATATTGATATTGGAAATATTCTTAATAGATTTTCAAGTGATATTTTAATTGGTTCAGATAATAATAATTCTTTTGACATAACAAATGCTGGTGTTTTTATTGTTAAAAATAGTGATATTGGAATTAATTTTTTAAATGATTGTATTGGTTATGTTAATGAAAAATGTATAAATAGAGATGGGACTCTAAAAGGAATATGGGCGGGTTATTGTTATGAACAAGGTGTTATGAATATTTTAATAGCTGATAAATATTCAAATTATACAACTATATTAACTAATGACATAATTTTTAATTACAATGTTTGTTCTGATGATGTTTTTATTATGCACCTATATGCGTCTTCATCAAATTATAGAGTTAGATGTTTTCATTCAAAAAATCCTGCTATTGAGAATTAATCCCATATATAAAAATTGATAATCATAAACATTTATTATCCGGTATATATTTTATTGTCCAATACAAATTATATTGGATGACACTAATATTAGAAAAAAATTAAAAAAAATATAAAGATGATGAACAAATAATAAAATACTTAAAATATTATAAATAGGATTGAAATATATAAAGCATATATACTTTTTTATTATATTTTTAAAATTATTATTCATAATTACTTTTATTACAAAACATTTTTAATTATAATTTATATATAAATTATAATTAAAAATTATGTGTATAAAAAAATGTTCTTACAAGCCTATCAACTTTTTACTTTTATTTTACTATAAATGACCTCTTATAAAAATTTTTGTTAACAAAAATTTTTATGAGGCACCGAAAAATAACTTTTTGCAAAAAGTTATTTTTCTTAGTGACCTTTTTAGGCTTATATGTCTTACATGACACATAAAGTATCATTACATATTTTTGTACAACTTTTTATTTTTTGTTACGACAAAAAAAATAAAAGTTGCACCTAAAACAAATGTTTTTGGTTTATAATTTGTTTTATAATTTGTTTTTATGTAATTTGATACTATTTTTATCATATTTTTTACTGAATTTGTATATCTATTTACATGTTCATTTAACTTTTCATTATAAAAAGAATCAAAATAAAAAGAATCAAAATAAAAAGAAAATAAATTTTTATTGTGAATTAAAAATTTATTTTATAGATTCATTACATAAACTCATGAGAAAAATTCCTAAAGAATATGATAATCCTTTGGATAATTATTTTATTGGATTAAGTGAAATAACTTCTCCATATGCTTATTCAATAGGTATGAATCCAAATATGATTACAACTTTATCAAATGTCGCATGTATAATAACCATATTATTATTATTAAATGCAAATTATTATTTAGCTGCATTTTTTTTATTGGTATCATATTATTTTGATTGTATGGATGGTCATATGGCAAGAAAATATGACATGGTTACTATTTTTGGGGATTATTATGATCATATAAGTGATAGTTTAAAAATATTTGCTGTTTTGTTTACTCTATATTATATCAATAAAGATAAATTTTTTAAAGTCATTCCTATTATAATATTATTATTCATATTGATGTCAGCACATTTAGGTTGTCAAGAATTATTATATAATTCAACAGAATCAGCTACTTTGGAACCTACAAAACTTTTATGTCCAGTATCTGATACTAATGATAATGAACTAATAAAAAATACATTAACATCAACAAAATATTTTGGATGTGGAACATTTTTCTTAGGTTTATCTATTATTATTGTATATTATGCATATTAAATTATTTGTTTATTAAATTATTTGTTTATTAAATTATTTGTTTATTAAATTATTTGTTGGATTTGTTGGATTTGTTGGATTTGTTGGATTTGTTTGACATAACATCCTATTCATTTTTTTTATATAGATCTTATTTTAGTAATAAAATAATGTCAAAAAAAAATATATTGTATATAAAAAATTATTCACATGGTCAAAATTTAGAATATCTTGAAAAAAATTTTAATGTGAATTTACATACTGTAAATTCAATTTGTTTAATTGATCATGATACCAACCAACTTGATAAGATTATTAATAATTATGATATTATTATTATTGGAGGAGGACCACAACATCTTACTTCAAACTATATTGAAAATTATCCAGAAATTTCTAATCAAATTCAATTGATTAAATTAATTATGAGTACCAATAAATTATTATTGGGTATATGTTTGGGTTGTCAAATTATTGGGTTAGCTTGTGGATTTGAAATTATTCCAATGGAAAGCCCATGTATTGGATTTAATTATCTTGATACAAATACGTTAAATTTTAACTATATAAATAAATCAAATGATAAATATCTTAAGGGATTAAATTATTCACTGTTAGAAAAATCATTTTCATACCATTATGATTGTATTGGATCAAATAATAATGATTATTCTGAAGAATTGGTTGGTATTTGTTTTTCTAAAACAAACATACCATATATTATCAAACATAAAAATGCAAATATTTATGGTTTTCAATTTCACCCAGAGGCAACTTTTCTATGTGCTAATAAAGTTCTTCAAAATTTAAATGAATTACCATATAATGAATTTGAGAAAAATGAATTTGAGAAAAATGAATTTGAGAAAAATGATTTTGAGAAAAATGAATTTGAGAAAAATGATTTTGAGAAAAATGATTTTTTAATTTATTTACATTTTTTTGAAATTTTTTTTAATTTATAAAAAAAGTAAATAAATTAAAAATATTATAATATGGTTATAATTTTATTCTTGAATTATTATTATTTTAAACCTTTTTTATATCGCGATATAAAAAAGGTTTAAAATTTGAACCAGCAATGACGTTATTATCCCCATATATTTTTTTATATTTGATGGTTAAATCTCTTTCTGATATTTTATTATTGAATATATATTCGATTATGTATAATATATTATTATTATTTAAATATAATGTCATATCATTTATTTTGTTTATTTGAATTTTTCCATTTTGTCTCATTCCAATACAAAAAAAATAATTATTTTTTTTGCTTTCAATTATTTGTTTTTTTTTTTCAATTAATTTATCAAATAAAATATTTTTATATTCATTATATTTTGTTTCATCATTAAATATTTTAATATATTCTTTAGAAAAATTATTTTCTATTTGAGAAAAAATATCTGGATTATCTATATTATAATTTTGCATATATTTTTCAACATAGTTATTTATAGCTGTTTTTATAATAGCCAATTCATATTTTTCTGTATCAGTTTCTATTTTTTGTATAGTATTGATTTTTTTACAACCTATAAATAAAGTATTATATAATTTATTGAGCATTTTTTAATTATTATATTATAATATTTTATTTATAGGTTTTAATATAATAATTAAAAAAATTGATTTTGTTTAATAATATATATTGGGTATATTCCAATACAACGATGACTACGCAAAATTGGATTAAAACAATACCCATAATTAATTCCAAAGGGGAATTACAAGAAATAAAAATTTTACAAGAAATTCAGATTCAAAAAGTAGCTAGTCTTTATGGTTTTACACCTAAAATAATTAATGTGAATAAGGATGACATTAATTATTATTTAGAAATGGAAAATTTAAATTCAATGTGTTTAGCAGATAAATATGGAGAAGAACCAATAGATATTCCAGATCATTTTTGGAATCAAATGAGATGTATAATAAAAATTTTATATACACGCGATAACATCGAATATATTGATATTACTCCTTATAATTTTATAGAAATCAATGATAAAATTTATTTAATTGATTTTGGTCATGCACGTTGGAAAAACAAATCTAAACCAATCAATTGGTTTTTAAAAAAATTTATTAATGATGAACACAATGGATATAATCCAGATTTTAAATAAAAATTTTATTGGTTTAACAATAAAAATAAATAAAATTATTTTTTTACTTTTCTCTATAATTTGTTAAAAATAAAGAATTGTATTTTTCTCTCTTGTCATTTTAGAGCGTTGCGTATTTTAAATTCCGACTGTTCTCTATAGTACTTGTTCTAATTATAATTAGACTACTAAACTAGTTGTTGCATCATTTAACTTACATAATGCTTTGTCATTTAAGACACTAAATTCTAAAGGTAATTGGCTTAATTATAGTAAGTCCAGTTTAAAATTGTACTTATTTTAAACTGGACTTACTATAAAATCAAAATTAAGAAAATTGAAAGGATTAAAATATAAAGAATTAAACATTAAAAAAGCCATAAAAGAAATACCAAAAGAAATACCAAAAGAAAATTATAAAAATATAATAAAAGGTACATTATTATATGCAATAAAATTATATAAAAAAATCATCAAAAACAATAAAGTATAAAAATTATAAAACATAATTTGTAAAAAAAAAACATTTAAAATCGGCATTTTAAAATGTCAAAAGATGTAAAAAGATGTAAAAAAAAATTATTATAATAATTTTTTCAGTACAATGGGAAATTGTGAAGAAAATTTCCTTACAAATTTTGACAATTATACACATGATTATCAATTATTTTGTATTGGTATCGATAATGGCACTGATTCCAGCAATAAATCATTGTTTTATTATTCATTTGAACCAACTAATAATGATTTTTATTGTGAAATAAAAAAACACAATTTTCAATCTAATATAAAAAAGATATAGAATCAATAGAGAAAGATTTAGAGAAAGATTTAGAGAAAGATTTAGAGAAAGATTTAGAGAAAGATTTAGAGAAAGATTTAGAGAAAGATTTGAATGAATAAAATTGGTTAGATTAAATCAATAATTATTATTTTTTTATTATAAAATTATATTTTTTCCTATATTAAATTATATATTATTTCCCAAATGAGTATTGGATTTTTTGATGCTGTCGCAAATGAAGAAGTTACCTTACACGGTCTTGAAAAATGGACTTGTTATTTATATGAACATTTAGGATGGATGACTTTAGCTTATGAAAATGGTAGAGAAGATAAAGTAAGTTCTTATTTGGTTTCTATTAAAAAATTAAAATTATCTATTGAATCCAGATTAAAAATTATTACAAATGAAGATTCTAAAATTGATTTAACTACTTTGTTGTCAAAAGTAAAACATCTTTGCAAAATTGCTTCAAAATTATTCGATAAACAACATATAAGAAAAACTATATGTGTTAAATGTGCTTTACCAATGGAAAATCCAAATGAATCTGATTATGAACCGGTTCAAAACAATAAAGATAAACAAGATAAACAAGACAAACAAGCCGGAGGATCAAAAACAAGAAAAACCTCAAAATCTCTAAAATCAATAGGAATTTCAAAACAAATTATTTTGGACAATAAAAAATCATCTAAAAAATCATCTAAAAAATCATCTAAAAAATTATCTAAAAAATCATCTAAAAAAACATCTAAAAAAATATTAAATAAAATATTAAATAAAATTCATAATGAACCATTAATAAAAAAATTATCAAAAAAATCTTCTAAAAAAACCTCAAAAAAAAATTCCAAAATATTTAAAAAAATATAAAAAAACTTATTCAATTACCAATAATTATTTAATTTCACAGTTATAATAACATTTGAAAACTTTTTTATAACAACAAGTACATATTTCATGTCCACAAGAAAATTTTATATGAATTTTATTTTCATAACAAATAACACATTCCTTATAATTTTTATTTTTTCTTGCTCTTTTAATTTTATTTTTAATTGATTTATGCAATATTTTTTTTTCTAATATATTAACCATTCCCAATACAAAATTATTTGATTTATCATTATTATAGGTTTTTTTCATTATTTGTAATAATATATTGGTTCCATTAATCATATTTAAAATTATTGAAATTAATGCTGGAATATATTTAAATGTGAACGGTTTAAGATTTTCTTTTATTAATCTTATATATCCAACAATATTTGTTTCTGGATTTGTTTCTGGATTTATATTGGAAATACTCATAGATGTTTTTTCTAAATCAAATATTTTATTAAATTTTTCAATATATTTGTCAACCGAAAAATTATCAATTTCTTTATTAATATCTTCAACATCATCTTCATAAAATTTATATTCTTTTTCCAAATCTCTTGACCAATATAAATTAAGTGCATCGGATAAATATTTACTTGCTTGTTCATTTGATTTTATTTTGTAGTAATATAATCCAAGATCAAATGATGCTCTCCATAATGAAAAATTTGTTCCTATACAATTTAAACTAATGAATTGGTTTATATTATTGAATAAATTAGACCCATATATATTTCCCAACATATTAATAGAATATTCACAATCAAAATAATTCATTCCAAATGTAAAATATTTTATTGATAATTCTATATTAGATTGTTCAGATGTATTTGTTAAATAATATTTAGCTAACTCAATTATACAATCATAATCATTTAATTCAACACCCAATTCCAATGTTTTTTTAACATTTGAATAATCATTATTTTTATAGTATATTGAAGCTAAATTATAAATTGATTCTGGATTCAAGTCAATTTGAATTGATTTGAGATAGTTTTCTACCAATATTGTATTTAAATTTTCAATACATCCAAATTCAAAATTATTAAAATTATCAAAATTATCAAAATTATCAAAATTATCAAAATTCTTTTCCAAAATATATGCATAATTATAAAATGATTTTGAATCAGAAAAACACATACCTTTTTTTAAATACCAAAATCCGGTTATCATATCTTTAAAATTATTACAATACAAATAACCCAAATAACTAAATACTTTTATACAATTATCTTTATCACTAATCAAATCTAATGCTTTAAGATAATATTCAAGAGCTTTATCATAATTTTTAATTTCATTTTCATAATATTTTCCAATTTCAATTGCACAAGAACCATAACCATTGGATATACCTTTCTCGTATAATTCTAATGCTTTTGTATAATTATTTTGTTTCTGATACATTAATCCATAAAAAACATAAGATTTTGAATCTCCCTTGGAAATACTTATTTCAAAATATTTGTTGGCTTCTAAAAAATTTCCCAATTTTTCATGAGAAATTGCCAAATTTCTTATGCTTGGAATCCATCCTAAATCATAAGATTTGGAAAACATTTCAATAGCTTCATCATAATTATTTTTACTCATCAAATATAAACCTACTAAATTAATATTTTTTGGTTCTGAATCGGTTAAATATTTTTCCATATTACCATTATTAAAAATATCAAAAATTATTTCAGGTTCATATGAACCTAAATTTAACTTAAATTTAGCCTCTATTTTTTTTACATTATCATTTGGTATTGGAGTTTGGGACAAAAAATTATCAATAATTTTGTTAATATTAATCCCTGTGTCAATATTAATTCCTGTGTCAATATTAATTCCTGTGTTAATATTCATTATTGATGTGTTCAAAGTTAAATTATATTGTTAATTCATTATTTACTATGTTTAAATATTTAAAAAATCAATTTTTTTAAATATTACCCAAGTTATAAAATAAACCAAATACAATATAATAATTATATAAAATTTGAAAAATGTGTAAATTATTCTATTTACATGTTATTAAAGAAAAACTAGCAAGTTATAAGTCATAAAAATAAGATTTTAAATTTTGGAAAAAATCTTATTTTATTTAATCCAAAACAAAAAAACAATATATTTATTCTAGATATATTGTTTCATTACAATAATGACATTTCATTCAAATTGTATTCATTATATATATAACACAATTAATTAACAAATATTAAATTATTTTTTTAATTTTATTGGATACTTTATCCAAATCATATTTCAAAGCCATTGAATATGCATCCGTTATATTTTTTTTATTTATTCTTGCTAATTTTGGTTTATCCAATAATCTGATACAAAAATCGGACCATTTTTTTTTAATACAATACATTAAAAGTGATTTATTTGTTAAATTACAAAATTTTTCCCATGTATAATAATTAAAATTGATAAATATTTTTTCTAAATCATCATCATAATTATTTATTATTTTTTCACTTAATAAATAATTTTTTAATTCTTCTTCATCATCAAATTCATAGATACGTTTTGTATTATTATCATTTAATAATTTTAAAATATCAATTGCTATTTGTTCATTATCCAAATACAATATCATATAATATAATACATCACCATCATCAAAAATATCATCAAACATAATTTGTTCCGGTTCTAATTTATTATTTACAAAATATTGCAATATTTGATAAGATATATTATCTTTATATTTATTGTGTGATTGTCTATGATCATAATAAATAATTAAATCATCAAATTTAATTGAACAATGTTCACAAACATATATGTTATGATTTGATTTTATTGTATTCATAATTATTCGGAACTTTATTGAAAATATATATTGGTCTTAAATACCAAGTCAAGTATAATATAGAAAAAAAGTCAATTTTTTATTATTTTGTTATTTCTATTTTTCTTATAATAATACATGATTCTATAGCTAAAGTATTTACTAAAGGATTATTGTCATAATCATCCAAATAAACTATTTCTTTTATACCATTTGATGCAATTGATTTGAAACAATTTATACAAGGATAATGGGATGTATAAATTACTGCTCCTTCCAAACTTACACCACCTAATCTATTTGAATTACCCAAAGCATTAATTTCACTATGAATAATAGCTTGTTCATGTCCATCTGTTATATACGATACATGTGGAGTTCCTCCAATAAAACCATTATATCCGATTGATACAATTCTATTGGATTTAACTATTACTGAACCAACATGAAGTCTTGAACAAGCTGATCTACATGATGCTAATAACGCAATACTCATAAAATATTCATCCCATTCTAATCTTGTTTGATTATTTTTTACTATATTTTTAATTTGACTGAACATTGTAGATTTGAATTTATTCTATTATTAGTAATGTAAATAAATATATATTATTTATCAAATTCAATTTTTTATTCCAAAATCATTTGAAATATTTAACCATAATATATATCCAAATAATTTTACAAATTCAAAATCATTTTTAACATAATAATTAAATCTTGGAATATGATAAAAATTTTGTTCAGCACATTTATTTGATAATTTGTCATCAATCAATATAGATTTATTTACATCCAATTTAAATTTCGTTAAATCTTTACATATACCTTTACCCTTACAGTCATCACGATATTTTTTTTCCTTAAAATATTTATCTAATTTGATTTTTTCCAATATTTCATCTGTATATGGTTTTGTTGCTTTTGTGAATAAATAAATATTATTAAATTTAGATAGGACCGGTAATAACATTTTTACATAAGGTCTAATCCATATATTTCTATCGGATATTTCTATTAAATCTTGTTTAGAAATATTTGATCCATTATAATTTGATACATTATCCTTTTTATCTGTATGAATTATTGTTTCATCCAAATCAAACACTATATTTAATTTTTTTGTTGAATATCCTTTGTAACCAATATATCCACAAATACTAAAAATATTTCCACAAACAAATAAAGTAATATTTTTTATAATCATAATTATTTTAGATATAATAAATATTTATTTTGATATATTTTTATGGTTGTTTATTTATTTATTTATTTATTTATTTATTTATTTATTTATTTTTTAATTTATTTTATAAACCAAGTTTGAATATGAGGATTCCAAGTCATTATTTTAATTTCCATTGATTTAATTATAATTTTTTTATATTTACAATTATTACATTTTATTACAACATTATTATTTAAAGTTATATTTAATATTTGCAAATTTATAAATTGAGTTTCTGAAAATTTATCAAGTATAAAGTATTTTTTTGTGCATTCTCCTTTTAAATTTACTATTATATTATTTACTATTGTAATATCTGGATTTATTTTGTATATATCTAAATTTATTTTTATTTTTAGTATTTTTGTTCCACCTAATAAAGGATTTGGAGTATATAATAATATTGTTCCTATTGGATTTGCATTTCCAATTGTGGTATTTGAAGGTAATAATAAAGTTGTATTGTTTGATGAAATTTTCGTATTACCAATATGAATAGTATTTGCACTTGTAAAAATATCATTAACAAATATATTATTAAATCTATTTTCATGGGAACCTAAATCAAATGTATCAGTTTGTGTTGGAATTATATCTTGATTAATTAATCCTGAAAAAAAACCTATTGGACCAGTATAACCTGTTGGACCAGTTGGTCCAGTATAACCTGTTGGTCCAGTATAACCTGTTGGTCCAGTTGTTCCTGTTGGACCAGTATAACCTGTTGGTCCAGTATAACCTGTTGGTCCAATTGTTCCTGTTGGACCAGTATAACCTGTTGGTCCAGTATAACCTGTTGGTCCAGTTGTTCCTGTTGGACCAGTATAACCTGTTGGTCCAGTATAACCTATTGGTCCAGTATAACCTGTTGGTCCAGTTGTTCCTGTTGGACCAGTTGATCCTGTTGGTCCAGTTGTTCCTGTTGGACCAGTTGATCCTGTTGATCCAATATCACCTTGAATACCTTGAGGTCCAAACAATGTTAAATAATAAGGAGTATTCACTACAAATTGGGTCCACACAGTACCTTGACCCAATATTAGTGTTGAACCAGTATTATAATTAGGAGTACCTGTCAAATATATTTTTGCATTTGTATCTGACCAAGTTTCATTGGTTGTTCCATAACAATTAAAAACAGAACCAGAAGAATAGGCACCTACAATACCACCTGCAGAAATACCAATAGTTCCTATAGTATAACAATTAGTTGCAGAACCATAAAATTGACTACCTAAAATACCACCTGCATAATCACCAATAGTTCCTGTAGAATAACAATTAATTGCAGAACCATAAAATTGAATACCTACAATACCACCTGCATAATCACCAATAGTTCCTGTAGAATAACAATTAATTGCAGAACCGGAAGAATTGATACCTATAATACCACCAGCATAATCACCAATAGTTCCTGTAGAATAACAATTAATTGCAGAACCGGAAGAATTGATACCTATAATACCACCAGCATAATCACCAATAGTTCCTGTAGAATAACAATTAATTGCAGAACCGGAAGAATTGGGACCTACAATACCACCTGATTGTTGACCAATTGGTCCTGTAGAATAACAATTAGAAACAGAACCAGAAGAATTGGCACCTACAATACCACCTGATTGTTGACCAATTGGTCCTGTAGAATAACAATTAGAAACAGAACCAGAAGAATTGGCACCTACAATACCACCTGATTGTTGACCAATTGGTCCTGTAGAATAACATGATATAACATTACAATTTGTTTTTGAATTTGCCCAATATGCTTGACATACCCATCCACCCTGTTGATTAAATGTTGTATTAAGTGTAGAACTATTCGCTGTTACCACTCCAATATTTTTAACAGTTATATTTGAATGAGCATTATTTACACTAATAGTACCTGCTGCTGCTGCAGCAGCACCAGCAACAGCACCAGCAACAGCAATAGTACTAAATCCATTGGATATTAAACCTGAATAACTAGTAATACCATCAATTAAAACCGTGTGATTGGATCCATTAAATGTTATATATTCACTACCTATAACAAAATAACCATTTGATCCAGAACCTCCGTTAACTAATGTAGTAATCTTTAAGTTTGTTGTTACTATAACATTTAACATTGAAGAAGGTGTATTATTTGTTATAGTACAAGGCCAATTATTAATTGTACTCCAACTAGATGAATTAATTTTATATTGTATTGAATAAGACAATTGTTGCAAATAAATAGTATCAGATGGACCAGCTGTAATTGTTGTTGTTGCCAATGTCAAAGTATAATTAGAAATTTCAGATGTCCAATATAAATTTTCAATATCAGTACCTGTGGATTCCATAACCCAATCACCTCCATATTGAATATTTCCTGTTTGATCATTTGAAGCTCCAACAATAACTCCTGTTTCTACATGCAACAAATCATAATATTGTTTCCATAAATCACTATTTAATGAATTACAAACCAAATAATCAATATTTATTATTGAAAATTGTTTAATTAAACCAATAATAAATTTCAAATTATTTGAATAATTAGGTAAATTAAAATTATCAATATCTTCCTGTGTAAAAAAACATTTCCCATTTAAAAATAATTTATAATTAATATTGGCATCATTAAAAACTAATCCTAAACGTTTAATAGATGTGAATTTACTTATTAACAAATCATTTAATTCAGTTAGATCAGAAAATTGAGAATATATAATAGGAAAAGTATCAGAGTTTGCCGAATCATAAAATAATTGATAATTTTGTACACTAGAATCAATTAATAATATATTTTTACCATTAGAATTGATTCCCATATCATAAATAAGAGGTATAACTGTATTGACTGTATTGACTGTATTGACTGTATTGACTGTATTGAGTGTATTGACTGTATTGACTGTATCGTCTGGTATATTCGGTACAAAATTATTTTGTATTGGTGATGAATTTTCATTAATAATATTTGTGTGCATGTTATATATTATAATATTTTATATAAAATATTATAATATAAAAAATCCCCTCCAGTTATTAAGTCTCTAATACCATATTTTATTTTTATTCTTTAATATTAGCCATTATAAAAATTTTATTTATTTCAATTCTAAAGTTTTTTTGAAAATTTCTTCTTCAATAGTATCTTTAATAATAAATCTATAAATATTAATATCTTTGGTTTGATTAATTCTATAAATTCTACCAACAATTTGTTTTTCAATATCTCTTAAAAATAATGTATCTCCAATAATTGGTTCAAAAATTATAATATTAGAAACAAAACTCAAATCAATTCCGGAAGCATTTTTAACCGAACTCAAAATTAGAACTCGTTTTGAATTATTATTTGTAAAATCATCAATTTGTTCTGGTCTTTCTAATTTAATACACCCAATACCTTCAATATTTAATGTTTGATATAATTTATCAATCAAGTTGTCAAATTGAGTATATATGATAAATTTTTCATATGGGTTTGGTGATTGATTAATTATCTCGATTAGTTTATCAATTTTTGTTGAATATTTTAATTTAACTTGATCAAGATTTGTAATAGTATATATTTTTTCTTTTTGAATATTTCTTCTACATATCGTACAAGAAGAATGAGTAACTAACCAATATCCCATACATTCAGAACAACAAATATGACCACATTCAGGAACATCGTATTTATCACCTTCTGTAATATCACTCAAACAAATAGGACATTTTTTATTGGAATCATTAATTTTATCATTTAAATAATTATATGCTTGTTTTCTATTGATAACAATTTCTTGTTGTTCTGATATTTTGTTTTTATAATAATTTATATTTTCAATTAGTTCTTTTCTATTTGTTTTTTTCATAATTTCTTTTATTTCATCAATATCAATACCTTTATCAATTTTGTCTAATATTTCAATACAATTATTAAAAAATTCAATATATTTTTCTAATTTGCTATTTTCTTCAACATATTTACTTTTATAATCTTCCAAAACTAAATTATTAAAATCATGTAATGTTAGGATTTGTGTTTTATTTTGAAAGTTAATCATTATATCACAACAACATTTACGCAAAAAATATTCATCACAATTTGCATTAGCTTGAGTTTCAGCATCATATAAAATTCTTTCTTGGTCATTAAATTCTAATAGTAAATTATGTTCAAAAGAATTTGGAAGTTTAATTTCTTTTACTATATTTTCCAAAGTATTTTTTCTGAATATTTTATAATAGGTATCATAAAAATAACTAAATCTATCCATATTTTGATAATATAATTCTTTTTCAGTTAAAAATCTTATAAGATTATAAATAGAATTAGGTACAGGAAATGGAGTTGCACTTATACCCCATTTAAACTCACAACCTGTTTTAAAACAACCTTCCAAAATATTTTTATATTCGGGATTAGAATATAATTCATGAATTTCATCAACTATAATTCTATTGTATTTTTCCATTTTACAATTATCAAATTTTGAAAATTTAACTATTTTTATAAAATCAGGTAATGAAATATTAAAATGTTTTTTAAATTGAGAATTCCAATGAGATTCCAAATGATCAGGCACCAATATTATTGTATTCAAATTTGTGTTGGACAATGCCAAACACAACAATTGAAATGTTTTTCCAATTCCAACATTATCTAAAATAATACCTCCTTTAAATTTTACTAATTCTCTTTGGTTATTAGTTACAAAAGAATTTTGAGTATAATTATATATTCGTCCATCAGGAAAAAAATACAATTTATCAGCACTAATATATTCTTTAATTGGATTTTTTTCTAATTCCAACATCCAGTTTACATTATCTTTTTGATAATCAAATAATGGAATTTTTAAAACTTCATCAATTGGATATAATGTCATAACTGAATTTATTAATTGTCCATTTGGATCTCTCACATATATTGAATTTAAATTATAATATCTTGGAAGAGACATAACTTTAATTATATTGTCTAATTCTGAATTATAATATTTGTCAAAATCATTTAATAAATTATTTTGTAAATTTATTGTTCTATGTATTGACGTTAAGACATTTTTTGTATCTGAACCATAAATAACACTGGGGGTTAATAATTCTGAATTATTAACCTTGTAAAATAATATTTTTATTTGATGTCCTTGTTCAATATATTCAACATAATATGTATCAATAAATGAGTCTTGACTTATAGGACAAAATTCACCAATTGATTTAAAATGATTTTGAACTTCTTTATTCATTAAAACAGGATGATTTTTTACAATGTTGCTTAAATCAATTTGTTTTTTTATTTGAATTGATTCTTTGTCAAATGGTTCAATTTTTAATGAATAATATAAATAGAGTTCTGGACTTGAATTAGAATAATAATTACTCATTTGTATAAGGATTTATTAATTTTTATATTATTATTCACAATTATAATGTTTTTTATTAACAAACTAATTATAATGATTATTTATCAATTTTTTTTGTGTCATTTTTGATTAGTTAGTCCAATATGAAAATTATATAAAAATAGTTTAAATTGTTATTATCATTATAGGGGGTATTACTAATATTAGTCATAAAAATAACAATTTTTACCAAAGTATTGTGGTAATATTAGATTCAGAATCGATCCTATAAATAGTATACAAGAATTGAATATTTTTAAATTCGGTTTCTTCATTCCAAAACAATTCTTCCAAATTAAATTTAAAATCTTTTTGAATAAAATTTCTAAAACATGTTATATCAGTATACTGGATTCCATTGACTAAAACATTTTTTGTTTCAATTGACATTTCTGTTATTTTTTTGTAATTGAGTTTATCTGTGGGTTCGATTGGTTTTATCCATTCAATATATAGTTTTTCAGGATTTAAAAAATAACAATAATTATATTTACTATCATATCCAAGAATATTTATTATTGAAATAAAATTTTTTTGTATTATGTTTTTGATAATTGATTGCGAATTATTTATTGGTGCATATATTGTCAAACTGGACGTGTCTAAATTTGTTTTGTATATCAGATATAATTTACTATTTGTTTCTAAAAAATTTTCCAAAAATAACAAATACATAGGTCTATAGTATTCGATAGCCCATGGGATATTTTCCCTTAAAACCAATACATTTAAATATGTTTGATCGTATTCTGTACTATAATATTTTTTTATGAAAATATTTTTATTCCCAATAATATCATCAATTGTATTGGATTCAGTTACCATCGAAAAATCAAATTTATTTTGGTTATCAATATTATCATTTACATCAATACTATCATCAACACCATTATAAATATTATCATCAGTAATGGCTTTATGCATTTCGTTTATTTCTTTCTGAGCCAAATAATTAATTTGAAAAAATAAACCTATTAAAAAATATATTGGAACAATAAAATAATTATTGTATAGACTAAATATATATTTCATTTCTATTTGTTTATATTATATTAAAATAAATTTAAATTATTTTTATTACGATTTTTTTTACACCTGAAAATTTTCATCCAAAAAATTAAATAAAAACATTATAATATTTTTATTATAATGTTTTTATTATGTTATAATATTATTATAGTAAGTCCAGTTTAAAATTATTCTTTTAAGTCTATCAACTTTTTATAAGGCACTGAAAAATAAAGGTAAAAAGTTATTTTTCTTAGTGACCTTTTCAGGCTTATTTGTTTTATTTGTCTTATATGACAAAGGGTATCATTATATATTTTTGTACAACTTTTTATTTTTTATTTTTTATGTAATTTGATACTATTTTTATCATATTTTTTACTGAATTTGTATCCTCTATTTACATGTTCATTTGTTTTGTAAACTAAAATTTTATGAATTTTTTTATCTTTTATTGCTTTTTTATATCTTTCTTTATTTTTTTGGTTTTTTATATTGGTTTATGTTGGTTTATGTTGGTTTTTTTATGTTAGTTTATAAATATACATACTTTTTATTTATTATTTATTTTATTGAGAGAGAGAGTTGAAAATTTTAAATTAATTTTGTTTCCAATTCATCCCGATTTATTTGATATATTTTATTTAACAAATTTGAATGATGAAATAAATTTATTTTTATAATTTAATAAGGTATCATCATTGATATTACTTTTTTGAAATATATCTTTAATTCCAAAATATACAATTCGTAAATTATTTAATTCAATAGAAGGACATGTCCTTTTCATCCGATATAAAATCCCACATTAATTATAAAAAGATTTATTAGACAAACATATAAAGGTAATTTTATTTATTTTATTTGAACCATTATAATTTAATACTTGAAAAAGATTTTTTGGTGTTAAAAAGTATTTGATAAATAAATTTTTAATTTTTACATAATTTTTATTATTTGAATTTGAATTTGTATCTGATATATCGTATTTTATATTTAAAATTTTCGTAATTTTTAATGTATGTGCATGTATGTGCATGTATATGCATGTATGTGCATATATAATTATTGGATTAAAAATTATTTATTTTTTAAAGCATCTTTTCTGCTTTTTTTAATAATTGATTGAGGAATTTTATCCGTAAAATAATATCTTATATCGTTAGATCCAATGGTATCAGTAAATATCATGGGAATATTATTTTTACTATCTTCTTTTTTATTATCTTTATTAAACAAATCTTTCCATTGGATAGTAGATTTCATTTTTTGTCCGATATATTTGTCCTATGTAATTGTTATTGTATTGATATAGTAGCAACAACTAAAAAAATCAATTTTTTTCACTATATTTTATAATATGCATATTATTAGAAAATAAAACAAATTAAATCAATTTGTTAATGGTTTTGAGTAATTTACCAGTAGAGAATTTTTTATCATGAGGATTTACATTGAGAAAATTTTTACATTTTAATTTTAATTTTATTAGTTCCATTCTTTCTAAATTAATTGGATGATCATGTTCATTAATTTCAATTATTAAAATAGTTTTTGATTCTGTACAATTAATTTTGTTAATTATTATATCAGGATATTTTGTTTCAATTCTTTTATTTGACAATACTTGTATATCGTCATTATCTGACAAAAAATCTTTAATAGAGTTAAAAATGTCTTCTTCAAATCTATTTGGTAAAATTATTTGAAAATTGCTATTGGTAAATTCTAATATTTCTTGCAATAATTTTTTGGCATTTGGTTTTCTAGATCTATTCAAAATAGCCCGAACACTATTTGTATCGATATATTTGTTAAAATGAATTTTAACATCATTGCATTTTTCAACATAATAATTATGCAAATATTTTTGATTATTATAATCTAAACCAACAGATAAATCAAATATGTCAAAATAATATTTATAGCTAATTTTAACTATTTTAACATTTGATTTGATTGATTGAAAAAATTTTGTTGATATCTTAAGTGCCATTATTTTTTTTGATTAGATTAAATATTTGATTTATACTTTACTTTACTTTACTTTACTTTACTTTACTTTACTTTACTTTACTTTACTTTATCGAACATATAAATCAAATTTCAATTTTTTTAATAATAAATTAATTAAATTATTCATTTTTTTAATAATAAATTAATTAAATTATTCATTTTTTTAATAATAAATTAATTAAATTATTAATTTTTTTTAATTAATTTCTGTAAAATCATATATGTTTGTGCAGGTGAATCGGTTGGATGTGGTATAACTGATGAATTTGATATCAACTCATAATCATTACCATTGGGTAAATATTTATCTCCAAAATAATGTATTTGATGAATTTGAGGATCAATCCAATTTAGTACTTGAACTTTATTCCATTTTTTGGGGTAAATAGCAATACCAACACTACCACCTAAACTAATATCAATATAATCTCCAATGTTTAATTCTATTGATTCAGTTTTTAATAACTCGATCAATCTTAATCTATATTCATGAATCTTATCTAATTCAACAAAATTTGCTCTTTCTTCATCAGAACCAACCATCCCAACCAAACTCACATATATTAATCCATTTCTTAAATCAATAAAATGTCCCGATACTAAATAATCAACATCCGATATAAATTTTAAACAAGATTTAATTAATTTGTTTATTTTGATATATTCTGGTTCTAATTTAAGATTATTTTTGTTTACCAATATATAAGATTTGGAATCTGGAGATAATTTATGGTAAACGGATCCACATTCACTAAATATATATTGAGGATTAACTTGCTTGTCCAATTGAAAAATAATTTTTTCAAAAGTACCTCCACCTACAATACCAATTTGAATATTCTTATCAATAATATTATTAAGCATCCGAGCCATTTGTAAGGAAATAGTTTTACTGGATTCACATAAAGTTCCATCAACATCAAATAAAATAATTTCCATGATTAATCTATTGTATTTGACTCTTATATAAAATTATTTCTGGGGTATAAAAATTTTTGTTTAATTGATCATTTCTAAAAATACTAATTTATTTGGCTTTATACCTAATTTTAACCCACCAATATGAACGTATTTTGGAGCATCTTTTGCATTTGTCCATTTCTTACAAATATAGTTATATATCAAATGACAAGTTTCACAATGTGCACAAATTAAAGTTAATTTTGATTTATCAATCATCAAAGATATTTGTTTCATTGTGTTAATTCTTGAGCAAATTGAATCTGTATAAGTTTGTTCATTATTAATTTGTTCTCTTGACATAATACCTTTATAATTAAGATCAAAACGTTTTGATCCATATCTTTTATATATTCTATCTCTGTCAATATATTTATCGACAAATTCAAATATTTTTGTTACAATAAATTTATCATTGATAAATTTGATATTTGAACCTAATGAAAAAATTTCATTTTCTTTAAATAAATGTATAGCTAATCCATATTCTACTCTTACCAAAACCATTTGATTAAATCTGTTCAAGATATATTTTTGAAATTGTAAAGCGGTTTGAATACATCTTGTCATTGGAGAACAATAAATAAAATCAAATTCATTAGTAAAATTTTTTAAAATTTTTCCAATATTCATATAAGCTTGACCAATACCATTTAATGATAATGGTATATCATATGGATTTGTCTTGAATCTTAAAGATTTATTCCACGCTTCTTTTTCTCTTTGGTCTTTAGATTGATCTATTCTTTCAGCATGTCTGAGCAAATAAATCATATTTAATAATAATAATAACAGATAATAAAATAATAATTATATTAAAAATTAAATAATTATAGGAATAAAATATTTTACACCTTTTGACATTTCAAATTGGATTTGGATTTTGATTTTGATTTGGATTTGGATTTGGATTTGAAAACAATAATTTTTATCTCAAAAATATTATTTTGTTGTATTGGATAAAATGAAATAATATTATAGCAATAAAAATATTATTTTATGACTATACATTTGATAGAAAATTAACAACATACTTGGTTAACTAAAAATTTAAGAGGTGGAAAATTTTTATAAACCAAGTATAGAATTATTATATTATTTAATTTATATAGGAGACTATGGATAATCAGACTCTAACACAGACTCTAACACAGACTCTAACACAGACTCTAACACAGACTCTAACACATACATATTTTATAAAAATATTATTAGAAATTATAGATGAAAAACATTTAAATTTAATTGATTCAGGATTAATTTTTTATGTTTATTCCACAATAATATATAATATATTAAGTATTTATACTTATAAAATAAAATCTCACGATGAATATTTTATAAAATTAAAATATTCTTGGTATAAAATAAATTTATTATTTGACAATAAATTCTATGATGGTTTAATAATCTTTATTAATATCAAAATACTTGAATTATTATCCAATGATATAAAGTCAAATATTTTGGATAATTATTTAAATTCAAAAATAACAACATTTTCAAATACAAATAATGAATATTTGTTATTCATTAAAAACTATATAAAAATAATAGGAGAAGTACAAAATCATATTTGTGAATATTATAAAAAAATGAATATTGGTAAATATTTATTTAATTCAAATATGTCTTTTGAAATTTATAATAATATAAAAAAAACCGACAAAAATGAATTATTTAAATATGCACTGTCAGATAAAGTATTTAATGGATTAACTGATTATTTATTGGACGAATACAAAAAAATCAATAAAACCAGCGAACTTGTAGAAATTTTAACATTATGTCAAAATATATGTGATAATCAAAAAATAATAAGTAAATTTTGGATAAATATATTAAATAAAATAGGAATTGTTGGTTTATGGAATTTTATTTTGTATATGGGTTATAAATTTGATGATAATAATTATATAACCCATATAGAGTCATTTTATAAATTAAATCTTTATCTTTATAATGGAATATTATATATAAATTTTATTAAAAACATAATTAAAAGTGTATCTCCTTATTATGTCTTAAAAGAAAGTGTTTTAGAATTTAACAAAAAATCATTATGGTTTATTGAACAAGATATCCAAATATCCCATAATACTGTATATGATTTTCCATCTGAAATTAATTTATTATCAACAATTGCATCAAGACTATTGGATAAAATAATTGGTACCAATATTTTTAATATTAAAATATCAAATGATGATTTAAAATTAATTTATGACGATTATTCTATTTATAATATTTCTGATATAAATTTTAATCATTTTCCAATATTATCCCCAGATATTAATCTATCCCTAACCGATAAAGAACCATTGGTTATAAATTTTTCCGAATTAAATAATATTACTGAAAGTATTTCAATATCATATGTTTATTTAATTCAAGTTTATTTGACATCAAATCATATTGGAAAAGAAATTGGAAATATTATATTTGAATATTTAGATAATTATCCTAATGATATATTCGTCCAATAATTGTGAGGAAGAGCTATATTTAACAAAAACTTGAGAGAGACATAAAAAAACATAATAAAATTCAAAAAATTCAAAAAATTCAAAAAATTCAAAAAATCCAACAACAATATTAGAATTTTAATTGAGACAACTATTATAAAATTCCAATAATAAATAAAATCTTAAAAAATTGAAAAATATATATAAATATATTGGATATATTAAATATATAAACCCACAAGATTTAATGAGAAAATTTACTAGTTCAACAACTTTTAAAAATTTAGGAAAATCCCAACCGATTCCAATTAGTATAAAATTGTCATCAAATGAATTAAAAAAACAAAGGAAATCAAATCAACAAAATCAACAAAATCAACAAAATCAACAAAATCAACAAAAGCCCAATACAAATTTGGGTTTAACAGATGCTGAATTTGAATCAATGATGGAAGATAATGATATTGAAATCAAAAAATCTAATATTCCAGTATATGTGTTACCTGATCCAAATGACTTGTCAAAAGAAGCATTAGAAATTATTGAAAAAGGTATTAGAGGAGAAGAACTTTGCTTATATTTAAAAAAAAATGGTAAAAATTTAACAGGAATTCAATTATTAAATACGATACTACATTTTAACAAAGATCCTAATAATATTACATGGTTAAATATTCAAGAGTATGGGTTTGGATTACAATATTTATTTGAAAATAAATTTCAAGACCAAATTATATGTTTGTTAATGATTCAAACATATTCAAAAATCCATGGATTACCAAAAATCACATATAAAAATAATCAAGTGTATTTGATTAGAATATTGTTTCAATTATTATTTACATTAGATATAATTGGAGAAGATGCATATTGGACATGGGAAGATTATATTGGTCAAACAGAAAAACTATCTGAGGCTGAAAAAAATTTATTAACTATTCAAACAACCGACTTTTTTATTATTTTAAAAACTGTATTTGTTGAAGAAGATTATGAGCTGGATAATCAGGATAATTTGGATAATCAGGATAATCGGAATAATGGAAATAATGGAAATAATGGAAATAATGGAAATAACATGAATAATAATATTAAAATAGATAATCAAAAAAAAAATAATTGGGATAATATGGAAACCGATAAAGATGACATTGATGATTCTTTTAATGTACCAGAGGAACAAGATTTTAATCTTGATGACCTATAAAAATTAAAATAAATTTATTTAATAATAATATTTATGACCATAGAATTAGCAGATTATAGAAATAAAAATAATATTTTTTGTTATGATAATTAATTCATATAGAGGAGGAAGCAATTGAATACGATACATAATTTTAACACAGAACCTAATAATTTGATATGGTTAAATTCTAATAAAAATTATATATTTATTATGGTCATCAAAATCACATATAAAAATAATTTGATATAGTATGTGGAGATAAAAACAATAGTTATGGTTTATAAAAATTGAAATAAATTTATTATAATAACATAAATAACATAATAACATAATAACATAATAAACAAATGGATTTGCAAACTCAAGAAAAATTATCATTGATTAAGGATAATCTAGCAGAAATAATAGGAGAAAAGGAACTGATAGAAAAACTAGAATCAGGAAAACCACTTAAAGTATATTGGGGAACAAGTCCAACAGGTATCCCACATATAGGTTATTTTCTTCCTTTAATTAAAATAGCTCAATTGGTTAAGGCTGGATGCGAAGTGACAATATTATTTGCAGACCTTCATGCTTATTTGGATGCAATGAAAACCACATGGGAACTTTTAGATTTGAGAACCAAATATTATGAAGAATTGATTAAACAAATATTAGGAGTATTAAATGTTGATTTAGAAAAAATAAGATTTATTAAAGGTTCAGATTTTCAGTTAACAAAAGAATATACAATTGATGTATATAAATTTATGAGTAAAATTACAATAGAATCAGCACAAAAAGGTGGAGCAGAAGTTGTAAAACAATCTGATAATCCTGTTTTATCTGGATTGGCTTATCCATTACTTCAAGTATTGGATGAAGTTTATCTTGGTGCAGATGCTGAATTAGGTGGACAAGACCAACGTAAAATTTTTATGATGTCAAGAGATCATATTCATAAGATTGGGTATTCTCCATCGATTCATTTGATGAATCCGATGATTCCAAGTATCACAGGAAAAAATATAGATTTAGATATGAATTTAGATTTAGAATTAGAATTAGAACCAAATCAATCTGTTAAACCAGAACAAATTGACAAATACATTGAACAAATTATTAAATTAAAAGGTAAAAATTTATCATGGGATAATTTCTTAAAAATTACAAATAAAATTGGATCTGATTTCCAAGATAAAAGCGTTAAAAAACAATCTTTAAATAAGATGAGTTCGTCAGATACCGGATCCAAAATAGAATTTACAGAGGAACCTGAAAGTATTAGAAAAAAAATATCTAAAGCTTATGCACAACCATACATTCCATCTAATACATTATTTTTATTTCTTCACCATGTTATATTTCCAATTAATAAATTAAAATCAATTAAACAATTTGTTATTGATCGTGCAATTCAATATGGAGGTTCCATGTGTTATGACAATTTAGAATTAATGAAAAAAGATTATCAAAAGGATATTTTGACTCCACAAGATCTTAAACAAGGAATTAGTTCATGGTTAATAAATTTTTTAGAACCAATTAGAAAAATATTTGATGATGATGAACATAAAGATTTGGTTAAAAAAGCATATCCTGATATAAAAAAATAATTAATTTATTTTAATATTTTTTTTAAATTTTGTTTTAAGTATATTGGTATTGAGATTTTCAAAATTAAAAAGACTATTTGTCAATAGTTTTTCTTTAAATTGCCTATATATTTGTTCATCAATTTGATTTGGCTTATTCGTATTTGGAGATTTAACAAAATTTTCAGGATCATTTGAAAAATTATATTGGTCCCCAATTAATTGATTTGAAGAGTAAAAGTTTTTACTCAAACCTCCATGATTCATTAAGACTTTTGCTGTTTTGAAAAAACAAAAATTAATGGCTGTATCAGCTAATGCGAACCCATTATATTGGATATTTGGATTTGCACCTAATTTAATCAATTCTTCTACCACAATATAATAACCACAATACACAGCATAAACTAAAGACATTTCCAAATGTTTTTTATTTGGATTAACTATATTGGAAGAACATATATAATTGATCAATTTATTTGTTTCTGTTTGCATCCCAGTACTTCCAATACAATCTAATAAAATTGTTTTTTTATCCCAAATACCTTTTTTTAAATTATCTGATATCAATTTTGAAAATATATTGGTATCATCTGAATTTGTTTCTAAATATTGATCACCATAACCTTGATCACCATAACCTTGATCACCATAACCTTGATCACTATGACCTTGATCACCATAACCTTGATCACGATGACCTTGATCATAATGACCACTCACATTTTTATTCACATCTCCACCTTCTAATAAATAAATATTTTTATTAAATTCAATGTGTGTTTTTAATTTGGCATATTTTAATTTATATTTTAAATATTTATTTTTCCAATCCATTTAATTATATTATTTGATAGATAAAATAATTAAAATAACTAATTTAATTTTTTTATTAAAGTGAAACCTGTATTTTCATCTTCAAATATAAATGTTTTTTTTAATTCTTCTCTCATCGCATCAGTTTTATCAAATTGTTTTTGTTTTCTTAATTCTTCTCTTTGGTTAATAAAATCTATTGTTTGTTTATCAATAAATAATAAATCTTTATCCAATATATTAAATAGATTATTTATCTTATCTATTTCACTTAATATTTTGTCAGCATATTCTCTAGTCAAATAAACTTTCATTATTTTATCTGCAAAATCTACAAATAATTTTAGTCCATTGGATGTATCAAAATCATCAGATATTGTTTCTAATATTCCAATATAAATATTTACATCAGATGAATAATTTTGTTTAGGATTTTTATTTTCTCTGTAAAAACCCAAATACAATTTATTATATAACAAATGTAAATTAATGAAATCTTTCTTCATTAATTCTATTTCACCTTCATTATAATCAAAATCATTTTTATAAGATTTTGATAACAAATACATTCGTAATAATTTGTAATTATAATTAACATCCTCCAATCTTTTAACATTACCAATAGATTTAGACATTTTAACACCTGTAAAATTTAAAAATCCAAAATGTATCCAATAATCACCATATTTTTGATCCGGTTTATATGCTTCTGATTGCGATATACTGCACATATGATGTGGAGATTTTAAATCAATTCCACCAAGCGATATATCTAGTTTATCCAATTTTTTATCAACTATAACACTACATTCCAAATGCCACCCCATTACTCCATGTGCTAATTTTTTACCCCAAACAATAGTTCTATCAGGTTTAACTTTCCATAAGACAAAATCTCTTGAATTTTTAACTCCTCCAGCTCTAATAATATTTCTTTTAGATTCATAAGATTCCACATTATTATCCACATAAAAAGGATTATTGGTAATTTTTTCTGAATCAAAATATACAGAACCATCAGGAGTCTCATAAGCAAAACCCTTTCCAATCAAATCCAAAACCATTTGTTCCATAGAATCAATATTGTCTGTGACTTTATGAATATTATTTAGAGTGTAGTTTCTTATACCTAATTTTTCAATATCTTCTAAAAATTTATCTATGTAAAAACTGGTAAATTTGATAAGTGAATCAAAAGTTTGTTCAGGTAATCTTGAAATAATTTTATCATCAATATCTGTTATATTCATAATATGATTTGTCTTATATCCTATCAAATTCAAATATTGTACAACGAAATCAGACCATAGAAATGTTTTTAAATTACCCAGATGAACTCTATCATAAACAGTAGGACCACATGTATACATATTTATAGGAATCAATTTATCATGAGTAAATTGTTCTACAAGTTTAGTTCTTGAATTAAAAAATTTTAAATTAATTTTCATAATGATATTTTATATTTGATATTTTATATTTGATATTTTATATTTGATATTTTATATTTGATATTTTATATTTGATATTTGATATATTTCCAATATACATTTTTATTTATAAAAATCAATTTTTTATAAATAAATTATTTAATAATAAAATTCAACATCAGCGTATTTTAATTCTAATTGTTCATAAATTTTAAGATGATTTTCAGTGGATGTCGATTGAATATAATTATAACTGTCATTTTCTACATCAACAAAAAATTTTTTTGTCATGATAACAATATTGAATTTTTTAAGTAATTTTGGTAATTTGTTAATTTTTTGGTTGTAAAATTGACTAATTCTTATTTCTTCAACAGACTCATGTAAACAATCAATTGAATGATTAAAGTTTGCTCCAAATGAAATAAATTTTAATTCGTTTGGTAAATTGTCTACCGAACAATTAAATTCACGACCTAAAAATATTGATGAAACTTGATTTGGTAAATTATCAATCGCACAATTATATTCGTTATTAAATATTATTATATTTGTGTTTGCAGGTAAATATTCAATTTGTTCATTAAAATTTTCATTAAAAGTAATTTCAACACCATCATATGTATCAGTTTTACTAAAATTATTTTTTTTCATTTTATTTGTGTGTGATTATAACCATTATACTTACTATAATTATTATTACTATTATTATTATTATTTCAATTTTATGACAATGCATGTCATAAAAGGAAGTATCTCTATCGGCTTATTCAATAATTAAATATCTGTATTTTTTAAATAGTATATAAAACAAACAATATAAAACAAACAATATAAATAAGTATAATATTGGGCTTAATATTTTAAATATTAAGCCCAAAGTAATTTTATTGTAAAATTATAATAAAATTATTAATAAAATTATATTATTTTGTTAAAAAACGTATATTATTTTGTTAAAAAACGTATATTTTGTATGTTATAATTAGTTTACTATAATACTTTTCGTATTTAACATGTATTATTTTTTTGACAATATTGTCAAAAAAGTATATCATAGTATCAAATTTATTTGTTTAATGTGATCTATTACAAAAATATTTTAATTATATTTTAATATATGAGAAAATTATATAGATTAATTTATATAAATAATGACTCAAGATATATTATTTTTAATAATTATAAGTTTTCTCGTTCAATATTATTTGATGAGTTGGATAACAACCCAATCATATTTATTTGTGACTAACTCATTAAATAAAATATATACAAGCACAATAATTGCAATGTTTGTTCCAATAATTTATGTATTGATGATGGATTTTAAGCAAGGAACAGTGTCATGTAATTATTATATTGGATTGGGTTTGGTTATAGGCTTGGTCACATATGCATATAGAAATCAAATTGGAGTAACTAATTATGATTGGGCTAATTGGATGATAGAACAACAATCTGCAGGAATTTTAGTTTCTCAACCAGTTTCAATTTCTCAAAACAAAAACCAAAACCAAAACCAAAACCAAAACCAAAACCAAAACCAAAACCAAAACCAAAACCAAACCCAAACCCAAACCCAAACCCAAACCCAAACCCAATTTTTAGCTTCTCAAATAGTTAAAATACAACAAGAAGAAATTGATAACTTAAAAAAAATAGTGTCAGGGATGAAAACAAATGGTGTTTATTATTAATCTTGATTTAGCCATTCAATATAAGCATTAGGATTTGGTTCTCTTTCCATAAAATTTTTTAATATTTCTAATCCATCTAAAGCACCACCTTTTGATAAAATTTCTTTTCTTAATTTCAAACCTAATTTTTGGTCAATCGGCTTATCTTTAAAAAATGAAAATAAATCAATTGAAAATACTTTAGACCATAAATATCCATAATATGATGAATCATAACCAAACATGTGTCCCCAATTCGCTAAAATATTTACTTTTGTAGACATTTCCCAACCAAATAATTCCATTGTAAGATTATTTTGATATTCCCAAGTGTCTGTGGGAATATTATTTGAATGAATTTTCATATCCAATAATCCATACATAATTTGTCCGGCATTATGTATTCCTTGCATTATTTTATTTTGATGATTTATTTTGGTAACCAATTCTTCAGTAATTGTTTCTACATATTCAGGTAAAACTAATCTTTTTAATGGTTCAACACAATAACACCATTCTTCAAACATTTGACTTGGAGTTTCAACAAAATCTCTTTGACAATTAGTTCCTGCCAAACTTGAAATATTATTTGTAGAAGCCATATTATGCATTAAATGACCAAATTCATGAAAATAAGTTACAACATCATCAAATTCAACATTAGATTTGGGATCAAAATTACAAACAATTGCAGAAATTGGTAAATTATATACGGATTTATTTACAAAAGTAAACATTGCTGCATGAGAAAATTTTCCTTCACGAGGAAATAAATCCAAATAAAAATAACCCAATGGATTTAAATTTGTCCCATCATCCTTGTCAAAAACACAAAATAATTTAATATTTTCCACATATAAAGCTTGAGGATTTGACTCTGTAATATCTACAAATTTAAATCCTAATAATTCTTGGTAAATTGAAAATATTCCCTGAGTAACAGAACCAATAGTAAACATTTTTTTTAAATCAGACATATTAAGTCCAGATTCCATTTCAGTATAAATTCTCCCATAATAAGTTTTATCCCATGTTTGAATATCATCTAATCCATCTAATTCCTTTGCTAATTTTAATAATTTTATTTTATCAGAAATAACAAGAGGTTTAATCATATCCAATAATCCTGATAAAAAATCCATTACTGTTTTTGAATTTTTTGCCATCATATTTTGTAGTTTGAAATCAGAATGAGAAGAAAAACCGAATAATTCAGCCTTTTCCTTTCTCAATTGGACAGTATCTAATAAAATAGGTAAATTAGTTTCAATGCATTTAGATCCCATTGCCTCCGACATTAATTTTCTTGTTTCTCTAACTTTACAATATTCCATGATTGGAAAAAAATCGGGATATTGAAGTTTGACAAGATATTTTTTTGTAGGATTATTTGTATTTAAAATCTCACGATTAGATAACCAAGTCTCATCTAATCCGTCTAGTTGCACTAGATCAAGTTCAAATTCTGTATTGACATTTGCAATATTTATTGAATAATCTGTTGAATAATCTGATAATTTTTTATTAATTTCTTTTACTTTATTTTTTAATTCATCATTTAATCCCAAACCCATCATCTCATATCCTATCATTGTTTTTTCAACATATTTTCTTTGTTCAGGATCTAGTGATCCTGATTCTTGTAAATATTGATTTTTATAATAATGTGAAATTGTATCGTAAACATCTTGTCTTGTTGCCTGTTCAATTCCAAATGATTTTAATTCTTTATTTAATTCAGATGATTTTGTTCTAATTTCCTTATCTGGGTGAAGTTGTTCAAAATCAGTCAAAGAAAATTCTAGACTATGTTTGGATTCTTCCCACATCACATATTCAAAACAATTCAAATATGTTAAATCTGTTTTATCTAATCCTGCAATTCTATTATTTAATTGAATAACTAATATTTTTTGTTTTTCAACTATCAATTGTAATTTATCAACAGTTAAATCAACAAAATTTATTAAATTTTCATAAACATTTAACATCATTCTTTTATATTATTATAAAAAGTTATAACTTTAAATTAAAAATTGAATTTTTAATCAAATAAGGAAATATCTCAATATACTTATCCAATAATTAAATATCTGTTTGTTTCAAATAGTATATAAAACAAACAATATAAATAAGTATAATATCGGGCTTAATATTTAAAATTCTTTAGAACAAAGCTAAAATATTTTAAATGTTAAGCCCAAAGTTATTTTATATTAAATTATAATAAAATTATTAATAAAATTATATTATTTTGTTAAAAAAAACGCATATTTTGCATATTATAATTAGTTTACTATAATACTTTCCTTATTTGACATTTATTAATTTTTTATTAATTTTATTGCTTTGTTAACATCATTAAATCCAATGGAAAAATTTTTCACTTTATTTAAAGGTTCTTGTGTTGGATCAAATTGACTAATGAAAATTGTATCATATTCTCGTGAAAAAGAGCTGAAAAAATCATCAATAACCAATTGACAATATTCATGTGTCAATTTAGTTAAATCTTCACCAGATTCAAAAGTTAAAACATCCATCCCATAAGTATTTTTAGAATTTATTAAATAAGACCAATACATTTTAAATTTGATTTATTGTAGTAATTGAATAATATTATATAATAATATTACACGTCCAATAAATATTTTTTTCAATTTTTTTTGTTTTATTTCTCAATAGTTCTTGAGACTTGGATTGGATCATAAATTTCAAAAACTATTTGTTTCCCAATAGTTTTTGAATCTTGTATTGGATCATATTTTTTAATTAATCCAACTAATATATCACCATGACAACATTCTGGTTTACACCAACAACCTAATTTTTTTCCCTTTAATTTTAATAATTGTCCAATCATATTATCATTTTGTATTTTTTTATCAATATATTCCGAATATAATGATAAAACTTTTTCTCTTGGTTGTTCATTTGTTATTTTGTATGGGTTTGCCCAAATAGAATCATATAAAGGAAATCGTATACCATCAATAAATACTGCTCCTTTTCTTCCTATATACACATGTTCTTCTTTATTTTTCATCCATTCGGCTAAATTATTATATTGAGGTCTTATTTTACTAACACCAACATTAATAACTTTAGTTTTTTCATCATTAGTTTTTTCATCATTAGTTTTTTCATCATTAGTTTTTTCATCATTATTTTCTTCCATTTCCAATATAATTTAATATAATATCATATAATTTAAAATTCATTTTTTTTTATTTGGAATTTTTATGTTTGTAATTAGAATATGTTTAACATAAAAAAATTAAACATATTCAAATCGATTATCATTTTTATCGTATTCTTTAATATTAGAATTTTTTTTACATTCATCTAATTCACAAATCACATTAACAAATAATAAACCAAGTACAAATGAAATAAATATCAAAAAAATATTCGTAAATATTTTATCAGTTAAAATTCCTGAAACAGTTTTAGGTTTAGAACACATATTTGTTTGTTGTTCAACAATAGTATAATATTTTGTCTTGGATTGTTTAATATTTTTAATAAATTCATTTATCATCAATAAATTAAGTATATCAATTTGACATGTTTTATTGTTATTTAATTCTGCATAAAAATTTATCTCTTTGCTTTGTTCATGATTATTTGTTTGTTTATTATCATTTGTTTTCTCATAATCATTTGTTTTCCCATAATCATTTGTTTTCCCATAATCATTTGTTCCAATACGAATTAATTTTATCCCAGTATAATTATATTGGATTAAGTTCAATGAAAAATAATATATAGTAGCCGAAATACTTAAAAATAAAATCACAAATAATTTTTTATTCATTTGTTTTGCGTATTAAGGTTTAATATTATTACTCAATAATTTAAATAATCAATTTTTTATTCGCTATGAATATTTTATAACATTAAAAATTGAATTAATTAAATTATGGGAGAATTATTGTAATTTACTATAGGATACAATCGAATACAATCGAATACATCCGCTATTATACACTTGATAATTAAAAAATATGTTTAAATTTTTTTTGTTATTGGTTATGTTTTATAATTATTCCCATTCTAAATTTTTAAGAATCAGTGGAGCTGAATTTATAAAAAAAAAATTATTGTCATTAAAAACTGATTTTGTTTTTGGATATATTGGAGGATGTAATTTAAAATTATTTGACGAATTACATAATAGTTCAATAAAAATCATATCCAATAGAAATGAACAATGTTCTGGACATTCTGCTGAAGCATATTCAAAAGTATCAAATAAATTAGGAATAGTTATAACAACATCTGGACCTGGATTGACAAATATGATAACACCATTACAAAATGCTTATTCAGATGGAACACCATTATTATTGATATCAGGACAAGTTCCATCGGATAAACTTGGAACATCTGCATTTCAAGAATGTAATTCTACAGATATAACAAAATCATGTGTTAAAAAAAACATATTGATAAAGGATATTTATTCATTAGTTAATAATTTTGATAATTTTATCGAAGAAATATATACAGATAGAAAAGGACCTGTACATTTGGATATTTGTAAAAATGTTTTTGATGAAAATATTATAATTAATGAAAAAATATTATTATCAAATATATTGAGTAAAAATAAAAATATATTATTATCAAATATATTGGGTAAAAAAAATAAAAATATCCAAATTAAATGTTCACAAATAGAACAGATAAAAAATTTATTACTGATTTCAAAAAAACCAGTTTTAATTGTTGGACAAGGTTGTAAAGAAAATTATTTAATTTTAAGAAAATTTATTGAAAAATATAAATTACCAGTTTGTACAACTCTTCATGGATTAGGTATTATTGATCCAGATTCACACTATAATTTAGGTATGCTTGGGATGCATGGAACATATCAGGCAAATATGGCCATAACAAAAGCTGATTTAATTATTGGAATAGCCAATAGATTTGATGATAGGACTATTGGAACAGTTAATACTTTTGGTTTGGAAGCTAAAAAATCATTTGGTATTATTCATATAGACAATTCATTAGAAAAAATTAATGAAGTTAAAAAAATAATTAATCCCGATATTTCATTACAAATTGACTCAAAAAACTTTTTTAAATTTATAATGAAATTAAAAAAATTTAAAAAAAATTCAATTAAGTCAACAAATTCATTTTATCAAACAAATTTATTAAATCGAAAATATTGGATGGATCAAATAAATGAATTTAAAATATTTAATCCAATACAATTACCCAATGTAGATTTATGTGTACCTAATATTGTTTCAAAATTATCTGCGATATTAGATAAGAACAAAATTAATCCAATAATAACTACTGGAGTTGGTGTTCATCAAATGCAAGTAGCACAATATTTTAAATTTAATTATCCAAACAATTTAATAACATCAGGTTCTCAAGGAACAATGGGTGTTGGGTTACCTTTTGCTATTGGATGTCAAATAGCAAATCCAAATAAAATGGTAATATGTATTGACGGTGATGGTTCATTTCAAATGACAAGTTCAGATTTAATGACATTAGTTGAATATAATTTACCAGTTAAAATAATAATTATGGACAATAAAAAATTACAAATGGTGTCTTATTGGCAAAAAAAATTTTATGAATCCAGATATACATCAACAAAATTATCAAATCCAAATTTTGTTATGTTTGCAAATTCTTTTGGTATTGAAGGTATTTATTGTAATGATATAAATCAATTGGATGAGATTATTGATAAAATTATCATGTCAAAATCACCATTATTAGTTCATATTGAAATTGAAGATGTTGATTGTTTACCATTTGTACCTCCAAATAAAGCCCTAAGTCAAATGATATTATCTTAAATTATCTTAAATTATCTTAACTTTTATGATGATTTTATTTAATTATTTGATTTTTATTTAAAAAAATAACTTTTATCAATAATTATATAAAATAACTTTAATGCAATTATCAAATGAATTAACATATAAAAAATCACTGGACAAAATTATTTTTACATTTCCAATTTATTATAAAATATTTGAAAAATATTATTCAGAAGGAGCTGATGTATCTTCAGAATTGGATCATATTTATCGATCATTATTTACGGGATTAATGGAATATTATTCAGAATTTATGACAGACGGAATTAATGAAATTATTTCAAGTATTGGTACCAAATATAAACCTGCTACACCTTATGCAATAATTGATTATATTGAATATTTGTTTGGAAATATTTTTTATGAAACATTTTTAGGTGAAATAAAAAAGTTTAATCAGAAATCAATTCGATATGAACATTTATGTGTGTTTGAATATATTATTAGAGTTGAATTGGTTAAATATGCATTATACTTGGAATCCATAAGTAAAATTGATCCAGGTTCAAAAATTATTATTGCAATGGGTTATAGGGTTGAAAATTGTTTAAAAAAAATATCATTCAGTTTGGGATATTTAGAAAAAAATTATCCTGCACATTTTAATGTTATAGAATTATGTAGAAATCTCATAGAAAAATCAAAATTAACAGATAAAATTGACATTAAAATAGCTAGTGAAATTAATTCATTTATGCAAATTTATAAAAATAAATAAAATTATGTTTTTATATGTATTGGTTTTATTTTTTTATTATAGTAAGTCCAGTTTAAAATTGTGTTTATTGACTGTTGTATTTTTTCTAATTTTCAACTTTTATTACTATAAATGGTCCATTTGGACTTATCAGTTTTATATGACGTGTTGAACATCATTA
>Ga0316217_10000605_pt1 | contig 49824 bp, 36 predicted proteins | sample 1anoAmetaG_FD_203633 | JGI IMG/M metagenome (GOLD analysis project Ga0316217, IMG submission 203633) | Freshwater microbial communities from Trout Bog Lake, Wisconsin, USA - 1anoA | ecosystem: Environmental > Aquatic > Freshwater > Lake > Hypolimnion/Profundal zone | place: USA: Wisconsin...
TGAATTTATGCTTCATCATGCAGAAATGAATAGATGCCGGGTTGGCATCCTGTAATCGTAGGGAAAGCACAATAATTGGCGCTTAGGACATGGACAAGACAAAGCTGTAGCTGCAACTGGTCAGCTACCATTTTGGTGGCTATATTACCATGATGGGTGGTTTAGGTTGCTCATAGTATCTGCAAGTTTGACACACTACAATTACCAATCCATATAGGCCGCCTCTCAATCGGTTCAACTCTTAACAATCTAGTTATCAAATAAATTTGTTCGATCAGCTTCTTGTGGCGTCAACTACCTCTACCCTTGTGGGCTCAGTTACCTCTACCCCGAGCAGGGATTCCTAGGCCTGTTTCCTCTTGTTGACTACCAATATGACTCCAACTATGATGCCGATGCCCAAGGAGCAGCCAATGACTATGCCAGCGATGGCTCCCGCGGTGATTGTATGCGTCGAGGGGTTGCCTCCTCCGCAGACATTATTACACCAGTTGTAGGTCGAGTTAAGATTCTCCGTGTAAACCTCATACAGGATGTTGAGTTTATCCTGGGCCAGCATGGCCAGCGAGGTGTTAGAGCATAGCACCTAGCTGTAGGCACCTTCGTTGATGGTCACGCTGCAGGACCCGATGCAGGAGGTGTCGCAGTTGAAGCTGTAGCTGCTCGCACTGATGAACGAGCAGTTTATGGGGAATAGCCATCTGTTGAACACCCCGCCCTTGGCCTCCAGACACGTGTCGTTGAAACAGGAAATGCAGTCGAAGGAAACATTGTAGTTGGCGTTGAGGTGGACGACGAAGAGGGTGAGGAGCAGAGTAAGAGTTGATTTCATTACTACTTAGTAATTAGTAGACGTAATCGAGTGATAAATCTTATCTGGTCTGATTGACCATAAAAGGGACAGATGATGGAGATGACGACATATATTTGTAAGTGTAGCTATGCATGTGCAACAATTTATAATGCTTGGCCATATGCTCTACATCAAATTATTCGATAATACTATCAGCTGATTGTTTGGCTCGTCACTTTATATCTGTATAATTACAACTGCAAACATTCAATCCTCAAACAGCAACACCCACCCCGCAACACCCAAAAACCCTCAACTCCCATCGCTCATCTATAATCACCACTATGCTTATAATACGCTGCCCATCATCACTTTATGCGTTCTGAGACCAGCACTGCATCCGGACTATCAGAGTACTCCAGGTAAGAGTGGTACAGCACGCTGTCGTAATTGTCACTCTCTTTGAAGTAACTCAGGTACTCGGGACTCCCCGGGTATATTATGTTGTCTCCGACCACCACTGTCCCCTTCTTGATGCTGCCCCTCTCCTCCAGCCACCTCAGGTCGCTCAGATACAGTTTTTTGAGATGGTCGATGAAGATGAGGTCGAAGGGTCCGTGGTTTTTGATGAAGGACTACTAAGTCTGTATGGTGCCGAGGTGGATGGTGATGCGGTGGTGCAGACCAGAGTGGGTGTGGAGTCGTTTGGCGATATTGGCCACATACTAGTTGGGCTAGATGGAGTGGACTTGCGCTTGTGAGGCGTGGGCCATCATGATGGAAGAGTAGCCCACGAACCCGCCCAACTACAAGATACTCTTGGGCTTGTATTTCTGAATGGCGTCCTTGACGATCACTGATTTTTAGTCCCCGATGTTCATGAGGGGGTAGTGGGTGCAGTAGGTATCGATGGTTTTGAGGGTGGCGGCAGGGTCGTTGGGTGGGCTGTTCTGCAGCACGTAGTTGAGGAAGTGCTACTGGAGGTCGGGCACGTCGCTCTGCTTCACCCCTGAGAAGCGCAGCACTTCCCTCAGGTATCTTTTGCTCTACCCGTACGGCATTACTCTACTCCCTAAATCTAATCAATTATATCCACTACCAACCACCTCAACTATCATCCATCTATCTCACCCGCATCTACCATCCCATCCTCATTCATACCTACCTGGCATCTAACGAACCACCAGGCTGTCTGGTCCGAACTTATATTCTACCCGGCTTATAATAAAATACCAATAAGTTATAATCGCCATGACCAGGATGCCTCCTCCCTCGTAAATTGACTCTAAGGCAGGTACCTACCCTCCAACAAGCCTATCCACCGACTGCACTTCCCGCAAACCGGCGACACCTCCTTCTTCGAAAACTCCGGCCGCAGACACTACAGAAACAACGTGGCCTTCTCAACTCCATATGCACTCTTCCAGCAGTACTGACCCCTCGATCTAGGGAGAACCGCATCCACCACAGAACCAACCCCAGCGTGCTCTAACAGCCCACCCACTCGCAAGACAAGTTTGAGGGCAATGGTAGCAGACAAGGAGTGCGTGAGGTAGTGCAGCAGAAGGACAACTACCTGGGTCAGGATAACTACTTGGGCCAGGAGAAGTAGATTGCTATAAAAGGCAGCGATAGAGATGCACTCGACAGACAGGTCTACAACTTACAGCTCAGCAGGAACATACCACCCCAATACCAACAACCCCTCAAAAAATAACAACACCCCACGCCCAAACTGCCCGCCTACCAACACCCACCAATCAGGTACTTCAATTAAGCCAAAAACACCAAAGAAACAGACCAGCAGTACCAACTGCCTCCCTATCGCGCCATATAGGTCGAAAACACTCACGGTAACCCCTCTAGCAAATCCGGTGCGAAGGAGGGGAAGGTGGTTCGGGAGAGGATAAGAACGTAGTCGTTAGAGGTGGGGGCGTGGGGCCAGAGCCCGGGGAATATTAGGTTCAACCCGACTTATCTATCTTGGATAAACTGATTTTCATTGGATAATATCAATTCCTGCTCTACAAGTGTTTCAGCTTCTTAAGAGCCTCGCGGTACTTGCGCTTGTATTGGCGATTCTCCCGCTACAGCACCTAGTTTTTGTTTTTGTAGCGCTCCAGCACTGTCTCTGACTTCAGCAGCAGACTGCTCAAAAAGGCATTTTCCTTGGGCCTGGACGGCGACAGCGCTGACCTGTTGAGGTAGAGCATGTCGAAATTGGAGCCAATCACGGAGGAGTAGTTGGACTGCTTCTTCTTGTGCGTACTAATCAGAGACTGCATTTCGAAGGTGCTGTTGATTACGTTGGAGACGTTGGTGATTTCCTTGGATTTCTGGCTGCGCATGTGCTTGTCGGTGGCCGATCCCGACCGTTTGGCCTTGGGGTGGATGATATAGTAACTGTGGGTAGACCTGGCCAGCGACTCCTTGCTCTCTTTGCTCTCCTTGCTGCGGTCCAGGTGGTACTTGCTGGTCCTGTGGTACTTGTACGGTTCGGGCTCAGGTGCGATCCTGTTCCGGGAGGGCAGCATCTTCATGGTTTTTTCCTTGCTCTTTTTGAGGTCGAGGGAATCCTTGCGCTTGATGGTCTTCTGGAGGGTGGCTTTGAGGGTCTACCCGACGCAGCTGCCCTTGACCAGTTCGAGCTGCGGTGCGGGACGTTTGCGATCTATGGCCTTCTTTGTTATTGACATAAAATTTAATAACGTTTAATTTTTATATCAGTCATTATCTATCACCTCGGTTATCAGTAGTCGCTTAAATTATCTTGGCCTGGAGCTATGGTCCCTGAACGGGGTTTTATTAGTAGATTGAGGTTTTGAGGGTTGGAGCTTTATTAATGCTTTACTGCCCTATTCTTTGATTAGCAAATACTAATTTCATAGAGATAGATCAACAAATGTCTGCCAACTATGATTGGGTGCAGCTCTAATCACCCCAAGACTACAAATTCTTCGCAAACCTGATAGCCTAAAAACTGAGGAACACCAACTTCAAATCAGCCTGGAGAGAAGCCTTCCTCAAAGCCCTAGTCTAGTAAATCAAGCCAGCCTGCTCGTACCGAACCTACTAACGCATCTAGAAGCTAGTAAAGGGTGTTTAACTTAGTTGAACGACGTGGGCAACCAGAAGCACCTGGAGGAAAAAGAGGAAAAGGAAAAGTTGAAGAAGCAATCCAATGTTAAGTAGAAGAAGCTGAAGAGTCTGAAAGCCGACAAAGTGGTCAAAAAGTTCGATCTCGATTAAAACGAGGACAGTCTTTCCGAGGAAGATGACAAGATTCCTGAGTGATAACTTTGCATAAGTTTTGAACAGCCGATAGACAAATATCACTAGTATTAGCTCTTCTCAGAAGCACAACACAATTGTTTAAAGGAAACAGTATTTCAATCCGATTGATTACCAGCCTATCAAGTAATCTTCGTTCGTGAGTTACTCTTTACTTTTTCCAAATCAAGCATCTAGAGAGGCAAAACCTTACTAACTAGCTCAGCGAAGCATTCTATGTTTTTGGGTGATTGTGGGTTGTACTGAACCGGATATAACCTTTTTGTTTATCAGCTGGTGCGAATAATTTACCTTATAATAATTTTAACTTGGCACTCAGCATATGAGCATCGCATCATCTCCCTTCATCTCGCAAATGCAGTAATGCAAACAGGCCATGCGCAAACTCAGGAAAAAGATATACAAAAACTGCCGCTCCAGTCAGTTCCCAGCCAAAAAACTGAAGGACAATACAGAAGAAATCATCAGCATCTTCAAAAACAGACGCATCCCCTAGTTTATCACTTAAGCCCTCAAGAAGAGAAGGAACTTTGATCTCAAAAGCATCAAAAACATATCCATTGCCGCAGTTCTTTCACTTGAACAAATCCAGGATAAAACTTGTCATCAGTAGAAGGAAGTGGCTTAGCTCTTTAGCCAGCACAAACAACGTATGCTTTAGATCGAGAAGAAAGAGCAGGAGAATAGGGCTTTTGGCGAAGTAATCTACCAAATGAGCTCTTAAAACATCTATTCTTCGACTAACTAAGACCTCTAAGTGATGCAGCTTGACAGGCAGCCATAGGAAGAGTCCCATAGTTTACCATAGTCTGCCTTAAATTTGTTTAATGGTAACTATTCTCATCAGTAGGAAGAGTAGGCAGTTCCAAAAAGCTACTTTTAGTTCAACATCAATGAAAGCAGCCTTCACTAAGACCTTGGTTTCCTCAACTTTTGATTTTTATTTTTTGAGTCAAATATTCGTTTAAATGATATTAGACGATCAATGCACGTGACTTTTCCTTCCACAGTCGCAATAGTTCGCCTTGTTGAGTTAATGTTCGGTGGGGTTGATGAGTACGCCGTATTCTGTGGTGAACTTTCCATCAAGCTTCAAGTGAGCAGGGTCATACATAGGCCACTGTTGTATGGGCTGCTGATCTTTGGGGTTATGCTTGTTGCCGTAGGTAGTTCCTCTTTCAGGATTGAATTCGTTTCCATAAGGGTGCAGGTTATTCCAAGTGGCCAAATCTGCTCTCTTTGTGAACTCACCCTTGTGGAAGGTGCGGCTAGTGCTATTGGTTCTATGAGGCAGGCCTAAGGGGTGTTAGTTGAACTTGGCGACTGGCACCATCTTCTGGTATTCTCCAGGGTTGGGGAAGTGGTTCTGCATAAAAACATTATTACTCCGTAAGTGGTGGCTTCATAGATAGGTCCTTGCAGTTTGAATCCCTCAGGCCATTATGCGAGATCAGCTCTTGGGCCTTGTTTGCCCGAATGGAACTCGTTAGAGGTTGAGTTACCACACACTTTGCGTGGGCCAAAAGAGTTGGAAACTGTTTCAGCTCTAGGATCCATATTTTGGGCGTATGGGGTATCTTTCTAGTGGTATTCGTCTTTGTTTGTGCTAGTTATTGCTGGTCTTTTGATTTTGAAAATCTCATCTTTTGGACGAGCCTTTTGGTTGCAAGCTCTTCTGCGCTCTTAAAGGTAAGCTTCATTTTGGTCCAAGAGGTAACCGAAGGCAGCCTTGAACTTTTAGTCAAATTAGTTCTTTTTGGACTTTATGGAGGCAGATTTGATTCCTCTGTCCACATAGTGGATTGAGGACTGCAGCGAGCTAGTTCTATGAAGCTCAGCCGATTGGTGTTTATTCATGTTATTATATGCACCTGTAAACCTCTAAGCCGGGTACTCTAGCTTTCTCCCCTGGATGGTCTATTGTTTGTTCACCTTTTACCCCTTTTGAGCTCTACCTGGCCTGTTTTCAGCAACTCTGTTATCTTTGATAGTTGCCACATTCTGGCTCACTCCATTTTGCCCAGGGGCCTATAATCTTGTCTTCTGCTACACCAGCTACTGCACTCTGGGCTCAATCAACTTAGCCTGGCTTTTGAGCATGAGAGGAGTGGCTTCAGGACTATGTGAGATATAGCATACTTGTAGTGGTAATTGGGATTGGCATTATTGAACCTGGGAGCAGTTTTGTTATAGTAATGCTTCTGGGGAGAGTCATTGGAGAGACGGCCGTCTTTAACCCTGGCAGTGAATGTCTGCTACATGCGTGGGGCGGAATTGACCCTCGACCTCATCAATTAATTTTATTTTATGAAAGTTAGCTCAGCCAACCAAATACAACATACCAACAACCAATCATATTGTGGATATTTAATCTGTTTAATCCCACAACTTGGAACATTTATCTCTTTCTATTGGCCTTGGTCGTCTGTTCTCTTTCTGCAATAAAATTTAAATTGGGCGTTTTTTATCCGAAATTCTCATTTTTAACAAATTTAGTGGTTTTGTTTAAGACATAAAGCTTGCTCAAGCAGTCAAAGGAAGAGTAAGCAATCACAAATTTTAATAATTTTATTTATTAAGGCTTAAAGATAAAGTTAGAGTATCACTTTGGCCTTTCAAATTTTGAACAAAATAGCTTACTGAAAGCTAACTAAGCTTTCTCTCTTTAGCAGACTCAAAAAAGATGATGATTTGCTTCTTAGATAGAGAAATAGATACAAAGTTCTCAATTAACAGAACTTTACCAAGGCTTTTAGTAAATGAACAGATACAACAGGAAATCTTAATCTACTGAGCTCAAAAGGCACTAAGTCAAATAAATAGCTTCAAAGGTGCATAGCAAGCAAAGGCATTAGAAATAAAGAGCATATTTTCGATTAATCCCAAAAACACTAAGAATCCAAAAGCAAGGAAAACAAATTTTTTAGCTAAAAGTGTATCAAATAGCATATAAAAGGAACCATGAAACTCGAGAGTTGAAGGATGATAATTATCGAACTTATCAAAGCCAGTCTTTAGCTCTCAAATGTTAATTACAACTCAAAGTTGAGTTCTAGTGATATACAATAATATTGGTTTATTCGCAAACCATGAGAAAATTCGTATCCGTTCTAAGATTCTCTTTCGCCAAATACAAACCAGCCAACTAGGAGATTGGTCTTCTCGGGCAGCCCCCAGATCTCAGAGGCATGGAAGTCGATAAGTTCCGTAGGTTTTTTACTCGAGCTCATGTCCACCACGCAGGCAAAGAAATGCCCAACTTCGAAACCCAAAGGCACGATCTCCCCACCCTTGAACGCAACTAAGTACTTTTTAATTCACGCAGATCTAAACCAGAATTTTGAGAGTCATCCGAGATTTGGAGATACTGGAAGTTAAAGATGTAAAGTTCGAGGCTGACTTCAGAAGAGATTTGAAAATAGATTCACTGAATTTAGTTGCACTGCTGACTTCCATAGAAAACGAGTTCACCACCGTTTTTGAGGACAATGTATTTGAAGGATTGAAGAATTTGGAAGAAGTAGTGACCATTCTGATGAGAGACCCCAAAATAATCTGATCAAATACAACCCAACATACAAATTTACAATTATTCAGACTTCCTCCTACTTCTCAGCTAAAGTTATTTCACAGATCATTCAGCTAAACTTTAAGGCAGCCAAATGCCTGAATACTAATCTTGGTTTAGAGCCAAATGGAGGATTTATCTTGCGTATAATTTAAGTTGAATTCACAGTTTGATTAACGAAGCACATGTGTAAATTTATAATACGTATCAATGCCACCAAAACAAGAGAGCAAAGATCAAATCAGGTCCAAAATCAACGTTGAAACCTAGGCCTCCATCGTAATACCCCACCTACTTAGACTGACTTCCAGTACAATCACAATGGCAACAAACTAGCAGTAGCTGATTCTGATGGCTATCTATTCCTATTCGAAAGGCAAGCTGAAGGATTCATCAAAATTGCCTCCTTTAGAGGGTTAGAGCTAATTTATGTAGAGATGAAGCAGCTATATGGAAGCTGGCATGGGCTGACCCCGCCTATGGAGATACCATAGCAATCGGAACTTTTAAAAGAAAAGTGGCCATTTTTCAGCTCCGGAACTCACAATGGACTGAAATCGCCTATCATTAACTCCACTAAGGGTCAGTTAACTACGTCTAATGGGCACCAGCTGCCTTTGGATGCAAGCTGTTTTCTGCTGGAAGTGAAGGAACAGTCGCAATCTTATAGCTAAAGAAAAATGCTTGGGCCAGTTCCAGCTTTTTGGCTCATTAATGCACAATAAGTGGCTTTTCAGTCCGCTCTGTAGCTCTGAACTAAAGCGAAAATGAACGCAATGACTATCCCATGATTGCGACTGCTGCTAAGGATAACACCATCAAAATATGGAGGCATGTATCCCAAATCCCTTAGAATGAACTTTTGAAGGAGTCGAAGATTTACCAACAAGTTTTAGTATTGAAGCCACATAAGTAAACAATCCGCGCTCTACTGTGGAAGAAGAGATGGAGTGAAAGTACCCCAGCCGAGTCTTAGATTTTTACTTGTTCAGAGGTACAAACCAAGATATTTAGGACGGAACAGTGAAACTTCATTCCTTTGTAGGCGATAAACTGAAGCAAACCACCAATATTTGCCAATACGAGCTTCCAGTTTTTAGGATTTCTCAGACTTTAACAGGCAACGTGATCACTGTTTCAGTGGGTGAGTCAGAGCAGAGCTACCTGTATGGGCAGAGGTAGAGCTAGAGCGAGTGGGAGCTGCTATAGGAGCTGAAATGATGTGGGTGATTTAAATTAAGACCGTTTCTTGATTATAATTGTTACATCTTCCATTTAGAATTTAACCAATAATGTGGAAAAGTGCCTAATCCAATAAGGTAGTGTCGCAAAAGATGAAAGTAAGGCTCTATCTACCTAGGTCCTCTCCTATCAGAAGCATATGAACAGCCTCAAAAGCATCAAGCCGGGAACCAGAATCGAATAGCCCTGGAAACCATCCTTTTCTCTCTCCAAAAGGCTCAATAAGTACCACAAATGTAACTCACACCTTACCTAGTTGTGTCCAACTAAATCAACAAACAAAACTAGCATCTCCTCTCTCGCATGCTCAAAATAGAAACTGAGCCTATGCGTAGCACCATCAATGTCATACCCAAGACCATCCCCTCGAACAAGGAAACTTTCCAGCAGATCAAAGCTAGAGAAAGACAGCAGGAAACTAGCGAAATCCGAAAAGAGAATATTGTACCGAACTTTCTATAAAGAAAATAGTTGACAAAATATAAAACGTCCACTCCTCGTACAATCTCAAGATTTTGAAAGATGGCTGGAAAGACAACCTCAAATACCGTGACATTCTAGTGAAGAAATGTAAGCCTTTCCTAATCTAGAATCTGTTCCTGACTATAATCTCCTTTTGAAAGAGTACTAGAAACTGGAAAAGTCAAGGCTGACTAGACCGAGAACTGCTTTTACTCCCGCCAATGAGCATGATGAAGACTTTTTTTGATCATTTTGTTTAAGTAAGTGCCAAATCTCAATTTAGCAAATAGCTCTAATCTTTGTGAATTCGCAAATAGTGACCTTTGTCTTATTTATCAAGCAAACAGATTTAGGTGTTATGGGAGCAAGTACCCTTGCAAAATATTTGTCTATAATTAATAAGATTATTTTTAGATGAGACAGATCTTAGATGGCTTTGTAAATAGAGCTTTTCGAGTGCAGATTCAAGGAAACATTGACCAAAAACTGTATCTTTGCATCGATTTAGTGCTGATTCAGTTTTCAGAGGGCTTCAGAATTCCTGGCCCTACAGACCGACATCTCTTCTTGTTACAATTAACTCTCCTGGTGGCTCAATTGTACAAGCCAAAAACATTTCTGATCAACTCAAAATCTACAGCAATCGATATAAGTAATCAAATGACTATGCAGCATTCCGATTGTTACCTTCGTTTAAGATCAATGTCTAAATAGTGCCAACGTTATCCTCACCACTGGGGTCAAGTGCTACGCTAGTAACCATTCGACTAAGAAGATAGTTTTTCGATGATTGGAGACATTGGGTTTGTTTGGAGTAATCTTTGGTTCAATCGCTTTGCCAAAAAGTATGATATCAAGCAATAATTTGTATACTCTCCTGAAAACAAAGTCAAATTCAACCGCTTCTAATAAATCAAGCCAGAGAGTTAAAAATGGGCAAAAAACTATATCTACTCTTTGGAGCACGAATTGAAGAGTCTAATAATCAACAACAGAGCAGAACACTTCACCAAAAAAGGCGTACGTATGCATGAATGCAGCTGACCAAGTAGACCATTTAAAGTAACATTTTTGCACAAGGAGTTATTGACCCTGAAGAAGCTGTGTCCTTAGGGTTACTAGACGGCATTCGCAACTTAGACCAAGAAATAAGTAACACATATGTTAGGCAGAGTAAAGATACTCGAATGTTGGGATTAGAGAAGTCAACAAACCTGCCAAAGGATGGAGGGAAAGGCTATCAAGCTCATACTCCTTTTCATGATCACATCCACAATCTGAGCAATCTGCTTGATTAGTTAAGATTATTAAAAAGGTCAAAATTATCACAGCTAAAGAGACACTATTTCACTGTCTTCCATCAAAATGTTATTCTATATTAGAGTTATTTAACATCCCAAAAGACTAAGGTCTTCTTAACTCGTCTATCTCTTCTTCGATTCAAACTTAGGAATGGGCTGTACGTAAAATTTTGATTGTTCAAACTTTTTCTAGATGAGTAAGCCATTCTAACTTTGAAATTATGCTTCTTTTGGTTACTACACTTATTTTTCTTATATTTGACTTTCCCTTTCCAGGTTCCTTTCAGCATTTTCAAGCTGCTTTTCATTTCGAGTCAATTTGGGTCCTTGATTTGAATCCAAATCAGCTTTATTAAGAGAATCGATAACAAAATTATCGCTAAAGTTAATGAACTTCTCCTATTTTAAAGATTAGTTCACTCTTATTTCGTTTATTTCACTTGCGTCATTATTGAGAAGCTTTTAAGATCGAATTATCTCTATTTTGTTTCTTACTGTATCAATTTAAAGCTAGTTGCAATCTTCATTCTCTTTTTCAACTTGCTTTTGCTGACTTTTGATCAAGTTTTCTATTTTCTCAATGTTTAACTTTTCGTCCTCTCTGGATTTCCCTCGATTGTTGTAGTCTCCAACCCTTGATTGACCATGAGAGTTAACATGAGAAGAGCTATTTCTGGATTGGTTAGTGTTGTAGTTTGTCTTTCTATTGCTCTTCTCTATCTTAAAATCTTCTATTTAAAAGCTTTTCTTGTAAACCTTGAAAAGTTCAACAAAATTCTTGTGCTTATCATTGTCTTAGGTTGATTTTCGTGCTTGATTTTATCTTAGTTTCTGCTCTATCTTCACTTTTTCAGTATCACCTTGACTTATTTCAAGGCTAAATCTGGTTATTTTGGGGTAATTTGCTTCATTAGAAGTTGGATCCTTCTGCAAACTTTGCTTTATTTTAGACCGCTAATCGCTTTTTTTGTATTAAATACTCTTCCTTTTTGAAGTTTGAATTTTATTTGAATGCTAGCTGCTTCTCTTTTCTGAGATTTGGCTCTATTTGTGGCGAATACTTTTGAGAGCTTTGCAGTTCTTTTAGATATTTTTGATTAGTTCAGGTACTATATCAGCGTTTTTCGATTTGGTAGTGTTATTTTTACTGATTAGATGCTTCAAATCGGCCTTCATGTATAATCCGTAACTGTCGCTTTATTGCTTATTCTCGTTCTTAAGCTTCAAGGTAGTTACTTAAGGTTTAGATTGCTCAATTTTGAGTTTTTTGCCACTTTTGAGTGACCTTTGTTTTGACTTTGACTAATTGATAATGTGCCTTTCGAGTTGAACAGTTTTATTGGGATGAGTTTCCAGCTTGGATCTTGAATTATTAGGTCTAGGCTTCAATTTTTCACGAGATTTGCTCTTAACGTTAGGTTGCAAAGGAGGCTTGATCATTCTGGTTCAGTGAGATTGTAATATATTTAAATTTCATTTAGTTAATTCATACACTCTCATCTAAAACAACACAATTTAACGCCTAAGAGTCTAAATACAGAAGCAAAAGCTTGCAAGTAAAGTTCGTAAATTCAATGTTTATTAGCGATTTGTGATAGAGATCAACAGCATCCGGATTTCTCTTTCTTATCGGCAGGTTTGGGTTTCAAAACAGTGCCAGATCCTCCATCAGTAGTCTTTTTGGTGTTTCCTGGACCAGGTCTGCTTTGGACTTTTGACTTAATTTCATTAGAAAGTGTGGTGAAAGCCTTTTAGACATTGACTGCATCCTTTGCAGAAGTCTCCAAGAACTTAATGCCTAAAGAATCAGCCAAAGTCTTTCCCTCTTCAGTTTTCACTTGCCTGCTTGCCTCTAGATCTGATTTGTTTCCAACCAGCAGCTTCACAACGTTTTAGTTGCCATATTTGTCGACCTAAGCAAGCCAGGTCTCAATATCCTTGAAGGATTGTCTATCGGTGATGTCATAGACAAGGATGATGCCATGGGCTCCTTTGTAGTATGAAGCAGTAATGGTTTTGAATCTCTCTTGACCAGCAGTGTCCCAGATCTGAAGCTTGATAGTGCTGCCTCCAGACTCGAATGTCCTGATCTTGAAATCGACTCCAATGGTGGGCAGGAAGCTGAATGAATTTTGAGTTACCTCTCGCTGAAGATGTTGTCCGAAAACCTGAGTAGGAGACTGGACTTTCCGACTGAGGAGTTTCCGATGAGCAGGAGTTTAAACAAGTAGTCGTAATCTTGATTCATTCTATTAATGATTATGTAAAGTTTAAATTCCCTCTTACTTAAATTTGATAGAAATCTATCGGAAATCAACAGTTTCATGCGTTAGCTTCCAAAATAAAATGCCGAAAAAACGAACAATCAATATCAAACAGCCACAGTAGGTTCCTTTTTAGTTTGCTCATTTAGCCTATACCCTTCTAAATTAAGTTCTTTGAATGAAATCATTTCGATTTACTTGACTTTTTCCACTTCGTCTTCATTACTTGCTCAAAGGTAGACCTTAGGCTTTGTATCTTGCAGTGACTACTTTGTTGAAAAGGAATTAAAAAGCTTTAAAAGAGGTGAATTGGGCAGCAACAACAAATGGCAAATACACACGTGTTCTTAAGTTTTTCAAAATAATTGACGAATAACTTGTGTGCTGATTAGCAAAGTGAAGGCAACAAAAAGGTTATCTGGAGTGAACTAAAAAAGAATACTGATTGACCTTCTCATGTTTTCTATGATGGTGTATATACCTTTTTAAGAAACTATTAACTAAAGGGCTAAACCAGTATACTTTAGCTAAAAGTAACTACCAAATAATCTCAAGCATACTCTCGGTGTTTGTTGTTGATTTCAAAGGCAACATTTTGTTCATATTTTGTACATTGATTTAATTTATCTCAATAAAAATAATAGTGAAGTTAACAGCGATGGAATAAACCCTTAAACACCTTAATGCTCAACCCTAAAACATTTAACTGTACTCCTAAAGTTGTTGTGATGTTGTCATTCAAAGCCAAAATAGCTCTTCAGTTTAGGCAAAGAATAAGTCCTTAACTAAGATGTCCAACCAGAAAAACAAAGAGAAAGGGATAAAACTAATTCACACTCAAAGCTAAAGAGCTATTCGCTCAAATAGGCAAGGACAAAAGGTCACTAAAAATCTCTTAAAAGAGAGCACATCGAAATGCAACCTTTAGCATGTCAACTTGATTAATTCTAGAAAACCACAAGATTTAGGGGAAACTGCCTAAAATAGAAACACGAAAAAGTGCATAGAGTATAAAAATCGCAAAATCGCTGAAAGAACTTGCACTTAGTCAAAGTTTACAATAAATTGCGGTGGTTTTTAGCACAAGATTTAAAGCAATGTCACCTAAAAATATACTCCTCGAACAACCATTAAATCAGATGAAGGGCGACTTGAGTTGTCTTAGCACATTGACAAAGATCTTTAGCTTTCTTGGATCATAATTGCTTAATAGCCTAAAGTTTAGTTCGGAATCTCAACGCAAAATAAATTCTTTAAGCCAACCAAAAGCAAAAAGACTTTGTAAAAACTATACGAACAAGAATTGGGTAGGAGGGTAGTAACTTTGCAAAGTCAGGACGAAGAAAACGAGGGCGATCTTGTTGTGTCAGTCATATAACCATACTAATGGAGAGCACCCCTGAACTGATAAATACATTTTTTGACTTTTTAAATTGAGAATATCCAAAAATGATGAAATTTTTTAGATAAAAAGAGCAAATATAGGTTAAATATGACAAAGTATTGAAAGGTACAATGTGTCCTCCATCAAATGTTTACTTCGCAGTCTTCTCGGAATTTATTTAGAAACATTTTCTCCAAAGTTCTATTCTCAGCCGAAGATGTTCCAGAGGCATTATAACTCACAAATTAGTGATAACAGTTGAGACTTTTGAGCTTTGGCCAACCACAAGTCAAGATAATCTTCTTTCCTTCGTATCCAATCCAGTTTTACTCTTTATAATAAGCAGTTTTACGCAAAAAAATGACCTTCAAATCTTTACAGTTAAATCTAGCCAAGCTACTCATTCCTTTATTTGTAATTTTGTTGTGGACTATGTCACCAATCTTTTACTCAAGTTAAGCACTGAAAGCTTCTTCCATTGGTTCTTTGAAAGGAGTTTAAGTGAGCCGTCGGTCAGCTCATTATTGCCTCAATAGCAAAGACTATACTTAAAGATAAGGTGGTAAGTTAGGCCATAGATATTTTGAGTAGTAATTTGACAGTTTGCCCTGAAATAAAGTTGTTATCTCAATATGAAGACCATTACTTAGGTTTAAACTTTGTAAGGTTTTCCATTAGATTGGGGCTGGATCGATAGTAAACCTGAGTCTGATGTGATTGTAGCCTATCTTAGGTTCTGTTTTACTGAGATCAAGCTCAAGAGTATCTTATAGATAGAGAGTGATCAGGTATTAAAGTTCCTAATCTGCAAAATCAGCGAAAGCTTAGTGTTCAGAAGCTTACATAGATCATATTTGTAGGAAGATTGGTGCAGAAGGAGATTGCGCAGGGCTTGGCACTTGGGATGTGTGAAATTGTTTAGCATAATATTGAATGCATAATCTGATTTGAATTATTCGATAATGAATAAATGAAATTTGCTGATTCAACCATGAACTCCAGACAAGCTATGAAGAATCTTGGAATTATGAGCTCATCTTGATAAACAGTTTCACAAATGCCAAATGCCATAGCTTGAAGATGAATGAACCTTAAATAGTGAATTTATCGATATTTTTACGAAAGTATTCATTTTTAAGGTTTGGTTCTTTTGAAATGTAGCAACTTTTCTTTGCTTCTAATTCTTACATTTTAGAGACAAATACTCAAACTTCGTTTAATGATGCTATTGGTTGTTTTCAATAAAGGGTAACTAGATTTATTTGTTAGAATTTTAACCAAATGGACGATATAGTATTAGCTGAAACAAGCGGCAGAGGCTAACTCTTGATCAACAAGTAACTCGTGAAAGAAGTCACCTTTTAGTCTGACATCTACGAGATTAGTGGTAACTCTTACACCATAATTGAGCACCACAGAAAGCTATACGATGCCAGGGAGTACAAATACTTAAAAATCAATATCATTGGCAACTGTACTAAATCCTTCAGCTATGGATGCTTCTATTTTCTTATCACCACCATCATTCTCTTTTTCTTCCCTCTTTTCCTCCTGTGCTGTGATTGCTGCAAAAGAAAGATCTACAATCTCTTCAATGTGAAGCATTAAGCCTATGAGGCAGTTGGCCAGATAATAGCTCAAATCAGGCCTAAGTAGTGCTACCTGGTGGTTCAAGATAGCTACTTTAATGATGCCAAGTGCAATGCAATCGGAAGAGGCCTTGAACAATCTCACACTACAAAATTTGAGATGGTCAACATAAGCCAAGGAATCAACACTTATGGTCACAACTATTCAGATTTCCCCCTTTACTGCAAGCAACTAAAGCAAATAGTCCCAAAAATCAAGTGCCGATGGGGAAGCCATACAGTTTGATTGATGGTTTGCAGAATATTTTAAGACATTTGTACAAAAAAGTTCAATTTTTGAAACTTTGAGTGTTGATTTAAGTTAAGCTATTATGCATTATATAGTTTGAATGAACACCTCTTCTAAAAGTCAAAATGTTCGGGACACATTTGTAACCGTGGCCTAACTCAGCATGGATTTCATTCCTAACGATAGTAAACAACTCATTCATTATAAGCTAAGACTAACTCTTCAAGCACCAGGAACTCCTTCCATAGCTAGCAGTCAGATTACGTCATACAGTACCCCATCCACCACGATCTCCGCACAATTCTTGCGTCATTCAAAGCTATCCTCAAAGAAAAGTACCTTTGCCCTCAGTTAGTTCTTTTAAGTGCATTGATATGTGCGAAAAACAGATTCTGATAATCAGGTTTGGTGTTATGGACCGCTTAAAAAAGTTATTCTTGTGCCGTTAGCCTCCGAAATTCATCATTACGGTGAATACTCATGAGTTTTTGAGCGTGCGAGAAGCCACAATAAAAGCCCTTCGCTCTAACTCTAGCTTTTCATTCAAGTAATCCCATCCCAACTAACTTCAAGAAGAGGTAAAAAACATTTATTAGATCTTGATTCAACTGAGGCACCTTTCCTAGCCAGGTACCAACAACCTTGGAGAGCTAGATGGTGAATACCAACAAGACTTCTATTCTCTAGATGCGACTTCATACTACATGTTCAGCCGTATGCTAGTTGATGGCAATTATAGCTTAGGAAAGAAAATGCAAGCAGTTATCTAAAAATTCCAAACAGAAACGCAACTTGACAGGACTTCAAAAGAAGATTTGAGATGGCTCAACAGTGCACTAGCCTAGATAAGCAGAGACTTACTTCAAGGCTTCAACTGCTCAAGGAAAGAACTACTTTAAATACTTGCCTACTGCAGGAAAAGTGTTGAGGAGTATTTTTACAACAGGCACAATCAAAACAATGCCAATGAAGGCCTGCTAAAAGAAAGAGAGGTAGAGAGATACACGAATGAAGCCAAGGAAATCATAAAAATTGTGCCTGCGACTTTTAAATGCCTCACTAAGTTATAGGCAGCCTCAACTTCGATGTAAATCTATAAGCTAATGTTCATGGTTGGACTCATTTTTAAGGCTGAAATCGAAGCAGAAGCATTGAGCGAATAGTCCATAGGTAGAAGCATTTTCTTGATAAAAAAGTGCTTTTCTGGAATGATCAACGAAAAGAGCCGACTATTGCGATGTGCTTGTTACCTAGAAGAAGACTACGAAGAGTTCATCAACAAATTTAACTTTGATCATTAAGTTACTTTCTGATTATCCCTTAAAGTATATTTTATTAATCTCAACTACTTAAGCCATAATCTAGATAGATTGAACCCTATTTTACATAGTCAGTCTTTTGTTTTAGTTTTGCATGCTTTCGTTGAGATTAGGCAAATCTTGTCTTGATTGCACTTTCCTCTGCTTGGTAATTGATTACAATTTGTAGTCCTTAATGCCATAAGCTATTTTTGGTGGTTTTTAAGCTCCTTTTATTAATAATGTCTTCAATTTTCTTGAATAAAAGGGTCTGCAGCTTTTATACTAGTTGTGACTTTTTAACCTCTTTGTTTGTTAAAAGGAAGGAATCAAAAATTGGTGCCTATTTTGTAGCTTTTTGACTCTAATTCATATCTTTTAAGTGAAGATTCTTCAATTTATGTTTTTCTCTTGATTCTGAAAAAAGAGAAATAATGCCAAAATTGGTAGGCAGAAAGCAGCATTGTTGAAATCAGAGAGATTGTGCACTTTAGATTGTTTTTAGTTTACCAAATTTAGTCAAAATGTCTCAACAAAGATGTTCACCAGCTATCAAAGTTATCATTATTGAGAGAAACAAAATATTTGTTCTTTCACAACAACATGCAGATTTTCTCTTTTATTATTTGTAACCCTAAGCTATATGGAAAGCAAGGAATAGCTCAAATCTTATGACAAATATTCAGAGATGTATATTATATTAATTATTTAACTCAATTAAGATGTACTATCGAAGATGGACTCGTATGCATTTAAAGCCAGGACTCAAATACTTCATCAAATATGGAGTCCTGTCCCCCAAACTCGACAAATATACATATTTAATGGCCATGTAAAACCCCGAGCCCGTCCAGTACAGAGCACGCAATCCCATCAAAGTATCCTAAAAAGACCTTGACACCAAACTCATAAATAGCTTGTTTTTGAAATACCCAGACCTCAAATACGAACCAATAAGCAAGGCTAAATTCCCAGGGCAAGAGTTGAATACTTTTTCCTATGCTTATTCCTTCATCAACTAACAGAAAAAACTCATGAAACAAGGCTACACCATCTCAAAGGCCTTTTAGCTCACAGAAGCAAAATACCACGAAAAAATGCAAAGAAAACTTGATCAAAGTTTGCTCTCCAGAGGTTTAGCTTTCAGCAACAGAGCTAGATCTTTTTTAAATGTCTATCAGCAGCAGGTCTAGTACTAGTCAAGGCTGAAAACCCAAAGAACCCAGAGATAGCTGGAAAAGTATCAGATAAAGCTAGATTATATCAGAAAAGTTACTGAGACTACAGCAGAGAGCGAATCTATTCTCACTCCTGGCGTACTGAATTACGAAAGGACTTTCTTCACTATCAAAGAACATAATAGGGATATGGACTCCAATTAGGCTATTCCTCCCGTGGGATTCACTGAAATTGAAAAAGCAGATAGAGCGGAAAGATTCAAGTTCATCGATGAAGCAGAGTCTAAGTTCAAAAACCTATTCAACCAATTTTACTAGCACGCAGCTACAAAAGATAAGCTCCAAGGCCTCACTGATGAAGAAATCATAAGCCAAATTCAAACGTCTCCAAACAAAATAAAAAAACAAATGAGATAACTGCTTAAATACTTCGAATCAAGGGGCATAGGTCTAAGTTTGCAAAACGGAAGAGTTGTCATGAGTGGGCCAAAAAGTGAGTTGATTCCCAACGAAATAAAAAACAGCAAATATCTCAAAATTGCTTTGCTTTCTGAAACTCTCAACTTCTAAAAGCCAATCTTTTCATCTGCGGAAAACCCTACAAAGACTCCGGAGCAAATAGATGAAATTTTCAAGCACAGAGCGGTCTTGAAGCAAAAGAAAACCAAATAATTGACGAAAGAATAGAAAGAGGCTATTAAAATAGGCAGAAAGAAAGATTTGCAGTTAGTTGCTGACTAGTAGGTTTATTTCGACAAAGAAGCTTACAAAATCTTCTAAACTCAAGAAGAGCGACTTCTTCGACTCTAAGTAAAGTACTATGATATGCTTATATCATAAATCTAGTCACTTAGGAAGAAAGGAAACGCCTAAGGAGAAGATTTGAAAGTAGAAGAGCTTCAAAAGTTGCAAGAAAACAGAGAACTAGCAATAAAGTAATTTAGAAGATTGAAATACAGACTCTAAACGAGGTACTAAACTACCTCAGCTGAGCAACTGCTGTTTCCTGAGCATGAAGAGCTTGGAAAGGGTGTTTCTTATGAGAAATAGGTTGAATATGAGGACATAATTGGCTATCTAAGGAAAAAAAGTGAATAAAGAAGACTTACTTCTTTGGAGCAATCAATGGATAGCAAAATTAGCAGTATAGTCAGAGTTTTAGAAGTTTCCTAGGGAGCGATAGCTGAAGGGACTGTTATTTCCAAACAAGAATGAATTTCATAAACAATCTCATATCACTATTCAATCATATCAAAGAGTTCTTGAGCCTCATAATCACTAAACTACCAGATTCCTCTTACTTTTCTTTTATAAATTTTGTAGTAGGACAATATGAAAGGCAAAATCACTCTTCACAGGGGCTGGCTGTAGCTTCTCAAAAGAGACTAAACCATAGGCACAGTAAGCATTGCGTTGATATTGTAATGTGCTATCTTTACCAAGCCTCCCCGGTAAAACCCAGCAATCCCATTATTTTTGTAGCTGGAACGCACAAACTAGCTGAAAGTCAGCTGTTTTGTCTAAGTGTTGTTGTATTTTTGGAAATGTGTTTTCACGTAATCTGCAGGCATTACCATCAAAGTGTTCACCAAACAAACTAAAGTACTGATTAGCATTAGATCTGAAAAGCTGAGCTCATGGGTTTTTGGATCTTTGCCTAGGTACTGATAGTACTTTTATTTGAAATATTATTGACTTCCTAAAAAGCTCACCCAGCTGAGAGTCTGCTTGAGAATGACTGGTCCAAACCCATCGAATAAGCTGCCTATAGTTTTTCGCTTCCAAAAACTTGTGCACTTTGTATTAAAATAAGAAGTCATAAGCCAAACTTTGAGGCGCTACAAAGGGCAAACCACTATCGATTCGATGATCGCAGTGGCGAAACCAGCTGCTACTCCTGCTGAGCTCATGCTCCATCCTCTCTTGCTGGCCAGGCCCTTGTAGAAATCAAGAAGATAGATCATTAAGGGCCAACGATAGGCATTCTTGCTGATTACTCTCAAGAGGTTAATTCCAAACCCTGCGTAATACCCTTTGAAACCCTTTTTCTCATAGATATTCTTGAAGGATTGACGGGCGGATTGGTTTTAAGATTGCATCCATGTTTTGATAGTCTAAAAGGGGTGCTAAATGGGGAGTCCGAAGGCTCCTCTCAAAAGTCCTAAGTAACTGATGTCCAAAAGGCTCCTCTTTTCACTTTTTTATTGATTTGTTGAATACTTATTTTCCATTTTATTAATAGCAAACTAATACTAATAGCGAACTTTCACTTATAGTAAACTTGGATTGTGAGGGTATTTTTTATGTTTGTTCTAAACATAACCAAACCTCAGCTGTGCTCAATCAATTTGACCTTCCAATTTTTTCAAATTTTTGATTTCCTCTTCCAAAAACCTCAATTTTCTCGGAATTACTTAGAAATGTTTAGTTTTTCTGTGAATTTGCCTTTAATCGTCATTTTAACCCCAGAATTCAAAGAAGCTATTTGTCGTTTTAGCCTTTTAGGAATCGGCCGCTGGAAAAATTATCTTTTTTTAATCTTATTTTGGTTTGTTATAAATTAAGAGTATAATGGAGCAAGACTTATAATAATTAATAAAACAGTCCAAAGGCCATTTCAACGTCATGGAGAACCTTGCTGAGCAATAACACTTCAATAACACCTATAATTAATATGATTTCTTTGAAAGCCTGCTTAGTTTGTCATATAGTTTTTAAAGACCCCTTTCTGACCAAAACTTTTCCACCTTAAAAACAGCCCCAAAAGACAATAGCATCGCAAAAATCGGTCCCAATCCAGCAGAGTGTTGCTTGACTAACAAAAATCACGAAACAGAACCCCCTTTATCGCCGAAGCCGCTCACTGAGTTGCTTAAGAAACATTTGCCTTAACTATCAAATTTAATGTTGGAAGATTTGGATTAAGACCCTAAAACAAGGATCAAAGATTAAATCAAAACTTTCCCCAACTATATTTTTAGAACCTTCGTTAAACATCTGCCCAGTTATGAGCATCTTTATGCTTAGAAAGATGGTTTGGAGGCACTAAAAAATTACTTAGAGAACCATTTAGGAGCCAAATATTATACCCTTTAGCAGTTACAAGTTCTTTTCAAAGGCTCATCTGCTTGGAACACCAAACTAAATAGAGCAATCTTGGTTCGCATCCTTGCACTCCATAGCTACCATGAGATCTTTTCGAACACTCAGCGAAAGAAGAAGAAAACTTACTTAATTATGAGTAAAGTTTATAAACTACGCTCTCGAAGTTCTTTGTTGTGCTCTAGAGTTCAATGCTAATGATTTTGAAAAATTTATAATCGTTTTTAGTCAAGAAAAGTTATTTAAAAGAGTGATATTATTCCTACGACTAATCATAAGCTTTCTCACTCTTTTTGAAGCTATTAGACAAGTAGAACAAAATGTTTGTGATTTAGCTGTTTGCAGCTTTACTTAAAGAAACTCTTGATTGAATGTAGGCCAAACTGTAAAAGTAACTGCGTACTAGTTGAATATTTGTATAACACTTACGTATAAATAAGTTGTTCGTTATAGTCTTTGAATAATGTTTAGTTACGGTTATAATCCCCAAGGTCCGTCCATCTCTCGGCTGGACTAACTACTAAATCGCAATGAACTCATCTACCAAAACCTCAAACAAAAGCTTGACGACATCAATAAAAGTGACCTCAATATCAAACGCAACATCACTCACATCCATTCCAACTATCCTCCCCACATCTCCTCTTACGCCTAGTCATCCATGATCCAGCAAGAGTACAACCTTAGATCCAATTACTCCCAAGCCAGCAAGAACCTTTCCAGCATCAATGAAAGTAATTAGCTTACTTTTAGCTAAATGCTTCCTCATGAGGATTTCGCTTTCAGTCTCTAGAGGGAACAAAAAATCATAGAATTGATGAAAGAATCAAATCGCCTAAGAGAGATCTAGCTAGCCAGCTAAAGGAAGAAACTTTAAGAGGAGCTGAAGTTTGCAGAAATCTAGAAATTGAAAAAAAGAAGGGATGTATAAGTAGCTGATTCACAAAGAAGTAGGCAGCAGGAAGAGAAGTCAACTCGCAGAGAAGTAACTCCACATACCTAAGTCACAAATAGAAATGATTATGCTCCTTCCTACTTCCCTCATATACCTCCTTCAAAAGATTACAAAATGCACAAAGGCAACTAGATATATCTAGTGAAGGTACCCAAAACAATCGACTAAAGCTAGCATTTGAATTAATTTGATAATATCGCTACCTTCAGATAGGATAAACGATAGTAATCGCCATAAGTTCCTCCTCAGTAGCCAGCAAGAAACAAGGACAAAGACGAGATAACCTTCATGCAGTAACCTCTTTAAAAGGAAGTTCATCATGAGTCAAAATAGTAGTAGTCTTCCCCTCCACACATCTTACGTGAAAGTAGAGAGAATTACTAAAACCAGACAATTTAATTCAAAGGAAGCTATTAGAAGTAAGATAAAGAGGCTTCAAAGAGAGAGAACACCAGAAAACAATCCCCTGAAGAAAGTGACTTCAACTTTAACGCAGTTAGCCCCAAAGAAGCTAATACTTACCGCTAACTCAACAACAATATCCAAAAGCAACTCTTGAACATCATGAATGCCCCTTAATGCTACCTTTTTATGCCATTCAATAAAGTTTATAGATCACCAATCCTCCAAATCAAGGCAGGGGGCCAGATTCTTTTAGAGAGAAAGTCTAAAACTGCGCCTCTCGGGAAAGACAACAAAATATTAGACCCTATCAAGTACAAGTTCAAGTCAATTGTGACAGATGAACAAATGATGATAAAGCTTTTGTTTGGAGACACTTAGAGGTTTTAGTTGTCCCCTTTGAGGTAGACCAAAAGAGTGGCCATTTTGGGCAAAAGAGATACTCTTAAAAAGAAACTACACATGGGGCTACTTGCGTATCTACTTGAGTCAACCAAGTATATGATTCATAATGCCAAAGCTAATTCCATACTGAGAATATAGCACCAATAAGTAGGAAAGGAAGGTAAAGCGAAAAGTGTAGAAGCTGAAATCGTAGTAAGGTTGGGATCAGAAAGAATAGCTATTCTGGAACTAGAAAGGGCTGTTGCAGACATTTGCTAGGCTATAAGAGGGGGAGGTACAGAGTAAAAAGTACTCAGAGTCAGCAAAATAGCGTCAAAGGGTGATAATTAATGGAGCTTTAGTATAATCTGCAGCAATAGAGTTGACAGAGAATTCGTGCGTTGCCTATCTGCATCAAGGATATGTTGGTCAGTGAATCCACTGATAAAGAACTACTAAGATGTTAGAGCTACACTCTAATCGATGCGACATTTCGTTTCATCTAACTCTTTGTGAGTTGATAATGATGTTATTTGAGCTCTTACGACTACTTCATTTGAGTCCCAGCAAACTTAGTATGAATAAGTGTTTATTCTTTGGCTTAGTTTATTATTTAAATGAGTTCCATACTGCTAAATCTCTATCACAAAAGGTTGTAAAGTTTGGGAACTACAATCTAAAGTTTACACGAAATAGTAGGCAATGACCAAGCCTTAAAAATAATGGACGCTCCAGAGTTGATTCGCTACCGGATCGACAGAGTCAATGAGCTTGTAAAAGAGGTCTTAAATTCTTAAAAGGAGCAGGTTATCATATACTTGCTGAACATTTGCGAAAACCCCACTCGCCAAACTGCATCTCCTTACAACTATCAGAAAGATCAGAAAGTTAATGAAAAGTAGCTTCAGAATGAGATAAAGTAGCTCATTGAAGAAGTAGAAATGCTCAAAAAGCACCTCATTTAGTAGAGGCAAAGGAATAATCAACACAAATTTCATTCTTAACAGAATTAGACACAGAAACTTAGAAGTGAGTCATCTTTACAGGAAATGAAAGAATAGCTGTAGAAAAAAGAAGCCTAAATAAGCGAAAAATTTTTGATTATAAAGGAAAGAGATACGAAAATGCACTCATTGAATTAAAAGATAAGATAGTATGAAGCCTTAGCCAATAAGCTAGATTCATAGCTACAAACTCGTTCTAGATAGCTTAAGTAAACTCAAAACAGGCTCTAGGAGACAGAAAACAAGATCAAAGAAAAGTTTTAGCCCATGAGAGTCAAAATCTAAAGAATTGAGTCCCTGAAAAAGTAAATGGGGAGTTTGTTCGCTCAGATGCAAACAAACAAAGAAACGATAAGCACTTTGAAGCAAGCTATTACCAAAATAGTCAAGCAAGATGTCTAATAGCTAAGGAGAGCATTTTCACAAATGAAAAAAGAGTTAGTAAATGTGTTTTTCAAGACATTTAAGTAAAGTTTCCAGTAACTGGGCAATTAGTGCTTGAAAAGAAGTAAAAAGATGGAAGTAAGTGTGGAGAAAGAACAGGACGATTTGCTGGGCCAGATGAACCAAATCTAAGCTGATATGGACAGCTTTATACAAACCAAAATCAAAATTGCTTGATTAATCATATAGCCTAATTATACATACTCATATCATTTAGTTCACTACAGCACTTAAGAATGAAAGTCAGCTTAGTTATAAATCATTCAAGGGCCAACGTAAAGAGCAACGATTGAGAACAGTGAGTATGGAGTCATGATAATACAAATTACTAGTGCGATATAGTAAGATACTTTCCTAGGCTGCTTTCTTTTGTCCACTAGTCGGAAGTAGAAAAAGGTGGGCAGAAGGATACCTATTGATGAAGAACAAACTGCTCCGATTACATTAAACACTGCTTCAATGTCGTCCACACCCATTGCAACTCCAACTATCACCAGGTAGATGCCTATTGTGTAAGCAATAAAAAGATAGTTAGCCCTCTTTCTTTTTGCTTAGACTCCTTCGATCTGCAAAAAAGAGCTTATTTGTTAAATCTAATCGCTTCGCCGCCAGCCAGAACTAGGCTTTATTTGCTTGCCCTTTAATGTCATCAACTGAATCAAAGCTATGAAGTTATTCCTACACCCAAAAAACATTATAGGGAATGCAAAGAAGATGGAGAGCAGGAAGCCAAAGTTTATTATGAAGAAGAATGGTCCATCGACTTTGTTGTAATCGAGATAATTCAAGAAGTTAGCTGAAGCGATTTCTCCAACATAGTCATATCCCATTATTCCCAGCATAAGGTAAGATGAGGTGCAGAATATTACAGCAATTAACACTGCCTTCGTCATTCCAGCATCACTTGGCACTCTCATTCCTTTGAAAACTGGAAAAAAGTTCATTTGGTAGCTTAAAGCCAGAAGCACATTAGGTACCGCGGCTGCTGCTTTGAACCAATCATTTGGAAACATTCTCATACCTCCAACTGGGTTATTCACACTGTCTTTATCCAAAACAGACTTAATGAAAAAAATGACAAAGGTGGTCATAAAGACCACTATTCCTGCTACACCTGAGAGAGCCATGAATTTCAATTTTTACATCTTTTTGACCAAAGTTAGTGGAGTTTAAAGGAGAGCCATGATAAGCACTATGAAAATCGGATTTGTGTAGAATTGGCTCATAGGGGAACTGTCTTTACCCAAAACGTCGCCTAAGATTTTATTTATTGACTCCTTGAAAATGATCATCTCTGCTATACCTTTATTAGGAAATGCTTACAAATTCCAATGTTGTTCAAAAAGATTATGATCGAGCCTAGGCCTTTAGCGATTTTGCTCCTCCAAATTTCATAAAAAATAGTGCTGAAATTGCTGTGTCTTGATAGATTTTTTGCTTTGAGCAACAGCACAGACCCAAACTGAGTTACTCCAGCTGCTGCCAAGAAAACAATTAGTGAGAAAACCCACCCCATTTTGCACACTGTGAAAGGCATTGAAAGAATACCCGATCCAATCACAGTTTTGATGATTGTTGTGATAGTTAGGCAAAAGTCTACTTAAAAAGTATTTTACTTGCTTTAGATGAATCGCCTTAGGTTGGAGTCACGATTACACTTTGAGTGGCATTTTCATCACCACTGAGTTAGTTTGGATGGATATCTTTGTCTTAGTCCCAATCAGCAAGATAGCTACCTTCTCCAACTTCTTCAACCTTTTCCTCACTTGTGCCAGCAAGATTGTCTTTATCCATATCTGACATGTTCTATTTACGCAGGCTGTGAATCACAGATAATAAATTTAAAATCTTGATTAATAAATCTTTGGATTGGACACAAGTCCTTTGCAGATTTACAAACTCCTCTAATAATGATATATTGAGTACTAATCAATCATAACTACTTATCTGGTTTATTTTGTAACTTATATAATATTCAATATACAACTGTAGGATGAGACCCTCTTCCAAGAAGAAAGGTACACTTTGGACTATGCAGCCAACGCAGTTCTTAAAGTCAACGTCCCTGCTTTCAAGTTTGAGAAGGCTAAGGAGTACAATCAAATGTACGAATAAGCCTTTCAATAAAGCTAAAAGACATTTGACGCCAAAATGAAAAACACCAACAAAAGCAAACTCTAAAAACACAAAGAAGAAGTCAATCTGCCCTCTTTGCTCAAAGGAGAAGGCAGTAGGATCAAGTCAAGCAAACTCAAACCTTTGGATGATAAGCTTTCCCAGAGCAAACTAATGGAAAAGCAGAAACATCTATAGCAAAACTTGCATGCAAACGTACCTCTCTCTTCAATTCAGGCAGACTGGATCAACGATCTGACAAAAAAGGAGCAGATAAAAGTTTAAAAACCAGCTCGCAGTCCCGAACGTCTCAAGAATGCTCTCAAAAAAAACCATAAAATATAGTTAGAGCCAGTCAAACTATCATAAACACATGATTTGGGTGAATTACTCCAGACAGGAATCAAGAGCAAATAGGGAGTCTCCAAAAATCTCAAAGACTATGACTGCTGGGACAGTGATCTGCTCCCTTAAGAATGGATCAAGAAATACGCTGGCACTCTTCCTCCGCATGGAAAAGCTCCAATCTACTCAAAAGGTCAATATATCTGGACTGACATTTAGCTCATAAATTATGATGAAAAGTCGGAGAAATTCTACATAAAAGTTTTAGAAAACGGCCTCCTGAAATTCGTGAATCGTCTTTCAATCCAATTCAAAGACGAAGATCCTGAAAAGTTTGCTGAAAGGCTCAATTTGACAAAATAAAGGCAAAGAAATGCTGACTAATCTATGAAACTTTTAAGATATATTTAAGTTGTTGACGATAAAGTAGTAGCTCCAATGCCTGATAAGCTTGTCAATACCTTAAAAACTAACTTCAAGGACAACCCACATTTTGGTAATTTGATGGAAGAAATCAAGCACATTCATCTGAACTACGAGAAGAAGTTTTTACTTTTTGATAAGAAAAATACTATGCAAATTCCTTAGCCTGTGCCTGAAGTCTAAGAATTCAGCCATCTCCAAGCAAAAACCTATGAAAGATACAGTTAATTTGGCAGAAACTTTGAGGACTTATCGCATTCTCACATCTCCAAAAGGCCTAAAGAACTAAGATGCGAAAAACAAATTTTGCAAAAAGGCACCTAAATTGTCAACAAATACAATTTACTTGGCTCACTTTCTGATGCTAACATTGTCTTTTTGTTAGAAAACTTCAAAGAAAGGCTTGATAAAGAGTCAAATAACTCTAAAGAAAACTGGGAAATCATTTGGAGGTCTCATATTATAAGTTAAATACAGCACATTTTAAAGGAATAGTATAGGTTTTTCGTTACCGAAAAGGATGCCTACGAAAAAGACTATCTAAAGAGAGTCATCATCAAATTTGATGTCCTATTCAATACGGTTGTTAGAGAAAAGATCATAAACTAAAGTATTTAAAAGTACATTAAATACATTCGATCCTTTATTGCTCCTAAAGCAGGTGAATATTATCAACTCAGATCAATTCCATTGCTGGTTTTGCAGCTCAACATTAACATCACTGCCACTAAAAAGAAAAAAAAGAAGTCAAAAACATTGAAAGAAAGTCCTATTGAAGATTAGGCTAATTAGGACACTATCTTCTATGAACCAAATCTAGAATCCGTGGAAGAAATACTTCTTTCTCCCTTTTAAACACTCTAGGGTATTTCTCAAAGCTTCAATAAGATTTAAAGAGATTTGATTCCGCTTTTAAACCTTTAAAGCGTCCCCTCTTACCCTTTGACAAAGGAGGATCCAGTATTATCTGAGCCAATTCGAACGGTAAGTTAGCTCATAAAGGTTGCAGCTAAAAGGCCTCTTGAAATTCTCTAACACTTCAAGTCATTCAGTCATTTGATAGAGAAATCAACAAGTTCAATCATTAAGAAACTCTTTCCTGAAAAAACAGCAATAACTTATCTTGATAAGGAGTAAATCGAATCTAAGCTGGCTGAAATTTATAATGCCAAAAAAACTATTTAGAGGATCTCGATTGATGAGGTAAACTGTGGACTGTTTCAAGTAAGGACTAAAGCTGCCAAAGAAATCTTGATTAACAGAGCCATAGAGATTCTTAATGAAATACTCAAAAAAATTCTAGATATCTGCAGCTAAGGGATTAAAAACATTAAAAAATCCTATGAATAAAGGCAGAAAAAGCTCACACCTGAAGAACCAACTCAATTAAATGAAGATTAACTAAAAGAATTGCATAAATTAGTCAGCTAAAATGATACAAACATGCAGAAACTCAAGAATGAAGTTGACACAATAGCAAACTACTTCCTTATTCTCGAAAAGTACCTTTACAAAATCGATGATCTAACTTTTGGAAGCTTTTGGGGGTTGAAATAATGGCCACAAATGATCAAAGATGCAGTTGGATAGGCCCAAAGAGTGATTCAGTAAAGATAAGCCAAGCTTTCATAGAAATTGTAAAACTAGAAGGAAGTTTTCAACAAAAAGCTAATCTAAATTGATAAAGAGCTTGAAGAAATCAAAAAGTTTGCTTAGTATGTTGACATCAGTAAGTACTTCAATAGGGCTGATAAGTTTAGAGAAAAGATACAAGAGTGCAAGAAGGAAATTTAATCTTTTAACCATAGAGAAGAAATGTTCAAGCAGCCCATTTCTACTTATGAACAACTCGATGCAACTTAGTCAGGATTCCTACCATATTTTAAGATATGGAATACAGCCATGAGGTTTGATTTTGAGAAACAAAAAACCTTTAATGGACCCCTCCTAAAAAACAACTTTAACCAACTTTAGAAACTAGTGAATAAAGAGTTCCTCAAAGAAACTATGTAACTTACAAAGTAATTTGACACCTTGAATAATGATTTAGCTACTAACATTATTGCTGCCATGAAAGAAGATATCGAAAAGTTTAGATAAACTCTTTGGCTGATTTAGCTCTTAACTACTGATGCTCTTATAAAAAAACCACATTACTGGAAAGAAATTTCTTAAGCCTGTAAGCTATCAAAAGAAAACAAGCTGTAGCCTAATGATTAGTTAACTTTAAAGGTTATTTTAGATCTCAAACTTGACCAATTCAGAGAAGATATAGAAGAGATCAGTAAAAAAGCAGAGAAGCAGTGGGCTCTTGAAAAGAAACTAAACGGAATAATTTAGTAATTGAAGAAACTTTAGATCCAAACTAAACCTTATGCAAAAGCTAACACTTACATCTTACAAAATATTGACTAATCTCAACAAATTTTAGATGATAACCTCAATGCACTTTTGATGATGAAATCAAGTCCTTATATAAAACCTATCATCAATAGGTTAAATATGGCAGAAACAAGAATAGTCCTAATTCAAGATACGCTGGAAAACTGGATCAAAACTCAAAGAAACTGGATGTATTTGTAGCCAATCTTCTCTTCATAAGATATACAGCAGAAAATGCCTCTTGAAAAAATAAAATTCGAACAAGTCGATAAGCACTGGAAGTTTACCCTTTAGATTTTCACCAGAGAAAAGAACATGTGGGACAACATCGAAAGTGAAAAATACAAAACTTAGTTTGAAAACAGCAATAAGTTGCTTGATGAGATACAAAAAAGTCTATCTCAATACCTTTAAACAAAAAGAAGATGCTTCCCAAGGTTCTTCTTCCTTTCTGATGAGTAACTTCTTGAAATTTTGGCACAGACTAAAGATCCAGAAACAGTCCAGAGGCACATCAACAAATGTTTTGAAGGAATTGGTCAGCTAGAGATGAACAAAGGTATAGTTTCAGGCATGGTTTCAATGTAAAAGTAAAAAGTTGAGTTTTCAAAAAGAGTTGATGTGAACTAAGGGTAAAAGAAAGGAAATGTCTAAAAATGGTTACTAGAGATAGAAGGAGTCATGATTGAAACGCTGAAAAAGATAACAAAAACTGCAATTGAAGATGAAAGCATAAGAGTCAACTGGGTTAAGAAATGGCCTGCGCAAACAGTTTTGGGAGTTAACATGATAAGATGGACTATTAAGGCTTAATAGGCCATAAACAACTTCTCCTTGAAGAACTATGTGGTCTAGCTCGTAAGTTAGCTGAAGGATATTGTGGCACTTGTAAGAACAGACCTCAGCTAGCTTGATAGGCTGACTTTAGGAGCACTTGTCACTATTGATGTCCACAATAAAGACGTTGTCTAGTCACTAGTTAAGGAAAACTGCTCAAATATTCAAGAATTCAGCTGGATTGCCCAGTTGAGATACTATTGGATCAATTAGAGATATCCTAAAAATCCTTTACCAGTAAAGATGATCAACGCTGAACTACTTTATTTCTTTGAGTACTTGGGAAACAGTACAAGACTTGTGATTACTCCTTTGACTGATCGTTGCTACAGAACTTTGATGGGTGCTTATCATTTGTTTTACGGAGGTGCCCCAGAAGGGCCTGCAGGAACAGGTAAAACTTAAACTGTAAAAGATTTAGCCAAAGCAATGGCCGTACCTTGTGTTGTATTTAACTGTTCAGATGGTCTTAACTACATCGCAATGAGAAAGTTCTTCAAAGGACTGGCCAGCTCAGGCTCTTGGTGTTGTTTTGACTAGTTCAACAGAATTGACCTGGAAGTACTCTCTGTCATTGCTCAACAAGTACTGACCATCCAAAATGCTATCAGAGAAAGGAAAAAAATATTCAACTTTGACGGCTAGGATATTACTTTGATCCTTACATGCGCTATTAACATTACAATGAATCCTGGTTATGCTGGAAGGTCTGAGCTCCCAGATAATCTTAAAGCTTTATTTCGGCCTTGCGCTATGATGGTTCCTGATTACGCTATGATCTCAGAAATTTACTTGTACTCAGTCGGATTCTAAGAAGCCAGGGATTTGGCAAGAAAGATAGTAGCCAGTCTTAGGCTATCTTCTGAGCAGCTTTCAAGTCAAGACCACTATGACTTTGGTATGAGAGCAGTAAAAGCTATTCTAACAGCAGCAGGTAACCTGAAAAGAGTAATGGTGAATGATGCAGAGGACGTAGTGTGCCTTCGAGCTTTGATGGATGTCAACATTCCGAAGTTTACTTTCAATGATGTGCCTCTTTTCTCCTCAATTACAAGCGACTTATTCCCAACAACAAAACTACCAAAAATAGATTATGGAAAACTCTATTAAGCCTTGATCAATTACTGTGTTTCAAAGAATTTACAACCTGAAGAAGGATTCTTAAGCAAATGCATTCAATTGTTTGATACAGTAAATGTGAGACATGGATTGATGATAGTAGGTGCTGCATATTCTGGAAAATCGAAAGTTTTATAAGTTTTGTAGAAAGGCATGGGACTTCTTCATGGTTTCCAATCATTTGTAAAGGTACAACAGCTGAAGCTCAACCCCAAATCAATCACTTCAGACCAACTCTATGGTAAGTTAGATCCCAACACTAAAACCTGGACTGATGGTGTGGTTGCAATTTTAATGAGAAAATGTGCAGAGTAATCTGAAGTAAAGTAGAGGAAATGGGTGGTCTTCGATGGTCCTGTGGACGCAGTCTGGATTGAAAACATGAATACAGTGCTTGACGACAACAAAAAGCTGTGTTTGACCAGTGGTGAAATCATCAAACTAACAAGCTGGATGACCATGATGTTTGAGGTGTAAGATCTAGCAGTGGCATCTCCTGCAACTGTTTCTCGATGCGGTATGGTCTACCTCTAGACAAAGCAACTAGGTTGGCTCGCCTTGGTCAAGACTTTTGTGGCCAGTCTGCCTTAGAAAATCAACAAATTCGCTGAAATGGTGCTTATTAAGAGCAAATATCTAGTCAATGGAGTGCTTGCTTGGACCAGAAGATTCGGTAAATTTATAGTCCATCAATCTGAAATGACTTTCGTGAGCACCTATCTCAAGATTCTTGGCACTTACATTAAACCCTATTATGAGGAGGAAGCAAAAGTTCCCAAAGAAATTGAAGAAATACTGACAAACCTGTGTGTGTTTTGCTGTGTTTGGTCTATTGGAGCTGCTATTGAGGAGACTTCTAGAAAGAAATTCAGCGAATTCTACATGCATCTTTACAATGGCAACCCTGATCTCATTTCTTCCTTGAAACTGGACCCTGATTACGAAGTTGCTCCTATCGTCTTTGGCGTAAAAATGCCTGAAAAAGTAAACGTCTTCGACATGTTTTACAACTCCTAGAAATTCGTGTGGCAGAATTGGTCTCAAACAGCTCCTCCCTTCGTGATCCCTAAGAAAATAAGTTACAGTGACCTGATCATTCCTACAAACGACTCCATTAGATTCAACTACTTCCTGCATCTCAACATAAAAAATCATATGCATGTCTTGTTCTGTGGCCCCACAGGTACAGGAAAATCAATCAACGTATCCAACGAACTTGTCAACAACTATTATGATGCTAACTATACTTTCCTTGCCACTGCCTTCTCAGGGCAAACCAATGCCAACCAAGTTCAAAGGCTGATCGATAGCAAGGTCTGCACAAGAAGAAGAAAAGGACAGTATTGGCCAGAAGAGGGCAGGAACTAGATTGTTATCTTCATCGATGACCTGAATATGCCACAAAAAGAAAAGTACGGAGCTCAGCCTCCCATCTAACTACTGAGGCAATGGATGGACTATGGTGGTTGGTACGATCTTGAAAGCAAGTAGTTCAAATATCTCTGCGGAATCAACTTCGTAGCTGCTATGTTGCCACCAATCGGAGGTCGTAATGTGGTCACCATGAGATATATAAGGCACTTCAACTTGCTTTACGTTGAGCCTTTCGATGTTGAGTCCCTCAATAAGATATTCAGCAACGTTCTCGAATGGTACTTCACCAATCTACCACAAACCTTGCCCAAAGCTATCACTAACCTCAAAGACAACATCATTGGATCCACTATCTAACTTTATAACAAGGTTCAGATTTCAAAGTAGCTTTTGCCAACTCCTGCTAAATCTCACTATATTTATAACCTTCGTGATTTGTCTAAGGTCTTCCAAGGGATAACCAAAGCTACAAACAAGTCTTTCGCAAACTAAAGTGACTTTATCAAACTCTGGGCTCACGAATGCTCAAGAATATTCAAAGATCGTCTAATTAGTATAGAAGACCAACAATTTTTCGATAGTTTGCTTAAAGATCTGATCCGCACTAACTTTAAAAGAGATTGGAGCAGTTTGGTGACAATTTAGCCTTTGCTTTGGGCGAGCTTCATTCCTACCATCTACCCCGACGGAGATACCAGCAAAAAACCTCTCTCTGATATCTATTGCTAGCTGACCAATAGAGAAAATGTAAAGAAGAAATGCGAATCCTATCTTGACGAATACAACAATCTTTACTCAGCTAACAAGATGAGTTTAGTCTTGTTTATGGTCGCAATTTAGCACGTTATCAAGATTGTCAGAGTCCTAACCACTACCTTTGGTCATGCCCTCCTAGTGGGAGTGGGTGGCAGCGGCAGGAAATCACTGGCTATGCTCAGCTCTTATATCGCTTACATGACTGAATACTCTTAGGTTAATTCCAAAAATTGGGTAGAATAGGTGCAAAAAATAATGAAGGTTGCAGGACTTGAACAAAAACAAACTATCTTCCTCTTCTCAGATACCCAAATTTTAAGAGAAAGTATGGTTGAAGAAGTTTGTAACATACTAAACAACGGTTAGATTCCCAACCTTTTCCCAACTGAGGAAAAAGCTAAAATTGTTGAAGAAATAACTGCTATTAAGCCTGTGGGATCTTTCAACTAAAAGTATCAATACTTTGTTTCGCTTTGTAAGGCAAATCTTCATATGGTTATTTGTATGTCGCCAGTCGGCTAAGATTTCAGGAGGAGGCTTAGAACTTTCCCCACCTTGGTTAATTGTACGACAATTGACTGGTTCTTGCCTTGGCCAGAAGAAGCTTTAATCTCAACAGCCAACAGTCATTTCAAGGACGCCATGAAAATTGAGGATTAAGTTTTAAGAAAGGCTATGGTAGACATGTCCGTGGATATGCAAATGAGAGTAACAAGACTAAGAAATCGCTATTAACAAGAATTACGAAGATTTTACTATGTCACCCCAACGAGCTATTTGTAACTCTTAGCGACCATTAAAAGATTGGAAGCAAATCGAAGGGCCTTAGTCGATGGCCAAATCAAAAGATATTAAGGAGGAATTAATAAGATTGCTTAGACTTAGGCTCAAGTATAGGTCATGCAAAGGGAGTTGGAGTAGCTAAAGCCGAAATTGTAAATTGCCACCATTTAAAATAAAGAGTTGCTGGTGAATCTTCAGAAAAACCAAAAAGATGCAGATGCTAAAAAACTTATTTGTGAGGGAGAGGAAAGATAGTGCAATATTAAGCGAGATTAGGCCAACGCTCTTAAGGCAGATTGTCAAAAAGAACTTGATAGAGTCTTACCGCTTTTGGATCAGGCAGCCGCTGCCCTTGACAAAATTACTCAAGATGATATGACTCAGCTCAAATCTTACGTAAATCCTCCTCCAGCAGCTGCAATAGTCATGTAAGGTGTCTGCTACGTCTTTAACTAAGATACAAAAGTTCCCTACCAACCGAAAGAGCCAGGATCTCTTTAAAAAATTCAAGACTTTTGGGCTTACTGCAAGAAAAATACGCTCAATTCAAAGCTTATCGCAAGAGTAAAGGCTTTTAGATAAGACCAAATTAAATCCATTCCATAAAGAAACATTCAAAAGCTGAAATTGTTCTCACAGAAACCATAATTCTAAAAAGAAAACGTGTTTAAAGCTTCACAGGCAGCAGGTAGTTTGTCATTGTGGATTCGAGCAGTTGTCGATACCTATGGAGCATTGCTTGTAGTTGAGCCTAAAAAGAAGCAACTTGCTGAAGCAGAAGAGAAACTCTCTCAAGCTTAGAAGATCTTGGCTTAGAAAAAAGCAGCTCTAGAATAAGTGTTGAGTCTCCTAAGAAAGCTGGAGTAGCAGTATCAAACAGCTAAGAAAAAAGAAGAAGAGCTTAAAAAGAATGTCTAAAGATGTATCATCCAGCTTGACAGAGCCGAAAAACTCATAAAAGGCTTGGGCGGTTAAAAAATAGCTTGGGGTGGCAAAGTTCTCTAGTGGAAAAACTAAAAAGAGACTGTCTTGGGAGATTGTGTACTTTGCTCAGGAATAATTGCTTATCTAGGAGCTTTCCCAATCACTTATAGAGATGACACCCTATAGTAATGGAAATCTTTAATCACTAAAAATAACATCAAATCCAATTAAAAGTTCACTTTGCAAAATGTGCTGAGTGATCCTTTGACTATCGGTGTTTGGACCAATTCTCAACAACTTCCAAATGATAACTTTTCCATTGATAATGCTATCATTCTCAAAAATTCTACAAGATGGCCTTTGATGATTGACCCCCAGATCCAAGCAAACACTTGGATTAAGAATCTTGAACAAGGCATAAAAACTATTAGACCAACTCAATCTGCTAAATAGTTATAAATGATTGTCTAAAACGCTGTCCAAGTGGGCATACCTCTTCTTCTGGAAAATATTGGAGAAACGATAGACTCTATTTTCGAACCTTTGCTTCAGAAGAAACTTATCAAGGCAGGAGCTTCATACAGACTCAAATTTGGTGATAAAGATCTTGATTACTCAACAGACTTCAAATTTTACATGACTACCAAACTAGGAAAGCCACACTATTCTCCCTAGGTTTGTGTGAAGGTAACCCTTCTAAACTTCCAAGTCACTCTTGAAGGTCTTGATGATCAAATGTTAAACATAGTTGTTAAAATGTAAGAACCGATAAAGTAAGAGCAAAAGCAAAGAAATATCAAAGAATTCTTTGAGAATAAGAATAAGCAAAAACAGACTTAAGATAAGATTCTTCAACTGCTGGGTAATGCTACAGGAAACTTGCTTGATGACTAAAATCTGATTGAAACACTTCAAAATTCTAAAAAGTAATCAGAGGAAAGAGCCTAAAAGATGGAGAAACTGGAGTATTTCCAAACGCAGTTCAAAAGCATTCGCAATTTCTACAAAGACGTCTCAAAAAGAGTGTCAAATTTGTATTTCATCACTCTAGATTTAGCTAACATAGAGCCTACTTACCAATGGTCACTTTAGTTCTATATCAACCTCTACCAAAGATCAATTTAGAAATCCATTCCAGGCAAAGAAAACCGCTGCAAAAACATCATTGACAAGTTCCAAATCAACTTCTATTAATCACTCTGTAGGAGTTTGCTTGAAAAGGATAAGCTTATCTTTTCATTTTTGGTTTGCACCAAGATTTTGGTCGCTGAAAAAAAAATCAAAAATAATGAAATTAGGTTCTTGATGGTTGGAGGCACTTGGATTTAGTCAAGTATACCTATTCCTGAAGGGTTACCTTGGATGACCTCTAAAACTTGGTGTACCTTATGCGAACTCTCTAAAATGCTTCCAGGCTATTAAACACTTACTGATGATTTCAAAAAGTACTCCAAAGATTTCACTAGCCTTTATAATTCTGTTGATCCCTACTCGTAAAAATGGCCTGGAAAATGGTCAGAAGGACCTCGTTTCAGTAGACTCATGATACTAAGATTGCTAAGGCCTGATAAATTTACTCATTCAGTTCAAAAACTTATCAGTGATGAGATCGGAAAAGAATACATTTAGCCTCCTCCTTTTGATCTCTAGCAAGCTTTTAAGGACTCAGATTGTCAAACTCCCCTTATTTTTATTCTCAGCCCTGGAGCAGATCCCAGAATTTAAATCACGAATCTTGCCTAAAAAACTGGATTTAAAGCAAATTTCGCCATCTTGTCTTTGGGTCAAGGTCAAGGATAATTAGCCTAGAAATCAATCAAATCAGCAATGGCCGAAGGTAAATGGGTACTTTTACAAAACTGTCACTTAGCTCCATCTTTCATGCCTGACCTCTAAAGAATTCTCTAAAATGCTGGTTAAGTAGACCATAAGTTCAGAATCTGGCTCACAAGCATGCCTTCTAACATCTTCCCTGTGACCATTCTCATGAAAGGAATCAAGATGACTTACTAACCCCCGAGAGGACTCAAGAACAATTTGCTAAGAACCTTCGGCACAATATCTCCATCAAGCTATGAAGAGTGTTAGAAGCCGAAATAGTGGAAAAAGATGTTTTTAGGCCTTTCATTCTTCCATGCCTTGATTCTAGAGAGGAGAAAGTATGGACCTTTGGGATGGAACATCCCCTATTAGTTCACAGCTGCCGACTTCGCTATATGCCAACTCCAGTTGAAAATGTTCTTGAACGAATATGAGCAAATCCCTTACTAGGCACTAAACTATATGGCAGCTGAAGCCAATTACGGAGGCAGAGTGACTGATCCCATGGATAGGAGACTCATCAAAATCATTCTAAAGAGATTTTATTCCTAGGAGATAACTAAGGATGGATTTAAGATGACTAAAGACAACGTTTACAAAATATTGGATGATCCAAATTACGATACTGCACTTTAGTACATAAAATCACTACCACTTAACGACAGCACCTAGGTATTTGGCCTACATCCCAATGCTTAAATTTCATCAGCCCTCATAGAAACTGCCACCATTTGTTAGACCATTCTCATGCTTCTCCCAAGAGATGTCGGTGGAAGTGGAATTTCAACCTAAGCACTCATCAAAGAAAAAATAAAGGAAATTTTAGTCAAGTTGCCCAAGCCTTTCGATACCGATGAGGCTGCCAAGAAGCATCCTGTAAAGTATGAGGAATCTATGAATACAGTGCTTCAACAATAACTCATGAGATTCAACAAACTGCTGAAAACTGTGCATTCGTTCTTGATTAACGTTGATAAGGCTATAGATGGGTTCGTTGTGATGAGTCAAGAGCTTTAAGTCGTTTTCAACAGCATTTACGACAACAAAGTGCCTGAGACTTGGCTTAAGGTTTCCTACCCCAGCTTAAAACCTTTGGGAACTTACATCAACGATTTCGTCTAACGTCTCAAATTCATGCAGAAGTGGGTGGAATAAGGAGCGCCACCAAATTACTGGATCTCTGGATTCTTCTTTACCCAGTCTTTCTTGACTGGTGTTCTCCAAAACTACGCTAGAAAAGTAATACCTTCGTTATTTAGTATAAGTATCCTATCGACACCCTAGCTTTCGATTTCCACGTCCTTCCTGAAAAGAGCACTGAAAACGACGTTACGAAAGCACCAAAAGACGGTTGCTACGTCCACGGGTTGTTCCTCGACGGTGCCAGATGGGACCCTGACCTCAAATGCATGAACTAATCTCACAGCAAAGTGCTATATAGTCCAGTTCCCTACATGTGGTTTGTGCCGACTAACGCAAAGAAGGAACCAAACGAAAAAGAATCGTTTATCTGTCCAGTTTACAAAACTTCGATCCGAAGAGGTGTTCTTTCGACTACAGGCCATTCAACCAACTACGTGCTCAGTGTGCAGCTTCCCATCGAAAAGAGCACGAATTCCGATCACTGGGTCAAACGTGGAGTGGCCATGCTTACTCAACTCGATGATTGATCACTTAAAGTTAACAGTCTTATCTAAACATCATAGTTATCCTATGCGTATAGCTATTGACCTATGCATATAGCTACTAACCATACACAAGCAAATATAATTATGTATAAATTGGCGGTATATAATTGAGTTGTTGGTTTGAGGATCATCAGATTTGCCATTCGAGAAGGCCCTCCTTCCTCTTCCAGCTCTCGGCAAAGGCGTTGGTGATTCCCACTGTCAGGTAGGCGTAGATGAACAGCTGCGGGAAGAAGGTGTAGTATCCCGCCCAGAGAGACAAGGGGTGTGTTTCGTAATCAATAGACTTGGAGATGGCTTCCACAATGGTTGTGAAGTTGATCCTGTTGCGCTCCAGTTGCTTGTGCAGCTGGATGGTGCGGGTCCTGAGGTTGTCGATGGGCAAGGTCACTGCTGCCGAAATAGCGGTCGCGAGCAGTAATGCCAAAGGATCCACCCAGATATACTCACCGAATCTTGAGAACAGTCCCTCTTTGAAGTAGTCATAGGGTCCGGTCAGCGAAACGTTGTAGGCCAAATGCCGCAAAATGTTGATCTTCAGCCCTTGCCAGACCTACCCTGAAGCGAAAAGTTGGTTGATCGCCTTAACAACGTTGTCGGAATAGGCGCGTCTCCACTCCGGCTTGATCTGAGTGTCAAGGATCTGTCTGATGGATACGACTGTGAAGGGGTGGGAGACCACAGCACCTGCAGTACCCGCCACACCTGCAATCACTGCTTTCTATCTGTAGCTGAGGTCGTTGTAGGGCTTCACCGGTTTCACTTGGTTATAAATGATTGTGTAGATCGTGTTTCTTACGAATAGGTAGCTCAATCTGCCATACAGATGGGCGTCAAATCCTTCGTAGAGCCCAGAGAGGCCAGCCCCAGTTCCATGGATCTGCTTCAAGATTTTGAAGGGGTTGTAGCCCTGCTGTTGAGCTAGTATAAGAACAGAGTTTACGTCTTCTGCCTCGGAATCCGACTCCAGTGCCCTGGAACTGGATAACAGTCTTGATGAACTCAATGGGGTAAGTGGCAAATGATGAGACCGTACCTGCAATGAGTGAGATGGAGGTGGCTTGAAGATAAGAGGGTTACCAATATCGCTTGTACGATAAGGCAAAGTTATTCATTAATAATTAATATAAAGAGTTGGTGAATCGATATAAAAATTCAATTGCCTGATAATAGTGAAGATAGAATATTAAGATAAGACCCGACCCTTCTAAGTTGAAAATTTGGAATCTCCCCAAGTTCAGCATGCTGGCAAGATAGCTAGGCAATATGCGGGTGTATTCTGCTGCTTGTTTATGTCAGCAGCTATTTCTAGAAATAGCTATTTAGATATATATTTCATGACATATTAGTGCTGTTTATTGTGGATACAGCTATGCAAACCACAAGTTAAGCCAAAGCCTTTTCCAGTTTGCGTACCCTCGTTAACGTATCATCTGGTACCACTAAATTTTCTCCAGCTAGCTCACGAGTTTCTTCATGTCGCTACATCAACATCTAGAATCAATAGATGATGATTTTGCAGTTATAAATAGATGATAGCTATTCTTTGGGCAACAATCCAATCTGGACAAGATCTGAGCTTTTGGAGCTAGGCTATACTTTCAGAAGATATGCAAACTAATGCAGCCGCAGCTTGAAGATCTTTGGATATTATCAGTGATAGTTGTCTCATCTATTTATTGTTGATAACTATTTATTACAAATGCCAATTATTTGACCATCCCTCAGAAACCAATTTTTACACTCCCCCTTCTTTTTTTGCTTGCTGATCTGCAAACTCACTTATCTTTTTATTATTGATTCTGGCCTGTAAAATTTTTGAGATAACCGTTAGATTTCAGCTAGCGACTATACTTGCTGATGATCAGCCGTTTGATATCTGTACGTAGATGCATTGCTAAGGTTAAGGACGAGTCAGGGCAATCTGCTACTAAGGTTAAAGGCAAGCAAAACATGTTAGGTAGCTTAGTTTGTTGTTTGTGTTCGCTGCTCCTCCGGTTGGGCAAGTTGAGGGTTATTTTACTGGAAGTTTGCCAGACCCTTTACTTTTTGGAGAACCAAATGAGTTATTATCGAAACTAATTGATAAATGCAATAATTTAATATTGAACCCGCACCAACCATTGTGGTTATATTAATTGATTTTTATTAGTTATGATGAAGATTTCGACAACCTACGGCCTAATACTAGCCATAGCCGTGCTAGCCACCTCTTCTCCGTTCACCTCCTCCAACCCCCCACCCTACCAAGCTGGCATCTCCGAAATCTTTTTTGAAACCGCACTGCTAAGCCATCATCATCCACATGATCACTCTACCCAGTTTACCCTCAACTATGCCACCCAATTCACAGCAGTGCCACTGGCTGTCGTCTCTATCGCCGGCTTCGAAGGTAACTCATCTCAGATTCAGGCTCCTTCCAACAGCAAGCAATCGCTATAATATCTATCCAATAATTAGAGACCTTTGGCTCAAAACTTTTGATAAATTCTACCAAAACTGGGCAGGTAACTTCTGCCCAAATCTCATACTTGATTTTCTAGGAGACTTTTGAACTTTATTTTGGGATATGGTTTTGGGAGAACCAAAAATAGCTAGACAAAGATAGACCACAAACAAGGACTGAACTAGTAATAAGGTTGAAATAAATTAAGTTGAATAAATGCTAGGAAAAATTGGATGGGCAGATAGTAAAACTAGAAAAGGAGCAAACTCAACTAAGGGTCATTCCTCTTCTCTCATCCTTACTGCTCGGAGAATAAATCACCACTAACTTGGTAGAAGTACAACTCTTTGCGGAAAGTCAAACAGTTCGGGTACAAATAAAGTACTCTGAGATATTTGAGAGGAGTAATTTAAATGTTAGATTTGTTCTCGCTTTCAGCTATTAGACTACAGCTGGGTTTGATGCCCAGTATATAGGCAGACTCTAGCTGGTTGAAGATACGATAAAAGGAAGTAGCCACAAGCTAACTGAGAGCAACTAGAAGCTGCTACTTTTGGGACTGAATGCTGTCAAACTTGGCTCCAAAGTAGGCAAAATATGGCTTTAAATCCAAGAGAAGTAGTCTTGGATCAACTCAAAATTCAAATAAGACGCTTTAGACGAAGCATACGGAGTAGGATTTTCAAGTTTGGTGCTGCTGCAGACATATGAGGGCAGGAAAAGACTATTGACAGGTTGTAGCACTGGTACTTACTTATCTCCATTCAACTGGACCTACAACTCGCTCGTTTCCTGGCCGTTTGTGACCTGTAACGTGACGAACAATGGGGGTCAAACCGGGGGTAATGGAGGCGGTGGCTGGGGCTGTCCTTCTAGCCAGTGCTATCCCTGTCCCCTTGGATGCCTCACTTGCTCATCATCCAACTGCAGCATGAACGTTTCTTGCACTTCCTGTGACACCAGCAAAGGGTATGTCGCAGCCCAGACCACTTGTGGCAATACCCAATATTACTGCAACTGCAATGGCGGCAAATTTCCCAGCTCATCGACCGGCGCATGCGACACCTGCGCCAACGTCATCCCCAACTGCCAAAGCTGCGCCACCAACTACTTCATCGGCACCTACTGCTCAGCCTGCAATACTGGCTTCTACTTAAAGAACGTATGGGTCGACGGCTATTATAGCTATAAAGACGGGAACAACAACTACTATAGTAGCACATCCTATGCCAGACTCTGTGCTAGTTGCCAGCCAGGCTGTAGCAACTGTACTGACAGCAGTTCTTGTGCCAAATGCGCAAACAACCTCATCTCCACAAATGGGCAGTGTACCTGCAACACCACCCAGGGGCAGTACTACAACTCAGCCACACAGTCCTGCACAGCTTGCTCCACTGCCATCGCAGGCTGCAGCAGCTGCTCACTCTCAGTAACCACCACCTCTTGCACTAGCTGCAGCACTGGCTATTACCTCAACTCGTCTACTAATATCTGTGTCGCTTGCTCTACGTATTGCAGCACCTGCAACTCTACCAACTGCACTCAGTGCGTATCTTCAACCTTCACCAAAACGGGCACCAGCTGCATCTGCAGCAGTCCCCTCTTCCTCAACCCCTCAACCACCCCTCCCTCCTGCCTCGCCTGCTCCACCTTCCAAGCTAACTGTGTTACCTGCTCAAACTCAACCGGGTCAGTACTCTGCTCAACCTGTGCTGCCGGTTTCTTCTCCAACGCGGGCGTATGCACAGCCTGCATCCCTTACTGCACCACCTGCACCACCATCACTGACTGCACCACACCCGTCAGCAACCTCTTCGTCTACAACTCATCTTCGCTCTCTTGTGTATGCATCACAGGATACATCTTGAGCAATGGAGCTTGCCTACTGTGTTCTGATCTGGTTCCCAACTGCCTGACCTGCAATGCCAATGGAATCGGCTGCAGTGTTTGCAATAACCCTTACTACCCAGACACTTCAACTACGCCTACAAGTTGTGCAGCGTGCCCTCTCTAATGCGTAAGTTGCACTTCTAGTTCAAACTGTGGAGGCTGTATTGCCGGCTATAGCCTTATCGGTGCAGTGGGCAGCCAGACCTGTAATTGCACCAACTGCACCACATGTACAGCACTCACGTCCAATCCAAGCTGCACAGACTGCACCAACGGTGCTGGCAGCACCGGAAACACCTGCATCAGCTGTCTCCCAGGAAGCTTCATCTCGGGAACTTCATGCTCAGCTTGTCCCACCTCCTGCTCCTTGTGCTCCAGCACAACCACTTGTACAAGCTGTGTCTCTCCTTTCGTTCTCATTGGTACCACTTGTGGCTGTAACACAGCCACCCAGCAATACTATGACCCCAATTATGTCTCAACCTCAGGCAATCCTATCTGCTGGACTTGCGGCAATATCTTTCCTGGCTGCACAAACTGCTCAGGTTCCACCAGTACCACCTCAGTCTCGTCCACAGTTTGCACAGCTTGCACCACAGGCACCTTTCTCCTGGGTTCCAACAGCTGCGTCACCTGTCCTACTAATTGCACTGCCTGCACCTCAGCCAGCACCTGTACTGCTTGCACAGCCACTTTTATTGTGATCAACGGTGGAGTCTGCGGCTGCGACACTAGCTCTCAATATTTCCTCGGCTTGAACAACAACACCTGTCAAAAATGCAGCACTTTGGTTCCTAACTGCGTGACATGCGCATTGAATGCCACTCCGATTTTAGTGGGATGTGTGTCTTGCGCATTAGGATACTACAATGATGCTAATGACTACTGCAGTGTCTGCCCCTCGACCTGCGTCAACTGCACCTCTCCAACCAGCTGCCAAAGCTGCCAGAATACCTACTCTCTGATCAACGGGCTGTGCGTATGTGACTCATCTCAGCAACTTTTCGACGCTGGCGGATATTGTTCTCCTTGCTATAGTTTTGTCGGCTACTGCACACAGTGCATAGTTACAAGTGGAGTCATCACTTGCTCAACTTGCGGCACAGGCACCTACCTCAAAAATCCAACAGATACAAGTTGCACTCTCTGCGGGGCTAACTGCAATACCTGTGATTCTTCAGGTTGCTCCAACTGTACTCTGGGATTCGCGCCTGTTTTGGGAGTCTGCACGTATAGTAACCAATGCCAAAATTTCGCAGGCGCAGACCCTAATTGTGTCTACTGCTACCTCACCAGTTCTTCAACCACAGGCTGCCAAGCATGCCAACCCGGGTACTACGTCAATAGTCAAGGGAGCTGCGTCTCCTGTCCCTCAACCTGTGTGAGTTGCTCTGACTACTTTACGTGCCTCGTATGCTAACCAACCTTCACTCTCATCAATGGAGTCTGCCAATGCAATGCTCTCACTAACCAAGTCCTCAGCAGTTCGACCTGCGTCAACTGCAACTTTTTGGTTGCTAGCTGCCAGAACTGCAGCAGCAACGTAGCTCCAGTTACTTGCACCACATGTCTCCCTACTTTTTACCTCAACAATCTTGGCGTCTGTACCTCCTGCACCTACGGCTGTCAGACTTGTGCTCAAAATGGAAACTGCATGACTTGCATCCCTGGTTTCACCATCAGTGGTACTGTCTGCAACAATGTCCAATCCTGCACCTTGGGGACTTATTACGACTCCGTCAATTCAAACTGTCCTGTCTGTCCTTCGAACTGCAGTTCCTGTATCAGCGCTACTGATTGCCTAGTCTGTGCTAGCTCATACACCCTTTCCAACGGCGTTTGCATCTGTGACAACTCCCATGGCATGTTTTACAGCGCCTAGAACTATCAATGCAACCTTTGCGGCAGCTACTCCTCAACCAATTTCGGAGCCAACTATCCCTCTAATTGTGAGGTCTGTGTCAACAGCACCAATGCAGCAAGTTTCTAGTGTTTGGTCTGCTCAGATGGGTACTATGTTTCTGCAGGTACGTGCTTAAGCTGCCAACCTGGATGCAATCAGTGCAGTGGAGCCAGTAGCTGCTACCTCTGTCAAGCTCCAAAATACGCTTTCAGTGCTGGAAACTGCATATGCAATGCAGCTACGAATTACTTCCAAAATGGCTCCATTTGCTCTCAGTGCAATCTTACAAACTGCAGCATCTGTCTGTCTCTTAACAGCTGTTCTTTCTGCAGTTCAGGCTCCTTTGTAAACTCCACAACTCTACAATGCCAACCCTAGATATGCGGTAACGGGAGACTCTAAGGCGTTGAGCAGTGCGATGACAACAATAACATCGGTGGGGACGGCTGTAGTAGCACTTGCTCCTTTTAAAACTACTTCGTTTGCACCAACCTAGTCCAAGGGCAGCTCTCTGTATGTATAGCCCAAAACAACAAATTCAAACTTGAGATCTCCTAGCAGATTTCTTCCTGCAACCAGATCAGCATCAAGCTGAAAAACACGGGCACTGAGTCCATCTCTCAATGCCAAAACATTTCAAATCTCATGGTCAAATATCAACTCAACTACTCCACTTTGTAATCTGCCACCTTAGATGAAGATCACCTAACTTATACCTTTTCTTACAATCATTCTATTTAAGGATTGAGCTTCAGTTTAGTGTTCGATCCTACTACTCTTTGCATCAAAAATTCGGATAGCTTCCCTCCTTTCAATGTTTCTGGTGTGATCAAACCTACAAACAATAGAGCTGCAATCTACTATGGATAAGGAGGCTGTAGCAAACTTTAGAGTGCTCAAGCCTTTGTAAATACAGTACAATATGCTTCTTATGCAACTCTCTTCCTTTCTGCGCTTCCATGCAAAATCGTCGGTCTTTAGCTGTTTGGAGTCTTGCAAATGGCTCACATATCGTTAGGCAGTGTGGATAACATAAATCTCATGCTTTAGCCTTTAGCAAATATGGGAGGAGTTAATGGCTATCGTCATAATTTGGGGGCTGATAAATCTTCACGCTTGCTGCAGACTTTTACTCCTTCGCGCATCAACGCTATCGATTACAATGCAAATTTCATAAGAAACTGTAATGCTATGTTTTTGGTGGTCCTGGGGATCATTGCAGTTTCTTTCATTATGTACATTCTGACTTACGTTTTCAAAAAATGTGCACCAACTTTCCATAAAGTGGCCAAAAGACTCATCAAAGAAGTGCTTCTCACTCTGATTCTCTTTAATGAATTCAACTTCGCCTATTCCGCAGGCATACATTTTAGATACGCTCCTTCATAAGATTCATTATACCTTTTAGGCACCTTGGCAGCAGCAGGAACGCTAATAATCCCTGTTTTGATGACCATAGCTCTCCTTTGCACTGAAGATGAAGGTTTTGGCGAATTCAAAGAAAAGCTGAAACCAGGCTGTGTGGAGAGAGCATACTTTGTCGTAACAATCGGCTACAGAATGGGCATAGGCCTTTATATGTCCAGCGCCAATTAAGACGAGCTTTCAACCTTAATACTGCTTGCATTTTCTCTTTTCTTCCTCCTCTACAATTTAGTTAATCTGCCTTTCACGAAGGCCTACCACAACTATCGAGCCAACATTTGCCATTTGACTCAATTCGTGATTCTGTTCGTGGCGATGTTCTACAGATCAATGAAAAGTACTGACGCCCTCTAAGAATCCGCCTCTATTTTCACGCCTGTGTACTTTGAGTACATTTTCATTTTCGCAAGTTTGCTGGCAAGTTTAGTTGTTCTGATCTACGAAATCTACATATTCGTTAAAGAATGCTCCTGTTGCTGTAAAAAAGATAACGAGAACCAAATTTTGAATAAGACCGAACATGGGGCTAGTTTGGAGCAAGTTTAAACTTTACCTGAGATATTCGGATAAGAAAAAAAACAAGAAGTCATAAGATTATAAGACGACTATTAGTGATTCATTCATCTCGATTCAAATCTTTAGTAACTTTACACTCTTATAAAGTTATTAACATATCATCTCTTTAGTTCTTTAATGCGTTCATTTCTTTGGATTCACTATACCCTACAACAAGCTTTGTTGCCTCCATTTATGCCTCTTTTTTATCACTTTTTCGCTTTCTCCTTTTGGCACTGAATCTGACCTTTCCCTTCTTATTTACTTCTAGATTTCATGACCCAATTCAGTCATATCCATCATTTACAGCTAAAGCTTTGATTTACTCTTGCCCCTGACTGCTCTCTATGCACTTGAACCCTTATTGTGTAAATTAGAGTCTCTGACGGGCTTGGGTGGGCTGTTGGTGAATTCGCTGAAAGAAGGTATTCTTTTTTCCTCAGATTTTGAATATTTATCAGAATGCGCTGTATGCTTTCTATTGTTGGTATCAATTTCTTGCTTATTTTTCTAGACTAGTTCCACCTTGTAAGCATTAGCCTCCTTTACCACTTTGATTTGGTAAGTTAGATTGGAACACTTGAAGTAAATCTAAAAAAATATCACGATTATTAAGACAAACTGGAAAATTAAGTAGATGGTATCTCTAGCTACTATAAATTTCGATGCTGCAAGAAAGTTGAAGGTTACCTCCCCAAGCGAGAAGTAAAGATTGCCTAGTACTATAAGCAGGTACTAAGTGAAGAGAAATAGTCTACAAACTACTTTTGTGTTGAGGTAAAATTCTTAATGCAAAGGTCTTACTGTAAACAGAAAGAAAATGTGCAGAAACTCAAGGATTACAGCAAAGTATTGAATCAAGCTATCACAAAAGAATATCCCTACAAGAAAGAGAATTTTGACTGACTATAAAAGGCTATAGTTTCTCTTGAACCATGGCTTCATGTGAACCCTCTAATGCAAGATCTTAAAGCTTGAAAACTCTTTACCCTTCAAATACTTTTAGCGATTAGCTTTTTACTTGGTCAGATTGGGATTCAAGATGTAAATCTTTAAATAGAGCAATGCTACACAAGTTAGCAAGTTGAAGTAGATAAGAAAATATCCAGCCTTTTGATAGCTTTCACTCAGCACGATAGCTGGGTCTTTTGTGATTTAGATGAACATGATAGAGTTGTAGAAAAGGTTAAACAGAAAAACACGAGTGCTCTTTATGAAAATGTTGAAAACTAGCTCTTCGTAAAGAATATTTCCCAAAATTGACTTCTATCCGACCGAACGTTTTTTGTATATCAAACCGATAGCCCCTAGCAGGAAGATTATGATGATAGGAAGGATCAAACAAGCCATGATGTAGCCTTCGTAGTTATTCCAGTTCACAAGGATTTTGCTGGGTGGGATCATAAGCATCCCAGTGTAAATCTCTGCGGAAATAGTTGTTGTCATCCTGCTCTGAAACATGTATAAAACGTAGATGTGAATGAATTCAATCAGCAGCTTTCCGATTTCAGTAAAGGTGTTGAATGTGTACCCTGTGAAGACTAAGATTATTCCTAACGCACTTGGAAATTGAATAACTATATCACTTTTTTTTGCTTGTAACGAATAACAATCCAAGTCTAAGTAACCCCCTGCCACGTCTATAGGGTTGGTGAACAGCAGATTGTAGGTCTAAAGGTTAGTTGTCTTTTGGATGCCGCTTGTATCTGCAAGCATCCTGTACTCAGATCCATACTCCACATTCGTTTAAAAGACATAAGTGATGTTGTAAATGTTATTGAAGAGCAACTGAAAGCTCATATTCTGAACTGGCTCAGAAAAAGTCAGCTAGAAGACCAGGGGGTCATACTAGACCAGAGCTAGTTCGGCTGAGACTGCAGAGGCAGAAGTAACGAGCAAGATTATAAGGAAAACTGTGATGAAGCTCATTCGAAATTATAAAAATGCAGAGAGTATGAACTTATTTCAATTATTGATCAAGAAATCCAAAATTTACGGAAAAGCTATCTAAGACTGAATAATCAAGGAGTAGAGCATCAGCAAAGCTTAGTGATTTGTTTTTTATGATTTCTGGTGTCTTTAAGTAAA
>Ga0316217_10000606_pt1 | contig 49816 bp, 44 predicted proteins | sample 1anoAmetaG_FD_203633 | JGI IMG/M metagenome (GOLD analysis project Ga0316217, IMG submission 203633) | Freshwater microbial communities from Trout Bog Lake, Wisconsin, USA - 1anoA | ecosystem: Environmental > Aquatic > Freshwater > Lake > Hypolimnion/Profundal zone | place: USA: Wisconsin...
CCGAACACCTTGCCCTCGCTCTCCAGGAGGTTGAAGGTGATCCGCAGGGTCTCCCGGCCGGAGTGGGTGGCGTATTCCATGGTGTAGCTGCCTTCGGCCAGGGCCCGCCGGTAGGCGTGCTGCCACAGATCGAAGTAGGGTCCTGGCGGGAACAGCTCCTCCTGGGGCATGCCGACCCGGAGCCTGATGCCCCGGGAAGCGAGGAAGAACTCCCGCAGGCGGGCGTTGAAGGTCATGACCCTGAAGCTGCCGGCGTCCACCGACCAGATGAAATCGGCCGTGCTGTCGAACACGGCGGCCATCCGGGCCTCGGATTCGGACAGTTTCTCGGACAGCAGCCGGTAGCGCTCCTCGCCGGCCCGCAGCGCCTCGAGGGCGTCGGCCCCCCGCCGCCGCTCCCGGTTGAACCCGTCCAGGACCACCCAGAGGATCAGGCCGCACATCAGCAGGCTGATCAGGTAGCCCGAGGCCAGGTCCTGGATCCGCTCGGCCGGGGTTGGGAAAGGGGTCACCGTGCGCGGCCAGGCATGCTCCACCAGCAGCAGGCCCAGGATGTTGGCCATGAGCGTGGCCAGCCCGCCGAAACGGGCGGCGCCCTCGAAGAACAGCACCAGGTACAGCGCGGCGACGCTGAAGTAGAGGCCGATGCTGCCCTGGGATCCGCCGTTGGGGAACCACAGGAAGTCCAGGAGGGCCAGGAAGGCCAGGATCATGGTCTTCTTGTGGTGCCGGCCCCGGCGCGCCGCCCAGCCCAGCCCCAGCGAGACCAGGCCGAACCCGAACACGCCCCGGTTGACCCATGGGCTCAGGCTCTGGAGCAGATCGATGGGGATCACCACGAAGATCGCCAGCAGGCCGCTGAGCAGGCAGAGCCCCTGGAAGAACTGCCGTTCCAGGCTGACCGACGGGTCAGGGACAAGCCATCTATAGAACTTCAGCCACCGATGAAACATCCTTGGCTCCGGCGCGGCATAAACAAATAAGGGCTTCAAACCAATATAACAGTTTCGGTCATGAAGCGCGTGGACTGGAGATGTCATCCCCTGGGCGCAGCACCGTCACACCGGTGCGGACAATGGATCCAGGAGGCCGCATGACCATCACCGGGACAGGAACGGACACTTTGCAGGAGGCCTTCCGCTGCGCGGCCGACCTGGCCGGGTCGGCCGCGGCGGTCTCGCCCGCCCAGTTGAACCGGGACGCGATGCAGTTCTTCAAGGACCACCCCCAGCAGGGTTCCCTGCCGGTGGTGGAGGACGGGATCCCCATCGGCATCATCAACCGCGGCATCTTCCTCACCGGCTACTCCCAGCCGTTCCACCGGGAGGTCTACGAACGCAAGAGCTGCATCGCCTTCATGGACAAGTCGCCCCTGATCGTCGATGGCGACCTGCCCATCGCCGAACTGGGCCGCCTGGCGGTGGCGGCCGGGGCCAAGGTGCTGCAGGACGGGTTCCTGGTCACCCGCCAGGGCCGTTTCTGCGGCCTGGGCACCGGCCTGGACCTGCTGGAGGCCCTGGGCCGGATGGAGGCCGAGCGCAACCAGGTGATCCGCGAATCCATCAGTTACGCAGAACTGATCCAGGGCTCGCTCCAGGCCACCTCGCTGCGGGAGCTCCAGGCCGCGGGCCTGGCCGACCAGCATCTGGTCTGGCGCCCCCGGGACCAGGTGGGCGGCGACGCCTTCTTCGCCCGGCGCCTGCAGCGGGACGGACGCAAAGGGCTCTTCATTGCGTTGATGGACTGCACCGGCCACGGGGTCCCGGGCGCCTTCACCGCCATGCTGATGACCTCGTTCCTGGGCCACGGGCTGGACCTGGCCGCGCCCTGGGAGCCCGGCCTGGTGCTGGCCGAGGTCAACCGCCGGGTCAAGGAGGAACTGGGCCAGGGCTTCCGTCCGGAAGAGGACGAGCCGGCTGGCGATGCCGTGCCCGGCGCCGACGAAGGCATGGACGCGACCTGCCTCTGGATCGAAGCAGGCCGGGACACCGTTTTCGCCGGCGCCCGCCACAGCCTGTGGCTGTTTCCTCCCGGCAGCGCCGAGCCGGAAGAGGTCAAGGGCGACCGCATCGGCGTGGGCTACAGCGGCACTCCCGACGGCCAGACCTGGACCAGCCGGGCGCTGCGGCCCGTCGCGGGCAGCATCCTGCTGGCCGCCAGCGACGGCATCTTCGACCAGATCGGCGGGCCGCGGCACATCGCTTTCGGCCGGCACCGGCTCTGGGAGGCGTTCCGGCCCGCCGGCGGCGGCCTCCAGTGCCGTCTCGAACAGGCCTATGCGGCCATGACCGCCTACCAGGGCGCCGAGCCCCGCCGGGACGACGTCTCTCTGCTTGGAGTCCAGCTGTGAACCCGCCCATGCTGATCGACCGGTTCAACCAGTTCGTCGACCACGCCCGGTCCGAAGGGGTGGTCTTCTACCACAGCGGCCGCCTGGACGAGGAGACCATCGCCGCCATCGGCGCCCTGCTGCGCAGACGGCTCCAGGAGGAGGGCGGCGACGGCGCGAAAGCCAGGAAGGTGTTCGCCACCTTCATGGAAATGGCCCAGAACGTCCTGCACTACGGCGCCGCCGAGGAAGCCGGGGACGGCTCGGAAGGCAAGTCCGGCGCCTTCTCGGTGGCGCGCACCAAAGAGGGCTACCAGGTGATGTGCGGCAACTCCATGGCGTCCGACCAGGTGCCCCGGGTGCGCCAGCGGCTGGAGGCGGTCCAGGGCATGGATCCGGCCATGGTGCGCCAGGCCTACCGCCAGCGGCTGGCGTCGGACGAGGCGGACCCGGACAGCAAGGGGGCCGGGCTCGGCCTGCTGACCATGGCCGCGGCCGCCAGCCAGCCCATCGCCTTCGCCTTCGAAGCGCCGTCCGCGGACGGCAACACCTTCCTGTTCCTCAAAGCCGTCATCTGAAGGAGTCGTCATGGAAACCCTGCACCTTCCCGCCACCCAGCTCACCCCCGAAGTGTTCCTGGATCCCCAGGCCGGTCACTTCTCCATGCGCGGCGAATCCTACCCGGAGCACGTGCTGTCGTTCTACGCGCCGATCCTGGAACGGATCAAGAACGTCCTGGAACATGGCGGCCTGAGGCAGCTGGAGGTGGAGATGCACATCACCTACTTCAACAGCGCCAGCGCCAAGGCCTTCCACCGGATCTTCCACCTGCTGAACCATGCCGCCGAGTCCGGCTGCTCGGTGCGGCTGCTCTGGCAGTATGACGAGGAGGACGACATGTCCCGGGACCTGGCCCTGGACATCCGCGAGGATTTCCCGGCCATCCACGTGGAGGACATGCCGCTGAAGGCGGCCTGAACGGGCTGTGACCTGCGCCCCCTTTTCCCCGGCGGGCGTAGCCAAGCGCCCGTTCCGGTTCCATCATCTGGAATGGCTGCCGTGCTGGCCGCCGTTTCTCGAGGAACGCCCGTGGAAGCCGAAGCCACTCCCGTGATCACCGAAGCCGTCGCCGAGCTCATCGCCCTGGCCGCGGCCATGGCCGCCAACAATGCGGACGCCTTTCAGAAGCACAACTTCCGCCTGCACCAGCTGGGCGTGGACCGGGCCGAACGGATCCGCGCGGTCAACCTGGCCCTGCAGATCAAGATGGCCCCGCACCGGGACCTGATGGACATGGCCGAGGGCTACCTGGCCGGCAACGCCGAGCCGGGCGAGTGCTGCGGCGGCGACTGCGGCGGCGAGTGCGGCGACGAGGAGACCTGCGGCTGCGCCGGGGACACCGGCGGCTGCGGCTGCGGGCACTGAGGCGCGACCATGGCTGAACGGCCGCAGGTGCCCCGCTGGGCCTTCGACTGGGCCGATGCGGCGGTGCCGCTGGCGGCCAGCATCGGCCTGGTGATCAAGGCCGGCAGGCCGGACCCGGTGGACATCGTGGGAGGGGGGATCGGGTTCGCCTTGTCCGTGGCCCTGCCCTTCTGCGGGGTGAGACAGATTTTATGGGCCTTGAACCGGCGGCGGGCGGAACCAAGGCCGAGGCAGCCGTTGGTGGCGGCATTGGTGGGCGGGCTGATCTGGGGCTTCATTATCCTGCATAAGTAAATTATTATAAGTTTTCATCTTTTCTCCGACGGGACGCATGCGTCCTGTCGGAGAAAAGATGAAATTGATCCTCGTGCCTACTCCGCCTCCAGGATCCTCGCCCCCTGCCCGTCCACCCTGCAAAGCTGCACCCGGGATTCCACCCCGGCCTGCCGCCAGGCCTGGGCCATGGCCTGGGCAACTGTCTCGGCCCTTTCCTTGTCCACGACCGCGAAGATCGCCGGACCGGCGCCTGACAGGGTGCACCCTTCCGCCCCCTGCCCCAGCGCAGCCGCCTGCACTTCCCGGAACCCGGGCACCAGCGGCGCCCGGTGCGGCTCCGCCAGCAGGTCCCTGATGCACTCCCGGCGCAACGCGGCGTCCCCGGTGGTCAGGGCGTAGACCAGGGCCGCCAGATTCTGGGCGTGGGCCACCGCCAGGGCCAGGGGCACCTGGGCCGGCAGCACCCGCCGGGCGTCCCGGGTGTTGAGTTCCAGTTCCGGGCTCAGCACGGCCAGGACCAGCTCTTCGGGGAACGGCAGCAGCCGGGCCCGGCCGGCCGGGTCCACCAGGCGCAGCCCGCCCAGGAGCGAGGGGGCCACGTTGTCCAGGTGGGCGGCGCCGCAGCCGTGGCCTTCGGCCTCGCCCGCGGCCCGCAGCAGCGCGGCCTCGCCCAGGCCGGCCTCGAGCAGGGCGTCCAGGCCGGCCAGGGTGGCCACCACGGTGGCGCTGCTGGAGCCCAGGCCGCTGCCCACGGGCAGTTCCTTGTGCAGGGTGATGGCCAGGGGCGGCAGGGGCCGGTCCCAGGCCACGGCAAAGGCGGCGCAGGCCTTCAGGGCCAGGTTGTCACGGGGCAGCGGCGGCAGCCGGTGGGCGAAGGCGCCGGTGACGGTGAAGGCTTCCCCCCGGTCCAGGCGAAGCTCCACCCGGTCGCCCAGAGGCGGGCCGGACAGCGGCGCGATGGCCGCGCCCAGCACGTCGAAGCCCGCCGCCAGGTTGCCGATGCTGGCGGGGGCGAAGGCCAGGACCCGGCGCATCAGTGGGTGCCCCGGCCGATGCGCAGCACGTCGGCCAGCACGCCGGTGGCGGTGACCGCCGCCCCGGCGCCGTAGCCGCGCACCACCATCGGGTGGGGATGGTAGGCCTCGGTGGAGAGGCAGAGCGCGTTCTCGCCGCCGCGGATCACCGACAGCGGATGGCTGGCGTCCACTTCGATGGCGCCCACCCGGCAGCCTTCGGGGGTCACGGTGGCAGCGTAGCGCAAGGCCTTGCCCTGGGCCTTGAGCTCGGCCAGGCGCTGGCGGAACGGCGCGTCCAGCTCCGGCAGCCGGGCCATGAAGTCGTCCACCGAGCCTTCGGCGTCGAACCCGGCCGGCAGCGCGCCTTCCACGTCCACCTGGCCCAGTTCCAGCTCGCCGCCCATCTCCCGGTGCAGGATCAGCGCCTTGCGGGCCACGTCCAGGCCCGACAGGTCGTCCCTCGGATCGGGCTCGGTGAACCCGGCCTCCCGGGCCTCGATCACCGCGGCGCTGAAGTCGGCGCCCTCGTCCAGACGGCCGTAGATGTACGACAGGGATCCGCTCAGGATGCCCTCCAGGCGCTTGATCCGGTCGCCGCCGTTGCGCAGGTCGCGCAGCGGCCCGAGGATGGGCAGGCCGGCGCCGACGTTGGTCTCGTAGTGGAAAGTGCGGCCCCGGCGGTCCAGCATCCGGCGCAGTTCGCGCCAGGCCTCCATGGAGCCGCTGTTGGCCTTCTTGCTGGCGCTGACCAGGTGGAACCCGGCGTCCACGAACTTGAGGTAGCTGTCGGCCAGGGTCTGGGAGGTGGTGCAGTCCACCAGCACCGCGTGGTCCGGCCGGCGCGAGCGGACGGTCTCGCGCAGGCGCTCCTCGTCAAGCGGCTCGCCCCGCAGGGCCAGCTGCTCCAGCGCAGTGGCCGGGTCCAGGCCGTCGGGGTCCAGCAGCATGCGCCGGGAGTTGGTCACGGCGCAGAGCTTGAGCGAGCCGGCCAGTTCCGGCATGCGCCGGCGCAGGTGCTGCAGCTGGACCAGGAACTGCTTGCCCACCAGGCCGATGCCCATCAGGTGCAGCTCCAGCGGCTCCAGCCCGCCGAAGAAGCGCCGGTGCACCGCGGCCAGGGCCCGGGGCCCGGCGTCCTGCCGCACCACCGCCGAGATGGAGCGCCCGCTGGAGCCCTGGGCGATGGCCACCACGCTGCAGCCCTGGCTGCCCAGGGCGCCGAAGAACGAGCCCGAGACGCCGATGTGCTGGCCCATGCCGTCGCCCACCACGCTCACCACCGAGTGGTCGGGCTTGAGCACCAGGGGATCCATGAGCCCTGCGGCCAGTTCCGCCTCGAAGGTGACCGCCAGGGCCTCCCGGGCCGGAGCGGCCTCCTCGGCCCGGACGCAGATGGTGATGGCGCATTCGCTGGAACCCTGGGTGATCAGCACCACGTTGACGCCCTTTGCGGCCAGGGCGCCGAAGGCCCGCGCCGCCAGGCCCGGCACGCCCTTCAGGCCGGAGCCGGACAGGTCCAGCAGGGCCAGCCCGGGCAGCAGGGTGAGTCCGCGGGGCGCGGACTTCAGCGGCTGGGCGTCGCCGGTGACCAGGGTGCCCGGATGCTCCGGGCGGTGGGTGTTGCGCACCCGGGTGGGGATGGCCGGGCCGCGCACGTAGCCCAGGGTCCGGGGGTGCAGCACCTTGGCGCCGAAGTAGGCCAGTTCCATGGCCTCCTCGTAGCTCAGTTCGGCCAGGCACTGGGCGTTCTCCACCAGCCGCGGGTCGGCGGTGAACACCCCGTCCACGTCGGTCCAGATCTCCAGGCAGACCGCGTCCACCGCGGCGGCGGCCAGGGCGCCGGAGAGGTCGGAGCCGCCCCGGCCCAGCAGCATGGCCTCGCCGGCCTCGTTGCCGCCGAAGAACCCCGGCAGGATCGCCAGCGGTTCACTGCCGCGGCGGAACGGCGCCAGCCGCTCGCGGATCCGGGCCGGCAGGGGCGAAGCCTCGGCCGGGTTGCCCTGGCACACCAGCACCTGGGTGGGGTCCAGTTCCAGCACCGGCAGGCCCATGCCGCGGAGCACCCCGGCCAGCAGGGAGCAGGAGGCGCGCTCGCCCAGAGAGCAGATCCGGGCCAGCACCTGGGGCGAGCAGTCGCCCAGCAGGGTGACGCCCTGGAGCAGCCGGCCCAGTTCGGCTTCCAGCACCTCCAGCCGGCCTTCCAGCTCCCGGTTCAGCGGCTCCGGAAAACCCAGGGCCGCCAGGGCCCGGCGGTGGATCCCGCAGTAGCTGCCCAGCACGTGGGCGCTGTCCTGGACCCGCTGGGCCCCGGCCACCAGGAGGTCGGTGACGCCGGACATGGCAGAGGCCACCAGCAGCACCCGGTGCTCCGCCATGGCCTCGCGGGCCAGTTCGGCCACCCGGGTCAGCCCCGCCTCGCCGGCGACGGAGGTGCCGCCGAACTTCATGACCAGGATGCCCTGGCCTCCGGAAGGAGGCCGGACGGCGGAACGGGCGGTAAGGGTGGTGGCCATGGCGCGCCTTCAAAAAAAATGACCCCGCTGGTGAGCGGGGCCGGGTTGCTGGATTGTCTGTTTTCTGGAACTAGGCCGGCCCCGGCCTCCGCGTGGTGCGGGAGGTGGTGGTGCCGGTAGTGGTCATGTCGACCCCCTGGCCAGGCATCGATCCGCAGCGCCCGGCCGGGAGGGCCAGGGGGCGCGCGAAGCTGCCGGAGAGGGAAGACATGCTGGCAATGTAGCAATTAACCCAGGCGGGCGCAACCTGAACTTTGGCCGGGGCGGGAAAACCTCCCGGCCGCAGCCGGCACTGTGTAGGGGATTGCAGGCCTCCGGAGGCGTCATGGACCCTGACCGTCCCGTCCACGGCAAGGATGAATTCGGCCGGATCCGCGGCCTGGTCTGGCCGATCCACGGCTACGAGCTTCGCAAGCTGCTGCCGATGCTGCTCATCTTCTTCTTCGTCTCGTTCATCTATTCGATCCTGCGCAATACCAAGGACACCTTCGTGGTCACCGCCCCGGGCGGGGGCGCCGACCTGATCCCGTTCCTCAAGGTGTATGGCGTCATCCCGGTTTCGGTCTGTTTCATGATCATTTATTCAAAACTGAGCAATGTCCTGACCAAGCAGCGGCTGTTCTACGCCTCCCTGGCGCCTTTCCTCCTGTATTTCCTGGCCTTTGCCTTCCTGTTCCCGGCTCGGGAGGCGGTCCAGCCGGTGGCCTGGTTCGACCAGTGGCACGCCCGGCTGCCGGCCTGGGTCGCCAGCCTGGCGGGCATGGCGCGGAACTGGGTGTTCGCCCTGTTCTACGTCATGGCGGAACTGTGGGGCAGCGTGGCCCTGTCCCTGCTGTTCTGGGGGTTCGCCAACGATGTGATCAAGGTCGAGGAGTCCAAGCGCTTCTACGCCCTGTTCGGAGTGGGCGCCAACCTGGCCCTGATCGCGGTGAAGTTCGCCAACCACGGGCTCCAGGTCGTGGGCGGCAGGCTGGCCGAACGGTGCGGAATGGAGCCCTGGACCGCCTACGTGACCCTGCTCATGGCCCTGGTGGCGGCGTGCATCCTGGCGATCATGGCGATCTACCGCTGGATCGACCGGCGGGTGCTCACCGACCCCCGGTTCTATTCCGAGACCGACCAGCGGGCGTTCCGGACCCAGAGGCCGAAGCTGTCGCTCAGGCAGGCCTACGGGTTCCTGCTGCGCAGCCGCTACCTGAGGTACATCGCCGTCCTGGTCATCGCCTACGGCATCACCACCAACCTGATCGAGGTGACCTGGAAGACCCACCTGGGCCTGCTCCACCCCGACCCCCAGGGCTACCAGGACTACATGGCCAGGGTCTCCCTGGCCACCGGCGCGGTCACCCTGTTCCTGATGCTGTTCGTGGCCAACAACGTGATCCGGCGGTTCGGCTGGACCGTGGCCGCGCTGTCGACCCCGGTGGTGTTCCTGGTGACCGGGGTGGGGTTCTTCGGCTTCATCCTGTTCGAGGACGCCCTGGCGCCCTGGCTGGCCCAGTTCGGCACCACTCCGCTGGCGGTGGCGGTGCTGTTCGGCACCGTCCAGTACGCCACCAGCAAGGCCACCAAGTACTCCATGTTCGACCCCACCAAGGAGATGGCCTACATCCCGCTGGACCAGGAGTCCAAGGTCAAGGGCAAGGCCGCCATCGACGTGGTGGGCGCGCGCCTGGGCAAGGCCGGCGGTGCGCTGGTCAACCAGCTGATGATCGGGATCTACCACTCGCTGCGGGCGGCCCCGGGGCCCATCGCCGTCATCCTGTTCGGCACCATCGGCGGCTGGATCTGGGCCGACTTGAAGCTGGGCCGGGCCTTCGAGCGCCGCGCCAGGCCCCGGCGGCAGGACCCCGTGTAGAATCACAGGGATTCCCGGAGCGGCCATGCCCGAGCCCATCGATCCCAGCCAGTTCCTCGTCCCAGCCGACCCCGGGCTGTTCTACCGCCGGGATGACCCCATGGACCCGCGGCTGGGGGAGCGGGCGCTGCGCGGACCCGGGCATCTGGCCGAGGCGGACGTGGCGCTGCTGGGCTGCCCCCAGGACGAGGGCGTCCGGCGCAACAAGGGCCGGGCCGGGGCCGCCCAGGCGCCGGCGGAGATCCGCCGGGCGCTCTACCGCTACCCGGTGTCCGAGGCCCACGAAGGCCTGCGGCTGGTGGACCTGGGCGACATCGCCTGGGCCGGGACCCTGGAAAAGACCCACGACGCCCTGCACGCGGTGGTGCGGCTCTGCCTGCGCCAGGGGCTCAAGGTGGTGGTGCTGGGCGGCGGCAACGACATCTCCTTCCCGGACTGCTCGGCCCTGGCGGCGGAAGTCCCGGATCCGCTGGCCTTCAACATCGACCGCCACCTGGACCTGCGGGCCGACCCGGTGCGCAACAGCGGCACGCCCTACCGGCAGCTGCTGGAGGGCGGCTTCCTGCGGCCCGCGGCGTTCCACGAGGTGGGCATCAACTCCTTCGCCAATTCCCTGGCCTACCGCCGCTACGCCGAAGGCCTGGGGGTGGGGGTGCACTACCTGGCCGAACTGCGGGAGGCCGGGGTGGAGGCCGCGGTGCAGGCCATGGTCGACGCCAGCCAGGCCAAGGGGATCTTCTTCGGCTTCGACCTGGACGTGGTGCAGGCCTCGGAGGCGCCCGGGGTCAGCGATCCCAGCCCCATGGGGCTCACCGCCAAGGAGGTCTGCGCCATCGCCGACGTGGCGGCGCGGGACCCCAGGACCCGGGTCATCGAGCTCACCGAGGTGAACCCGGCCTACGACCGGGACAACATCACCAGCCGGCTGGCGGCAAACATCATCATGCGGGCGCTGGCGAGGGAGTGTCCGGGCCGCTGAGGGGTTGAAAGACCGGGTGTAACCAAGGCTTGCGGCGAAACCCAAGTCTACGGCCGCCGCGGGCCCGGGCTTGAATTCGCCGCCGCCCAGCGCCGGTAGGCCGCGGGGCTCAGGCCCACCACCTGCTTGAAATGGCGGTTCAGGGCGGCCTGGTCGCAGAAGCCAGTCTCGCCGGCGATGGCGGCGATGGGACGGCCGGACTCGGCCAGGGCCTCGGCCGCGGCCTGGATCCGCACCTTCATGACGTACTGGCCCGGGCTCAGGTGGAACAGCTTCTTCATGCGCCGCTCGAACTGGCCCTGGCTCAGCCCGGCCAGGGCCGCCAGGTCCTCAAGGCGCAGGCCTTCGGCGTAGTGCCGGTGGATGTGCTCCACCGCCGCGGCGAAGGGGGCGTCCACCAGGGCGCCGCTGGGCTCGGGCAGATCGGTGCTCAGGCAGGCCAGGGCCACCACCTGGCCGGCGGTGTCGCGCAGCGGCAGCTTCTGGGTGAGGCACCAGCCCGGGCGGCGGTCCGGGTAGAGGGTGAGATCCAGGGCGTCCGCCAGCGGCCGCCCGGTGCGGAACAGGCTGGCGTCCTGCTCGTCGTAGCGCCGGGCCATGGCTTCCGGCCAGAGCTCGGCGGCGGTGCGGCCGATGGCCGCCTCCCGGGAGGCCAGGCCGCAGCGCTCCACGCCGCTGCGGCTCATGGCCAGGTAGCGCCCGGCCGGATCCTTGACCGTGAACACCGCGTCGCGCACGTGGTCGAACAGCGCCTCCACGAAGGCCAGGCTGTCCAGCTGGCGCAGGAGGCTGTCGAGGCCGGGGGCGGGCGGTTGCGGCATGCCTGGAATATACTAACAATCGCTTCAAATTTTGTATGATTTCAATGGTCCCGGCGTGGAAAGCAGCCAAGACTCCGTCCCTCCCGGCACGCCACCATGGACGTCTCTTTGAAGGAAGCTCCCGTGTCCCACCCCCTGCGCGTGCGAGTGGTTGACAGTCATACCGGCGGCGAGCCCACCCGGATGGTGCTGGAGGGCGGGCCGGACCTGGGCCTGGGGCCCCTGGACCAGCGCCGGGACCGGCTGGTGGCGGAATTCGACCCCTGGCGCCGGTCGGTGGTGTGCGAGCCCCGGGCCCCGGAATCGGCCGTGGGCGCGCTGCTGGTGCCGCCGCACCTTCCGGACTGCGACCTGGGACTGATCTTCTTCAACCACGTGGGCGTCCTGGGCATGTGCGGCCACGCCGTCCTGGGGGTGGTGGAGACCCTGCGCCACCTGGGCCGGCTCCAGCCCGGCCGGCTGCGCATCGACACCCCGGTGGGCCCGGTGGCGGCGGAACTGCGGGAGGACGGCAGCGCGGTGGTGATCAATGTCCCGGCCCGCTGCCTGCGCCGGCAGGTGGAGCTGGACGTGCCCGGCCTGGGCCGGGTGCGCGGCGACGTGGCCTGGGGCGGCAACTGGTTCTTCCTGGTGGAGGACCACGGCCTGGAGCTGCTGCCCGGCAACCTGGGCCGCCTGTTGCAGGCCGCCGCGGCGATCCGCGAGGCCCTGGCCCGGGCCGGCGTCACCGGCGAAGGCCAGGTCATCGACCATGTGGAGCTCACCGGTCCGGCCCGGGACCCGGCCAACCAGGCCCGGGGCTTCGTGCTCTGCCCGGGCCTGGCCTGGGACCGCAGCCCCTGCGGCACCGGCACCTCGGCCCGGCTGGCCTGCCTGATGGAGGAGGGGCGGCTGGCCGAGGGCCAGGTCTGGCGCCAGGAGAGCCTGACCGGAGCGGTGTTCGCGGGCTGGCTGGCCCGGGAGGGTGGTCAGCTGCTGCCGCACATCCACGGCCGGGCCCACGTGACCGCCGAAGCCACCCTGGTCCTCAGCCCCGGCGATCCGTTCGCCTTCGGGATCCCGGCGTGATCCCGGACGTGGTCGTGGTCGGCGGCGGCGTGGTGGGCGCCGCCTGCGCCCTGGCCCTGGCCGGGGCCGGCTGCGCGGTGACCCTGCTGGAGGCCGAAGGCCTGGGCGGCGGCGCCACCGCGGCGGCCATGGGCCACCTGGTGGCCCTGGACGGGTCGCCCGCCGAACTGGAACTGTGCCGCCTTGGCCTGGCCCGCTGGCGCGAGCTGGCGCCGCGGCTGGGCGCGGCCCTGGAACTGGATCCCTGCGGCACCCTCTGGGTGGCGGCCGACGAGGCCGAACTGGAGCTCGTCGCGCCGCGCTGCGACGCCTACCGCGCGGCCGGGATCGAGGCGGAACTGCTGGACGCCCGGGCGCTGCGGGCCCTGGAACCCTGCCTGGCCGCGACCATGGCCGGGGCGATGCGGGTGCCCGACGACGCGGTGCTCTATCCCCCGGCCGCGGCCCGGCTGCTGGCTGAGGCGGCCGCGCGGTGCGGAACGCGGATCCGCACCGGGACCGCGGCGGTCGCCCTGGAGCCCGGCGCGGTGCGGCTGGCCGACGGCAGTGCCCTGCCCTGCGGCCAGGTGGTGCTGGCCGCCGGCGCCGCCTCCCGTGACCTGCTGCCCGGGCTGCCCCTGGTGCGGCGCAAGGGCCACCTGGCCATCACCGAGCGCCGGCCGGGCTTCCTGCGCCACCAGCTGGTGGAGCTGGGCTACCTCAAGTCCGCCCACGGCTCCGACCGGGACAGCGTCGCCTTCAACCTGCAGCCCAGGCCCAACGGCCAACTGCTCCTGGGCTCCAGCCGCCAGTTCGGCGACGAGCGGCCGGAACTGCGCGCGGCCGTCCTGCGATCGATGATCGAGCGGGCCCTGGTCTATGTGCCGGACCTGGCGGGAGTGACGGTGGTGCGGGCCTGGACCGGATTCCGGCCCACCACCCCGGACCACCGCCCGCTCATCGGCCCCGTGCCCGGGCGGCCCGGTCTGTTCCTGGCCTGCGGCCACGAGGGCCTGGGCATCACCACCGCGCCGGCCACCGCGGACCTGGTGGCCGCCGCGGTCCTGGGCCGGCCGGCGCCGCTGGACCCCGCGCCGTTCCTGCCGTCCCGTTTCCGGGAGCCGCGCGATGCCTAGGATTTTCGTGGACGGCAAGCCGGTGGATCTCCCCGAGGGCGCCATGATCGCCGCCGCCCTGGGCGACCCGCCCGTGGCCGGCTGGACCGCCTCCGGAGCCCCCCGGGGCCCGCTGTGCGGGATGGGCCAGTGCTGGGAGTGCCGGGTCCGGGTCGGCGGGCGCGAGGTGCTGTCCTGCAATACCAAGGCCGTGGAGGGCATGGAGGTGTTCCGTGACTGAGCGGGTGCTGGTGGTGGGCGCCGGCCCGGCGGGCCTGGCCGCGGCCGTGGAGGCGGCCGGGGCCGGCTGCGCGGTCACCCTGGTGGACGCCCTGCCGGAGCCGGGCGGCCAGGTCTGGCGCGGACAGTGGAGCCACGACCCCGCGGGCCCGGCCGGCGCCTGGTTCCGCGCCCTGCGGGCCAGCGGGGCCGAACTGCGCATGGACCGGCGGGTGGTCGCCGCGCCCCGGCCCGGACTGCTGGGCCTGGTGGGCCCGGACGGCGCCGAGAGCGTGGCCTACGACCGGCTGGTGCTGGCCACCGGCGCCCGGGAGCGCTTCCTGCCCTTCCCGGGCTGGACCCTGCCCGGCGTGCTGGGCGCCGGCGGTCTCCAGGCCCTGGTCAAGGGCGGCCTGGAGATCCGCGGCCGGCGGGTGGTGGTGGCCGGCAGCGGCCCGCTGCTGCTGGCGGTGGCGGCGTACCTGCGCAGCCGGGGCGCCCGGGTGCTGGCGGTGGCGGAGCAGGCTCCCCGCCCGCGGCGCGCGCTCCTGCCGGAACTGCTGCTGCGGCCCCGGCTTTTGGCCCGGGCCCTGCCCTTCCTGGCCCTGCCCCTGCGCCCGGGCTCCTGGGTGACCCGGGCGGAAGGGGAGGGACAGCTGCAGCGGGTGCGCCTGCGCACCCCGGCCGGCCCCCGGGTGCTGGAGGCGGATTTCCTGGCCTGCGGCTTCGGCCTGGTGCCCTGCCTGGAACTGGCGCAGCTGCTGGGCTGCGGCATCCGGGACGGCGTGGTCGCGGTGGACGGCCTGCAGCGGACCACGGTGCCCGGCGTGCTGGCCGCAGGCGAAGCCACCGGCATCGGCGGCGCGGACAAGGCCCTGGCTGAAGGGCGGATCGCCGGCCTCGCCGCGGCGGGAGCCCCCGCCGGACACCTGGCCGGGGCCGCCCGGCGGGCCCGGGCCTGGGGCCGTGTGCTGGAGGCAGCCTTCGCCCTGAGCCCCGAACTGCGCGCCCTGCCCGCACCGGACACCCTGGTCTGCCGCTGCGAGGAGGTGCCGGCGGCCGCCCTGGAGGGCTTCCGGAGGGGCCGCGACGCCCGGCTCCACGCGCGCTGCGGCATGGGCCTGTGCCAGGGCCGCACCTGCGGCCCCGCGGTGGAATTCCTCTACGGCTGGGCCCCGGGCGGGCCCCGCCAGCCGCTCGTTCCCGTCAGCTTCGCCGACTTCGCCGGCGCCCTCGCCCTCCCACCCGATCCGGAGCGGCCATGAAGCCGACCGATCACCGGATATGTTGTAAAATTCAATATTGCACAGTTCACGCACGGGCCTAACCTTCAATCGAGGTTGATGCCGTGCGCCGCGCCCTGCTGCTATTTTCCATCCTGGCCATCGCCCTTGCGGTGCTCCTGGACGGATCCGTGCCGACGCGCGCGCCCCGACAGGTGAGCGCCGTGCAGGCCCCGGGCGTTGCTGGCTGGATTCCCGCCCCATCCTGGAACCAGCCGCGCGGAAACTGCCACGCCAGGCGGCTGATCCCAGCCGGGTCCATGGCCCCCGGGCGGAAGGACCGCGAGGGTCCCGGCCCCGGCGACCGGAAGGAACTGGATCTCTGGCCCGGTTCCCGGCCGCTGGCCTCGGCGGCAGGCGTCACCGCCTCCCGGGCCCGGCCCGCGCTCCTGCCGGAACGGTACCCCGGCCCCCTGTCCAGGATCTGCGTGCTTCGGATCTGAAGCCCCTGGCCGGGCCGGAGGCCCGGGCGCCGATCGCGGCCCCGGGAACCCCCGCCCGGACGGCCCGCCGTTCCCCCCAGCCCTCTTTCCAGGGTCTGGCTCCTGCGGCGCCGGCTCTTTCAACGGCGGACCCGTTCCGCCATCGCACCCCTCACCCGGTGGGTCCCCGCGACCGGGAACCCGCCCCCCATTCCCGTCAGGAGCAGCCATGCTGGCTCTCATCCTTTCCACCATCCTCTCGTCTCCGCCCGTGCCGGCCGCACGGCCCCCGACTCCGGCCATCGTCATGAACGACCGGTCCGATCCCGGGCAGATGTCCAGGCCCCAGGACTCCGATGCCGGCGGGAACCGCCAGGACGGCGGGGTCAGTTCCCTGGGACCGTCGGACCGGCCCTTCCGGGCCGTCGCCGGCGGCGACGACTCGAACGGCGATCAGCAGACCGACTTCAAGTTCAGGGGGGACCCCTTCAACACCTACAAGCAGGATCTCTGATCGCGGAAAACGACCAGGATCGGCCAGCCAGGGCCCGGCCCGCGCCGGGCCCTGGCTTTGCCCGCTCCTGGGCCTTTGCGGGATGTCCGGCCCCATGCTAGCCTGAAGCTGCAGCAAAGGTGACCGGCCCCCTTCCGGCGGGGCGCGGCGGCGGGCGAACCGGTGGGCAATCCGGTCCCGGCCAGCACCTGTTGAAGCCGGGCACCCGCTGAAAGGGCCGTAAACGATGAAACGGTTCGCCGTTGCCACCGTACTTTGCCTGGGCTGTCTGGCCGGACCCGCGCCGTGGCCCTACCCTGCCACCCGGACCGTGGACGCCGCCGACACCTACTTCGGCAGGACCTACCTGGACCCTTTCCGCTGGCTGGAGGATCTCAAGGACCCGCAGGTCAAGACCTGGTTCAAGGACCAGGCACTGCTCACCGACGCCGTGCTGGCCAGACTGCCCGGCAAGGCAGCCCTGGCCAGGGAATGGCTGGCCCTGGACCGGCTCCGCCCTATGGCTTACTCCTCCATTTGCAGCGAGAACGGACGCATCTTCTACAAGCTGACCCGGGCCGGGGAGAACCTGGGGCGGCTGTACTGCCGGGACGGCTGGGACGGCGCGGACCGGCTGCTGTTCGATCCGGCAGGCTACGGGACCGGGCCGGCCACGACCATCGAGAGCTTCGTGCCGTCCCGGGACGGCCGCTTCGTGGCCCTGGGCTTCTCCTCCGGCGGGGCCGAGTATTCCGAACTGCGGGTGCTGGACGTGGCCCGCGGCGCCCTGCTGCCGGAGCGGATCTATCCTTCCTTCGGAGCCATCGGCTGGACGCTGGACAGTTCCGCCTTCTTCTACGATGCCGGCAAGACCACGGACATCCGCGGGCTCGATATCGGGCTGCACCGGAAGACCCGGCTCCACCGGCTCGGTACCGAAGTGGCCGGCGACCTGGACCTGTTCAGCGACGAGAGCAGCCCGGAACTGGGCATAGCCGCCAAGGAGCGGCCGGAGGCGTTCCTGCTCAAGTCCTGCCCGGACCACCTGTTCGGCCAGGTGTTCACGGTGCAGAACGAGATGCGCATGTACTGCGCGCCCATCGCGGAGCTGGACCGGCCGAAGGTGCGCTGGCGGGTGCTGTGCGCGCCCTCGGACAACCTGGTCCGGGGCCTGACCTTCCACGGCGGCCAGGCCTACGCCGTGACCCACGCCGGCGCGCCCCGCTACCGGCTGGTACGCACCAGCCTCGAACACCCGGACTGGGCGCACGCGGAGACGGTGCTGCCGGAGGCGGCCGACACCCTGCAGGCGCTGACCAGGACCCGCGACTACCTGTTCGTCACCTATTCCAACGGCATCACCAACCGCATCGTGAGGTACGGACTGGCCACCGGGCGGGTATCCCCGGTGAGCCTGCCGGGCTCCGGCACGGTGCGCCTGGCCTGCCCGGACCCGGCGAGCAATCGCTGCCTGCTGTCCATCACCTCCTGGACTACGCCGGCCACCCTCTACGACCTGGACGGCGACACCGGCGGCTTCAAACGGAGCGTCTTCGACACCGCGGTGGCCTATCCGGGCTTCGAGAACCTGGTGGCGGAGGAGGTGGAGGCCCCGGGGCAGGACGGCACCATGGTCCCGCTGTCCATCATCCACGCCCGGGACCTGGCCCGGGACGGCAGCAGCAGCTGCATCCTGGAAGGCTACGGCGCCTACGGATCCGGCATCCGGCCCAGTTTCAGCGTGACCCGGTCCCTGGCGCTGCACGGTGTGGTGCTGGCCTACGCCCACCCCCGGGGCGGCGACGAGAAGGGCGAGGCCTGGTACAAGGGTGGCTTCCAGACCACCAAGCCGAACACCTGGAAGGATTTCATCGCCTGCGCGGAATACCTGGTACGGCACGGCTACACCAGCCCCGGGCGCCTGGGCGGCACCGGCACCAGCGCCGGCGGCATCCTGATCAGCCGCGCCGCCACCGAGCGCCCGGACCTGTTCGCCGCCGCGGTCTGCAACGTCGGCTGCGCCAACGCCATGCGCCTGGAGTTCACGGCCAACGGGCCGATCAACACCCCGGAATTCGGCAGTGTGCAGGACCCGGCGCAGTGCCTTGCGCTCTATGAGATGGACGGGGTCCAGCACGTGCGCCCCGGGGTCAAGTACCCGGCCATCCTGGGGGTGGGCGGGTGGAACGACCCGCGGGTGCCGGCATGGCAGCCGGGCAAGTTCGTGGCCGCGATGCAGCAGGCCAGCACCTCGGGCCGGCCGGCGCTGATGCAGGTGAACTTCGACAGCGGCCACTTCACCGAGGAGAAGCTGGCCACCTACAACAATTTCGCCGGGCAGTACGCGTTCCTGCTGTGGCAGACCGGGCACAAGGAGTTCCAGCCGGCTGGCGACTGAACGGTCTATTCCGGCAGCACCAGGATCGCCCCCCGGCTGGCGCTGGTGACCATGGCCGAATAGCGGCCCAGCCAGCCCTTGGTGATCTTCAGCGGCGGCCTGGCCCAGGCCGCCCGGCGCCGCTCCAGTTCAGCGTCGTCCACCAGCACGTTCATGGTCCGGGCCGGAATGTCGATGCGGATCCGGTCGCCGGGCTGGACCAGGGCGATGGGGCCGCCGTCGATGGCCTCGGGGCTCACGTGGCCGATGCACAGGCCCGCGGTGCCGCCGGAGAAGCGGCCGTCGGTGATCAGCGCCACCGAGGTGCCCAGGCCCTGGCCCTTGATCATGGAGGTGGGGGAGAGCATCTCCGGCATGCCGGGGCCGCCCCGGGGGCCTTCCTGGCGGATCACCACCACCTGCCCGGGCTTGACTTCCCGCTTGGCCAGGGCCGCCAGCACCTCGTCCTGGCTCTCGAAGATCACCGCCGGGCCCTCGAACACGTAGCACGAGGGGTCCACCCCGGCGCTCTTGACGATGCTGCCCTGGGGGGCGATGTTGCCGAACAGCACGCACAGGCCGCCGTCCTGGGTGAAGGGCGCCTCCAGGGTGCGGATCACCTTGGGGTCCTTGATGGCGGCGCCCTCGATGCTCTGGCCCAGGGTGCCGCCGGTGACGGTCATGGCGTCCAGGTGCAGCAGGCCCGGGCGCCGGGCCAGTTCGTTGAGGATGGCGCTGATGCCGCCGGCCCGGTCCACGTCCTGGATGTGCACGTCCGGCGCCGAGGGCGAGACCTTGCAGATGCACGGGGTGACCGCCGAGATCTCATTGATCCGGGCCAGCGGGAACTCCAGGCCGGCCTCGTGGGCGATGGCCAGGGTGTGCAGCACGGTGTTGGTGGAGCCGCCCATGGCCATGTCCAGGGCGAAGGCGTTGTCCAGCGATTCCAGGGTCACCAGGTCGCGCGGCTTCAGGTCCCGGCGCAGCAGTTCGAAGATCTGCCGGGCCGCGACCTTGGCCAGGTCCAGCCGCCGGGGGTCCACCGCCGGGATGCTGCCGTTGCCGGGCAGGGCCAGGCCGATGGCCTCCAGCAGGCAGTTCATGGAATTGGCGGTGAACATGCCGGAGCAGGAACCGCAGGTGGGACAGGCGTCGGCCTCCAGCCGGGCCAGCTCCTGCTCGGTCATCTCGCCGCTCTGCACCTTGCCCACGCCTTCGAACACCGTGATCAGGTCGCTGGAGCCGCCGCCGGGCTTCTTCCCGGCCAGCATCGGCCCGCCGGTGACGAAGATGGTCGGCACGTTGACCCGCAGGGCGCCCATGATCATGCCCGGGGTGATCTTGTCGCAGTTGGAGATGCAGATGAGCGCGTCGAAGCAGTGGGCCAGGGTCATGGTCTCCACCGCGTCGGCGATCAGTTCCCGGGACGGCAGCGAGTAGCGCATGCCCAGGTGGCCCATGGCGATGCCGTCGTCCACGGCGATGGTGTTGAACTCGAACGGCACCCCGCCCGCCTCGCGCACCGCCTGCTTCACCGACGCGGCGAACTCGTGCAGGTGGATGTGGCCGGGCACGATGTCGGTGTAGGAATTGGAAATCCCAATGAACGGCTTGGAGAAGTCCTCGTCCTTGAGGCCCGTGGCCCTGAGCAGGCTGCGGTGGCCGGCGCGTTCGATGCCCTTCTTGACCGTATCGGATCGCATGGGAGACTCCTGCTTTTCATCCTATCTCCGAACCCGGGCCAGCTTGAAACGGATCATGTTGCGCGAATGAATCTATTTGTTTTCCCAATCGTGAACGGAACCCATTGACACCCCCTATGAAATTCACTACAACTTGGAGCATGACGATCACGCCCAAGACCCCCGCTTCCATGGTTGGCTCCGCCGACCTGGGCCGCGGCCTGGGCCTGTCCGCCGTCTCCGTACTGGTAGTCCTCGGGCTTGTGGCGCTTATTGGCGGCCACGGGGCGGGAGTAGACTAGGCAGCACGGCCTGATTCACTCACCGCCCCGCACCCGAAGAGGATGCGGGGCTTTTTTTTATAACCGGGCCGCTCCGGCCCACCTTCACCCCGGGAACCCACATTGGAACAGACTGGCGCGACGATTCTATGGGAATGTCTTGAGCGGGAAGGCGTGGAGGTGATCTTCGGCTATCCCGGCGGGGCGATCCTGCCCGCCTACCACGCCATGGAGAACTCCTCCGTGCGCCACGTGCTGGCCCGGCACGAGCAGGGCGCGGCGCACATGGCCGACGGCTACGCCCGGGCCTCGGGCCGGGTCGGGGTGGTCCTGGCCACCTCCGGCCCCGGCGCCACCAACCTGGTCACCGGCCTGGCCACGGCCATGATGGACTCGGTGCCCCTGGTGGCCATCACCGGCCAGGTGTCCTCCAGCCTGCTGGGCTCGGACGGCTTCCAGGAAATCGATGTCACCGGCGTCACCCTGCCCATCACGAAGCACAACTACCTGGTCCAGCGCCCGGAGCAGATCGCCCCGGCCATCCGCGAGGCCTTCGCCCTGGCCAAGAGCGGCCGGCCCGGCCCGGTGCTGGTGGACATCACCAAGGACGCCCAGCTGGCCAGCTGCGTCCTGGACTGGGAAGGCGCGGCGCCCACAAGGCACCTGCGCCACGTCCCGGCCGAAGTGCCCCGGGCCGACCTGGACAAGGCGCTGGAGATGATCCGCGCCAGCCACCGGCCGCTGATCCTGGCCGGCCACGGGGTCAACCTGTCCGGGGCCAACGCGGCGCTGCTGGCCTTCGCCGAAAAGGGGCAGATCCCGGTGGCCGCCACCCTGCTGGGCCTGGACAGCTTCCCCGCGGGCCACCCGCTGTTCCTGGGCTTCATGGGCATGCACGGCTCGCCCTGGACCAACCTGGCCATCCAGGAGGCCGACCTGATCCTGGCCTTCGGCATGCGCTTCGACGACCGGGTCACCGGCGACCCGGCCACCTTCGCCCCCCACGCCACCAAGATCCACGTGGAGATCGACCGGGCCGAGGTGGGCAAGATCATCGCGGTGGACCTGGCCCTGCAGGGCGACCTGCGCAATGTGCTGGAGCGGCTGCAGCCGGACCTGGCGCCGGTGCCCTCCGAGGAATGGCTGGCGCACCTGGAGGCCATGAAGGACCACCACGGCCCGGTGGACGAGGAGCCCTGGCCGCCCATGCCCACCACCAACGGCCTGGGCCCCATCGAGGTGCTCCGGGAGATGTTCCAGGCGGCGCCGGACGCGGTCTGGGTGACCGACGTGGGCCAGCACCAGATGTGGCAGGCCCAGGTCATGCGCCACGCCACGCCCCGCACCCTGATCACCTCCGGCGGCCTGGGCACCATGGGCTTCGCCCTGCCCGCGGCCATCGGCGCCAAGCTGGCCCGGCCCGAGGCCGAGGTCTGGGTGGTGGCCGGCGACGGCGGCATCCAGATGAACTCCCAGGAGCTGATGACCCTGGTCCAGGAGGGCATCAAGATCAACATCGCCGTCATCAACAACGGCACCCTGGGCATGGTCCGGCAGTGGCAGACCCTGTTCTACGACGACCGGCGCTCGGCTTCGGGCATGATCAACCCCGACTTCGTGATGCTGGCCGAGGCCTACGGCGTCAAGGGCCTGCGGGCCATGACCCTGGCCGAGTCGGTGGACGCCGTGCAGGCGGCCCGGAGCAACCCCGGGCCGGTGCTGATCGAATTCGTGGTGGACCCCGAAGCCTGCGTCTACCCGATCATCCCGGCCGGCGGCCGGCTCCAGGACATGATGCACGAACCCAATCTCCCCACCCCGGCCCCGAGGTAACCCCATGTTCAGAATCCTCATCGTCACCACCGACAACGAACCCGGCGTGCTGGACCGGGTGGCCTCCACCTTCCGCCGCCGCGGCTTCAACATCCACAGCCTGACCGTGAGCCCGACCCTGGACCCGGCCATCAGCCGCATGACCCTGGTCACCGACCTGAACGCCAAGTCGCCCCGCAGCGCCAAGGCCTTCCTGGAGCGGCTGCTGAACGTGCACTCGGTGGTCGACCTCACCGAGGCCGCCTCGCTGGTGCGCGACGTGGCCCTGGTGCGGGTGGCCGCCACCAACGAGAACCGCGCCGCCCTGTTCCAGCTGGCCCAGATCTTCACCGCGGAGATCCTGGACGTGAGTCCGGGCAGCGTGGTGCTGTCCATGTGCGCCAGTCCCGAGCGGATCGAGGCCATGCTGGAGTCCCTGCGGCCGTACGGCCTGCTGGAGCTCGGCCGGTCCGGCGCCGTGGCCATGGTGCGCGCCTCCGCCCTGGCCGCCGCCCCAGCGGCCGCCGACGAGGTCGAGGAAGACGCCGTTTCCTTCTAAGCCAATAAACCCCCAAGGAGTGACAATGACCAAGCTCTACTACGACCAGGATGCCGATCTGGCCTTGATCCGCGACAGGAAGGTGGCGATCCTCGGCTACGGCTCCCAGGGCCACGCCCACGCCAAGAACCTGCGCGATTCCGGGGTCGACGTCCGGGTCGGGCTGCCCGCCGGATCCCGCTCCAGGGCCAAGGCCACCGCCGACGGCTTCGAGGTGATGGACCCCCGCGCGGCCAGCGCCTGGGCCGACACGATCATGGTGCTCACCCCGGACACCGGCCAGGCCGCGCTGTACGATGGCAGCATCGCCCCTGAGCTCAAGCCCGGCAAGACCCTGATGTTCGCCCACGGATTCAACATCCGCTACGGCCTGATCGTCGCCCCCGAGGGCGTCGACGTGAGCATGGTCGCCCCCAAGAGCCCCGGGCACCGGGTGCGCGAGGTGTTCACCGAGGGCGGCGGCGTGCCGGCCCTTGTGGCTGTGCACCAGGACGCCTCGGGCCAGGCCAAGGCCGCGGCCCTGTCCTACGCCAAGGCCCTGGGCGCCACCCGCGCCGGGGTGCTGGACACCACCTTTACCGAGGAGACTGAGACCGACCTGTTCGGCGAGAAGGCCGTGCTCTGCGGCGGCGTCTCCGCCCTGGTCAAGGCCGGGTTCGAGACCCTGGTGGCCGCCGGCTACCAGCCCGAGATCGCCTACTTCGAGTGCTTCCACGAGCTCAAGCTGATCGTGGACCTGATGTACCGGGGCGGCCTGAGCTACATGCGCTACTCCATCTCGGACACCGCCGAGTACGGTGACTACACCGGCGGCGACCGGATCATCAACGCCGAGAGCCGGGCCGAAATGAAGAAGATCCTCACCGAGATCCAGGACGGCAGCTACGCCGCCGGCTGGGTGGAGGAGAACCGCTCCGGCCGCGCCTGGTTCGAAGGCCGCCGGGCCAAGGAGAAGGAGCACATGATCGAGAAGGTCGGCCGCGATCTGCGCGCCTGCATGCCGTTCCTGGATCCCGTGGACATGCTCAAGGACTGAGTCTAATTTAAATAATTCATTGTAAAGGCCCCGGGTGATCGCTCACCCGGGGCCTTGCTGATTCCAGGCTTTCCGCCCGGCCATCGCCGGAACCTCGGGCCCCGCCGGATCATTCTGCTGGCAGGGACGCCCGCCCCATGATCCTGCTCATCACCGACACCCGCAACGAGACCGCCAACGCCGTGGCCGCCGCCCTGCAGGGGATGGGCGCCCGCTGGGCCCGGTTCAACCGGGACGCATTCCCCGAGCAGGTCCGGCTCTCCCTGGACCCGGCCGGTCCAGGCGGTTGCCTGGTGGACGAGGACGGTTGTCGAACCGGCCTGGAGGCCTTGCGCGCCGCCTGGGTATGGCACCCCGGACCGTTCGGCATCGCGCCCGGACTCCCGCCGGGCCAGTCCGGGTTCCTGGCCCAGGCCTGCCGCCATGCCTTCCGCTCGCTGCAGGCCCTGCTGGAAGAGCGCTGCTTCATGGTGAACCCCGGGAGCCGGGAGGACCGGGCCAACGACAAGGGCCTGCAACTGCGCCTGGCTCGGCGGCTGGGGTTGCAGGTGCCGGAGACCCTCGTCACCAACTGCCCCGAAGCGGCCCGGGCGTTCTGCGCCCGGTTCCCGGAGGTGGTGTTCAAGGCGCTCAACCCGCCCCAGTTCCAGGACGACGGGGAGGTGTTCTGGTCCAGCACCCAGCTGCTGTCCGCGGAAGATCTCCAGGCCCTGGAAGGCCTGCGCCACGGCCCGGGAATCTTCCAGAACCGGGTGGCCAAGCGGTTCGATCTGCGGGTGACCCTGGTGGGCGGCCGGGTGTTTCCGGTGGCGATCCATTCCCAGGCCGATCCCGAGTCCGCCGTGGACTTCCGCCGAGCCTGGGCCCATGGCATCCGGCTCCGCCACGAGGTCCACGACCTGGACCCCCGGGTCCGGGACCGCTGCCTGGAACTGGCCCGGGAACTGGGCCTGGCGTACTGCGCCATGGACCTGGCGCTGACCCCGGCCGGGGAGTGCGTGTTCCTGGAGGTGAATCCGTCCGGGCAGTTCGGCTGGATCGAGCAGGAGACCGGGCTGCCCATCACCTGGACCCTGGCCGAACTGCTGGCGCGGGGAAACCTGTGAACGTGCAAAATTTTATTGAAAACTACAACAATGTGTTGGATAATACCGGCACCACAACTTCGATCCAGGAGCTGCCATGATCCCCCTTCCCCACCCATTCCTCACCCGTTTCGCCCACTCGTCGCCGCCTGCCGCGGAACCCCGGACGCCCCGGCGCATCGCCTCCCTGAAGGGCCTCTCCAGCCTGCGCGAAGCCGACATCGCCCGCCTGCGCAGGGGCGGTCCCCGCTACGGCGCCGTGGAGTCGACCTTCCCGGAAACGACCCAGTTCGGCTGGGAGACCGATTTTGGCCAGCCGGACGCCGACGCGGACTGAGCCCCTCCCGCGAACCGGCCACGCCCTACGTATTGGCTTGGCACGGATGTATAGTTGAACACTATGGATCTGGCCGAGCTGGAAGTTCTCATCAGTCTGGCCCAGGAGGGCAGCTTCTCCCGGGCGGCGGAGAGCCTGCACCGTTCCCAGCCGGCGGTGAGCCAGGCAATCCGCCGCCTGGAGGATGAGGTCCAGGCCCAACTCATGGACCGCACCTCCCGCAAGGTGGTGCTCACCTCCGCCGGCACCGCCCTGCTGGGTTACGCCAAGCGCATGATCCAGCTGCGGGAGGACGCCCGGCGGTCCCTGGACGAGTTGCGCCACCACAAGCGCGGCGTGCTGCGCCTGGCGGCCAACGAGAGCGTCTGCGCCTACGTGCTGCCGCCCCTGCTCAAGGCCTACCGGCTGGCCCTGCCCTCGGTGAAGATCGAGGTCCAGCAGCACCCCTCCAATGGCGTGCCCACCCTGCTGGAGGAGCAGGACGTGGACTTCGGCTTCCTCTCGTTCACTCCGGTCCAGCACAACCTGGTGTCGCGGCTGCTGTTCCGGGACGAGCTGGCGCTGGTGGTCTACCCCGCCCACCCCCTGGCCAAGTCGCAGTCGGTGGCCATGCAGCAACTGGGCGGGGAGAAGTTCATCGGCCACCTGGCCAGCACCCCCAGCCGCCAGCGCCTGCTGGACCTGTTCATCCGGGAAGGGGCGCCCCTGGGCATGGTCATGGAACTGTCCAGCCTCGAGACCATCAAGGATTTCGTCAAGGCCGGCGACGGCATCGCCATCCTGCCGCGCATGTGCTGCGAGAAGGAACTGGCCGCGGGCGAACTGGTCTCGCCCCAGGTGCGCGGCATGGCCATCGGCCGGGACATCCGGGTGGTGTTCCCCCGCAACCGCACCCACTCCCCCGCCGCCACCGCCTTCCTGGCCCTGCTGGGCCGGCATTTCCCGGGGCAGGAGCAGGGCGAGGGCGGGCCCAGGGACCGGGAGAGCGCCTGATTTCAGGGCGCATTCAGCGGCGGTACCTCGACCTGGCCCGGCGATAGGCCTCATCGTGGTCCGGGAATGCGGACCAGATCGTGATTCTGGGGCTGGCGAGGGTGTAGACGATGCGCCCGGACACCGTGATGTCCTCCGGGCCGGCCATGAATGACGCCGACGTTGGGATATTGGTCCCAGACAGCCAGAACGCCGCGGCCGGATTTTTCCATTGACCGGCAAGCCAAATCACCCTACACTTGGCCCTTCGAGGCACCATGTCCGTCGCCACCTTCACGTTCACCTTCGCCTTCCGCCCCTTTACGGGCGGTGGACCGGTCTACGTGGGGGCTCGCTGAACCAGCACACAGCCCATCGCCATCCCACGAACCCGTCCACCGGCACCTGGTGGACGGGTTTTTTCGTGCCCATCCTTCGCCCCCCAGGCCCGGCGGCCCTCACCCGGAGACCCCCATGGATCCCAACCCCGTCCTCCCCGACCCGCTCGACCCCATCCGCAAGGAGATCGACGACGCCGACCGCCAGCTGATCCAGATCCTGGCCCGGCGCTTCGACGCTGTGAAGCGGGTGGGGTCGGTGAAGCGCGTCGACGAGGACACCCCGCTGCTGGACACCGAGCGCGAGCGGCGGATCCAGGCCCGCTGGATCCAGGACGCCGAGGCCCTGGGCCTGGCGGCGCCGTTCGCCCGGAGGGTGCTCAAGGAGATCCTCAACCACTCGCACCGGGTGCAGGAGGCGCTGATCGACCAGCGCGGGCCCGCTGCGGCGCGGATCCACTGCGGCTACCAGGGCCAGCCGGGCTCGTACAGCGCCCTGGCCGCGGCCCACCTGCTGGCCCACCGCACCACCGGCGAGACTGCCATCAACGGCTACCCCGCCTTCCAGGACGTGGGCAAGGCCCTGATCAACGGCGAGATCGAGTACGGCCTGCTGCCGGTGGAGAACAGCATCGGCGGCAGCATCGCCGACGTCAACCGGCTGATCTGCGACCACAACCTGCACATCGTCGACGAGGAAGTCTGGCAGGTCGAGCACGTGCTGGCGGTGCTGCCCGGGATGCAGATGGCGGACGTGCGGACCATCCGCAGCCACCCCGCCGCCCTGACCCAGTGCGAGACCTTCCTGTCCAGCCTGGAGGGCGTGGCCCGTGAGCCCTGGTCCGACACCGCCACCGCCGCCGCCTCGCTGCTGGAGGGCCCGGCCCACCAGCGGCGCGACACCGGCGCCATCTGCTCCGAGGAGGCGGCCCGGCTGTTCGGTCTGGATGTGCTGGCCCGCAGCCTGGCGGACCGGGAATGCAACGAGACCCGGTTCGTGCTGCTGGCCCGGGAACCCGAAACCCCGGACTCCCGGCTGCCCTGCAAGACCTCCCTGCTGTTCCGGGTCAACCACCACGAGGGCGCCCTGGTCCACGCCCTGAGCGTGTTCGCCGAAGCCAGGGTCAACCTGACCCGGATCGAGAGCCGGCCGCTGCCGGACATGCCCTGGGAATACCAGTTCTTCGTGGACGTGGAAGGCCAGATGGATTCCCCCGCTCTGGCCGGGGCGCTGATCAAGCTGCGCGCCGTCTGCACCAACCTGCGCACCCTGGGCAGCTACCCGTCCCGCACGCGCCGGCGCGACAGCCACCTGGACCTTCCGCCGGTTCCGGCCGAGGCCGCGGCCCCGGCCCCGGAGGTCTCCTGCGTGATGGAAGTCCCGTCGGCCCCTGCCCCGGCCGACCGGTCCCGTTCCTCGGTGCGCATCGGCAACATCACCCTGGGCGAGGGCAACTTCGTGCTCATCGCCGGCCCCTGCGCGGTGGAGAGCCGGCAGCAGATCCTGGACGGCGCGCGCATGGTGCGCGCCAGCGGCGCGGTCATGCTCCGGGGCGGCGCCTTCAAGCCCCGCACCTCGCCCCATGCCTTCCAGGGCCTGGGCCTGGAGGGCCTGAAATACCTGCAGGAGGCCGGCCGGCAGTACGAACTGCCCACGGTCACCGAGGTGCTCACCATCGAGGACATCCCGGCGGTGATGGCCCACGCCGACGTGCTCCAGGTGGGCGCCCGGAACATGCACAACTTCGCCCTGCTCAAGGAGCTGGGCCGGCTGAACAAGCCGGTGATCCTCAAGCGCGGCATGAGCGCCACCGTCAAGGAACTGCTCCTGGCCGCGGAATACCTGCTGTCCGGCGGCAACCTGCAGGTGATCCTCTGCGAGCGCGGGATCCGCACCTTCGAGACCAGCACCCGGGCCACCCTGGACATCAGCTCCGTGCCGGTGCTCAAGCGGCTCACCCACCTTCCCATCATCGTCGACCCCTCCCACGCCGCCGGCGACCGGGAGCTGGTGATCCCCCTGGCCCTGGCCGCCGCCGCGGCCGGCGCCGACGGGCTGATCGTCGAGGCCCACCCGAGGCCGGAGGAGGCCCTGTGCGACAAGGCCCAGGCGCTCTACCCCGACGACCTGACCCAGATGGTGGCCGCTCTCAGGCCCATCGTGGCCGCCCAGGGCCGGGTGTGGTGAAGCTTCCGGTCCGGTAGCCGGACCTGACCAGGGGCGCGCCAGGGGAATCTTCTAGCAACCGTCGCGGGGCAGGCCCCGCTACGGTTGCTTGTGCCAGGAACGGTCGCTTGCGCAAGCGGCTTCCAGCCGGTGCCACCTCCCCGGTGCGCCCCGCCCTTGCCTGGCTCCTGCGGGCAGCTATATTGAAGACGTTTGATGGTTCAAACCCATATTCTGAAAATATTTAAGTTACTTATACAAGGATACCCATGGAAACCTGTCGCGCGCCCCATCGCCGGGTCCGGGGGCTGGCCCTGGCCATCTCCAGCCTCTTCCTGCTGGCCTGCCACGCCGCCCGGGACACCGCACCCCCCGCCGGGGTCATGCCGGCCGCCTTGGCGCCCCCCCCGCCCATCGGCGAGCACATCCGGTTCACGTTCACCGACGCCACTCCCGGCTCCCCAGGCGCGGAGCCGGTCTTCGCGGTCATCACCGGCCGGGACCGCGCGGGGCGGTTCTGCCGGGTGGACCGGTCCGGACAGCTGCTGCCCTGCTCCGCCGCCGACAACGTGCTGCCCCGGGGCGGCCGGGGATGGTGCGACTACTCGATCCCGCTGCAGGCGGCGCCGTACCTGGACCTGGACCGGACCCAGGCCCTGGACAGCGGCCGGGTCTATCTCAGCGTGGGCGAGCCGCTCTGGCTGCGGGTGGATGAGACCAGCGGCGGCCTGGTGCAGCCCGACCCGGCCAATGCCTCCGACCCCAACCAGTCGATCCGCTACGACTGGATCGAGCTGACCCTGGACGGCTCAGGCTTCCACGGCAACACCACCTGCGTGGACCAGTTCGGCCTGCCCATCGCCCTGTCGGTGGCCGGCCGAGGCGACCCGGACCACCCTCAGGGGCCGGTGGGGCTCGATGAGGCCCGCTCCGCGCTGTTCCAGGCCTACCGGGCCGAGGTCCCGCCGGCGTTCCAGGTCCTGGCCCAGGCCGGGGACGCGCGGATCCTGGCTCCGGCCCACGGCTTCGATGCCGCCGGGGCCGGCCGGGACTATCTGAAGCCGTACATAGGCGCCATGTGGGAGCGCTACCGCGCCGAGCCGCTGGTGCTGAGTCCGGACGAAGGGACCTTCACCGGCCGGGTGGATGCCGGCGACCGCCTGGTGTTCACCCGGGACGGGGATCCGGCCCCGTACATCATTGCCCGCCGGCCCACCACCCAGGAGGCGTTCCTGGGCAACGGCGTCCTGGCCCAGGGCAGCGGCACCGAGAAGGTGCTGGGGGCGCAGCTGGCCGCGCTGATCAACCGGCACCTGCTGGAGGCGCCCGGATCCTGGCGGGACGCGTCCGCCTACTACCTCCTGGACCCGTGCAACCAGTACGCCCGGTTCTGGCACCGGCACGGCCTGGGCGGCCGGGCCTACGGCTTCGCCTACGACGATGTCAACGACCAGAGTTCCTCGCTCTCGGTCCCTGACCCGCTGGAGATCCACATTTCCTACCGCCTGGATTGATCCGGGGGCTCCCTCCAGGCGGAACGGTACGTCTGCCGGGAAAGCGTGATGGTGGGTCCCTGGATGGGTTCCAGCTTGCGGTTGGCTCGGAACCGGACCTTCTGCCAGGCGGAGATCCGATGCTCCACTTCAGGCGGCAAGGTTGAATAGATGCTTGACATGACTTCTCCTCTGCTCCTGCCGGATCCCCCTCGGGCAAGCAACCAAGGCGCGCTCGCGTCGGTTTCCGTCACTAGGATCATTTTACCATCATTTCTATTATGGAAATTATAACTACTTACCTACCGCCACCAGGAAGCTTTGGCATTGTTTGATTTGCATTTATAATATTTATAAACTGAAAAAACCAAGCTGCAATTGGATGACTAGTAAATCTAACATATGCACATTCACGTTCGCAAAAATTGAATAAAAATACAATAAGTATAACAATATTTTATGAAAAAAAAGCTATTTTCAACAACAATTTGAAAACTATAATTGATGTTCCAATCGTCTCCTTTGATGGAGATTTTTGTGCATATTTATGATCGTTTATTTCGTATAATTATTCCATTAGGCGGCTCCGCGGTCCTGGTCACGGTTCTCGGCGTGGGCTGGTTCGTGCAGCCCGACCGCTACAGCCGGGACTATGCACCGCCCCAGCCGATCCCCTTCTCGCACCGGCTGCATGCCGGGACGCTCCTGATTTCCTGTCTCTACTGCCATTCCGGCGCGACCCGGTCCAGGGTGGCCGGGGTGCCGCCGGTGGAGACCTGCATGAACTGCCACCGGGTCACCAAGGTCGACAGTCCGGCCATCATCCGCCTGACCCGGATCTACACGTCCGGGGCAGCACTGCCCTGGCGGCGGGTCCACGATCTCCCGGATTATGTGGCCTTCGATCACCGCCCCCACGTTAACGCGGGCATCGCCTGCCAGACCTGCCATGGCGAGGTCCAGGCCATGGATGTCCTCGCCCGGCGCATGTCCATGCGTATGAGCAGTTGCCTGGGATGCCACCGAGATCCCCACGCCGCCCTTCCCTCAGGTTCCGCCATCACCAGGGGGGCGGAACACTGCGGGGCCTGCCACCGGTAGCCTGTCCTGCCCGAAGGGGGAAACATGCCTGAACACAAGTCTTCGATCCAGGGAAACGGCATGAGCCGCGGCAGCTTCCTGCGCAGCCTCGCCCTTCTGGTGGCGGGAGTCGGCGCCGGGGCCGGCCCGCTTCACCGGATCATCGGTCTGCCGCGGGCGCGGCCGGTCCGGCCGACCGCCCCGCCCCGCTCGGTGAAGCGCCATGGCTGAGCATCCCGGGCTTCCTTCCGGCGGATCCGCGGCGGCCCGCTTCTGGCGGTCGGTGGAGGAGCGCGGAGCCCTGCCCGGAACCGGGGATCCGTCCATGAACGAGTTCGCGCCCGGCGCCCAGGATCCTCCCGACGGGCTCTCCCGCAGGCAGTTCATGGCCCTGCTGGGCTCCACCGCGGCCCTGGCGGCCACGGCCGGCTGTTCCGGGCGCACCGGCGGGACCATCGTGCCCTACACCCGGCGGCCTCCGGAGGTCATCCCCGGGGTCGCCAATTTCTACGCATCCACCTTCCAGGAAGGCTCCCGGGCCTACAGCGTGCTGGTGAAGACGCGGGAGGGCCGCCCCATCCACATCACCGGGAACGACGAACATCCCGTGCTGAACGGCAAGACTTCGCCCCGGGCCGTGGCCGACGTGCTCCGCCTGTACGATCCGGACCGTCTGCGCGGGCCGCGCATGGACGGCCGCGGGGCCACCTGGGAGGAGGCCGTTCGGCGGACCGTCGCGGCCCTGGCCGCGGCCAAGGCCGCCGGGAAACCGGTCCTGCTCCTGACCGGGGCCCTGGAATCGCCCACCCGCCGGGCCTTGGTGGGCGAGTTCCGGAAGGCGCTGCCCGGCCTTGAGCATCTGGCCTGGGACCCCCTCCCCGGCGCCTGCCTGGAAGCCGCCGCGGCCGCCTTCGGCCGGCCCGCAACCCTGGTTCCGAGGCTCGCCAAGGCCCGGGTGGTCCTTGCCTTCGGCGCCGATTTCCTCAACGGGGACGATCCGGCCGCCATCGCCGCCTTCGCCGCCCGGCGCCGCCCGGCCCACGCGGGCGCCGGCATGAACCGGCTGTGGGTGTTCGAAGGGCCGCTCACCCTGACCGGCGCCAAGGCGGACCACCGGTTCCCGCTGCGGCCTTCGCGCGCGGCCCGGGCGGCCTTCGGCCTGGCCGGGGCGCTGCAGGAACGCCACCGGATTCCGCTCCCGCCGGGGGTGGAACTGCCCGCCATGGCCGGGCCGCCGGAGGGGGTGCCGGCCCGGGACTGGGACGCCCTCGTGGCCGATCTCGCCGCGGCCGGGTCCACCGCCCTGGTTCTTTGCGGCGACGGCATGCCCGGGGAGGCGCATCTGGCCGTCCAGTTGCTGAACGCCATGCTCCGGGTCGATACCCTGGGCGCCCGGACCGCGGAGCCCCTGGCCAGCACGGCGAGGCTGGAGGCCGCGGTGGCGGACATGGCCGCGGGACGCTACGGCGCCGCCCTGGTCTGGGGCGTGAACCCGGCCTATGCCTGGCCGAAGCCGGAGGCCTGGAACGACGCCTTCGGCCAGGTGGACTGGCGGGTCTGGATCGGCCTCCAGGAGGACGAGACCGCGGCCCGGTGCCAGCTGCTGCTGCCCGAGCACCACTGGCTGGAGGCCTGGGGCGACCATGACGGCGGCGACGGGCTGCTCACCCTCCAGCAGCCCGCGGTGGGCCCGCTCTACGACACCCGCCAGGGCGAGGAGGTGCTGCTCCGGCTCATGGCGGGCCTGGGCGCCCAGGTTCCAGCCGACTACCACGGCTACCTCATGGCCCGCTGGCGCCGGCAGGTCTATCCGGCCGGAGCCCTGGTCCCCTTCGAACGCTACTTCGATGTGGCCTTGCACGACGGGGTGGTGCCGGTTGCGGCGCCCGCCGCCCCGGCGCTGCCGCCCCCGCGCGCCGCGGCCGTGAACGCGGCCGCCCGGCGCGCCTCCGGCCCGGACGAGGGCTTCGAACTGGTGCTGTTCCCCGGGGCGGGGGTGTTCGACGGGCGCTACGCCAACAACGCCTGGATCCAGGAATGGCCGGATCCGGTCGGCAAGACCACCTGGGGCAACCCGCTGGCCGTCTCGGTGGCGGATGCGCGCCGGCTGGCGCTGGCGGAAGGCGACCTGGTGGAACTGTCGGCGGGCGGGGTGCGCCTGACCGTGCCGGTGGCGCTCCAGCCGGGCCAGGCGCCCGGCGTCCTGGCCCTGGCGCTGGGCTACGGCCGGACCTCGGGCCGGGTGGCCCGGGGCATCGGCGTCAACGCCTTCCCCCTGGTCGATCCGGCGACCCCCGGCCTGCGCGCCGGGGCCGCGCTGACCCGCACGGGGGGCCACCGGGACCTGCCCATCACCCAGGGCCACCACCGGATGGAAGGCCGCGACCTGGTGCATTCCTTCTCGCTGGCGGAGTATGCCCGGGAAGCGGCCAGGCGCCGGCCCGCCGGAAACCCCGCGAGCCTGTATCCGGACCAGGACTTCCCGGAGCACAAGTGGGGCATGGCCATCGATCTCAGTTCCTGCGTGGGCTGCGGGGCCTGCGTCCTGGCCTGCCAGTCCGAGAACAACATCCCGGTGGTGGGACCCGAGCAGGTGCTCAGGGGCCGCGAGATGCATTGGATCCGGATCGACCGCTACTATGAGGGCGAGCCTTCGAACCCCCGGATCGTCCAGCAGCCCATGCTCTGCCAGCACTGCGACGACGCCCCCTGCGAGAACGTCTGCCCGGTCAACGCCACCAACCACAGTCCCGACGGGCTCAACCAGATGATCTACAACCGCTGCGTGGGCACCCGCTACTGCGCCAACAACTGCCCGTACAAGGTGCGCCGGTTCAATTTCCTGGAGTACACCGCCTGGCAGAAGGAACCGGCGAGCCTGGTCTTCAACCCCGAAGTGACCGTGCGGCCCCGGGGGGTCATGGAGAAGTGCACCTTCTGCACCCAGCGCATCGAGGACGTCCGGCTGCGGGCCAAGGCCGGGCAGCGCAAGGTGCTGGACGGCGAGATCGTCCCCGCCTGCGCCGCCGCCTGCCCAGCCCAGGCCATCGTGTTCGGCGACCTGAAGGATCCCCTGAGCCTGGTCTCCCGGCTCGCGGCCAGCGACCGCGGCCACAAGGTCCTGGAGGAGCTGGGCACCCGGCCGGCCATCACCTACCTGGCCAATCTCCGCAACCCCGCCGTGGAAGGAGGACCCCATGGGGCCTGAAGCCGCCGGCCAGCGCCTCGACCTGCCCGAGTCCCTCCGGACCCCGGCGCTGATCACCGGCACGGTCACCGCGGGCTCGCTGGACGACCAGGTGCTGCGCTACCCGGAAGGCGTGCCCGCCAGGAAGTGGTTCGTCGCCATCGGGGTCTCCCTTTCGGCCATGCTGCTGGGGCTGGTCCTGATCGGCTACACCTTCTTCCAGGGGATCGGCGCCTGGGGCAACAACAGCCCGGTGTTCTGGGCCTTCGGCATCATCAATTTCGTGTTCTGGGTCGGCATCGGCCACGCGGGCACGCTCATTTCGGCCATCCTGTTCATCTTCCGCAAACGCTGGCGGACCGCCATCGCCCGCTTCGCCGAGGCCATGACCATCTTCGCCGTGATCTGCGCGGCGATCTTCCCGCTCATCCACGTGGGCCGGCCCTGGCTGGGCTTCTGGCTGATCCCCTACCCGAACCAGCGCGGCGTCTGGACCAACTTCCGCTCCCCGCTGCTCTGGGACGTTTTCGCGGTGAGCACCTACTTCCTGGTGTCGCTGATGTTCTGGTACCTCGGGCTGGTGCCGGACCTGGCCTCCCTGCGCGACCGGGCCGGGAGCCGGCGGCGCCGGGCGATCTACGCGATCCTGTGCCTGGGCTGGCGCGGGAGCGCCACCCACTGGAAGCATTTCGAGAAGGCCTACCTGCTCCTGGCGGGACTGGCCACCGGGCTGGTGCTCTCGGTGCACAGCGTGGTCTCCTTCGATTTCGCCACTTCCATCGTCCCCGGCTGGCACATGACCATCTTCCCGCCGTATTTCGTGGTGGGGGCGATCTTCGCGGGCTTCGCCATGGTGCTCATGGTGCTGATCGTGGCGCGGGAGACTATGGGCCTCAAGAACCTCATCACCGGCTTCCACCTGGAGGTGATGAACAAGGTCATCCTCGGGATGAGCTGCCTGATGGGCTATGCCTACGCGGTGGAAGGATTTTCCGCCTGGTACAGCATGAACCCGGTGCTCCACCACACCTTCATGAACTACATCAGTGGACGGTACGGCTGGGCCGGCTGGCTCACCATCTGGTGCAACGTGCTCATGCCCCAGCTCCTGTGGTTCCGCCGGTGCCGGCGCGGGTATCCCTGGATGGTCCTGGTGGCGGTGGGCGTCACGGTGGGGATGTGGTTCGAACGCTTCGTGATCATCGTCGTCTCCCTGTACCAGGACTACCTGCCCTCGTCCTGGCACTTCTACGCCCCCACCCTGGTGGACTACGGCATCCTGCTGGGCTCGTTCGGCATCTTCTTCACCCTGGTGCTGGCCTTCGCCCGGGTCCTGCCGGTGATCGCCACTTCGGAGCTCAAGGCCGACCTTCCGGGTTCCCAGCCGGGCCACGGAGGCTCCCATGGCTGAGGTCTTCGGCGTCCTGGGCCTGTTCGAGAGCGCCGATGCCCTTTTGGCGGCGATCCCGGGGCTCCGGGCGCGGAACCTTGGCCGCCTGGAGGCCTACACGCCCTATCCGGTGCACGGCCTGGAGCGGGCCCTGGGGCAGCGGCGCTCGCCGGTGGGGGGCATGGTCCTGGTCATGGGCATCCTGGGCGCCTTGACCGCCCTGGCCTTCCAGTGGTGGGTGAGCGCCGTGGACTATCCTCTCGTCACCGGAGGCAAGGCGGCCGGCTCATGGCAGGCCTTCGTGCCCATCATGTTCGAGATCACCGTGCTGTCCGCCACCTTCACGGCGGGACTGGGCATGCTCCTGCTGCTGAACCGGCTGCCCTTCTTCAATCATCCGGTGCTCCATTCCAGGGCCATCCGCGGCATCACCCGCGACCGCTTCGCGCTGGCCGTGGAAGCGGAAGGCGCTTTCGATCCGGAGGCCGCCAGCGCCGCCCTGGCGGCATCGGGGGCCCGGGAGATCGAGGTCCTGCCTGCGCCGGGGCGCGGCGAGCCGCTCACGGCGCGCTCGATCCTGGACGTCCTGGCAGGAATCGCCGGGGCCTGCCTGGTGGCCGGGTTCCTCGCCTACTGGGTGGTGAAGCTGGCCCCGGTGCTGCCCCCGGTCTCCCACATGCTGGACCAGCCGAGGCTCGATCCCCAGCGGCCCAGCGCCTTCTTCAGGGACGGCCGCGGCATGCGGCCGCCGGTGCCCGGCACCGTGGCCCGGGGCTGTCTGCCGATCCGGCTGGCCTCGCCTGAAGCGGCAGCCCTGCTGGTGAATCCCCTGCCCCGGACCCCGGAAGTGCTGGCCAGGGGCCGCGCGGAATTCGAAGTGCGCTGCGCGGTCTGCCACGGCGTCCTGGGCAACGGGATCCCCACGCTTTCGGCGGCCTACGGAGCCAAGCCCGCCAACCTCATGACACCTGCGATGCGGCAGACACCGGACGGGACGATCTACGGGGTGATCGTCCTGGGCAAGAACGCCATGCCGTCGTATGCCGCGGACCTGCCGGAGGCTGACCGCTGGGCGGTGATCCACTACCTGCGCGCGCTCCAGCGGGCCCAGAACGCCAGGGACGAGGATCTACCATGAGGGCCGGCCGGACCTCCCCGCTGCTCTGGGGCGCCACCGCGCTGGGCGCCGCGGGCATGCTGGCCGCCTATTTCGTTTCCGGCGCGCCCAGGTTCTGGGCCAACTGGCTGGTGTGGTACCTGTTCCTGCTCTCGGTGGCGCTGGGGGCGCTGTTCCTGGTGGCCCTGGAACACCTGGTGGCGGCCCGATGGAGTGTGCCGCTCCGGCGCATTCCCGAGCGCCTTGCCTGCCTGCTGATCCCCTTGGCCGGGGTGGGACTGGCTGCCCTGGGCGCGATCCCGGTGCTCTACCCGGGCGCGCGGCCCGAGGCGGCGGCCGATCCGGTCCTGGGCGGGAAGGCGGTCTGGCTGGGGCTGCCTTTCTTCTCGGTGCGGGTGGCCGTCTGCGCCGCCCTCGGCCTCCTGGCCCTGGGGGTCCTGGCCGGGGGTTCGCTGCGCCAGGACCAGGAGCCTGGTCCCAGGTTCACCCTGCGCGCCCGCCGGTTCGCCCCCGCGGCCATGGCCATCTTCGCCCTCGCGGTCAGCCAGGCGGCCTTCGACTGGATCGGCGGCCTCGCCCCCGCCTGGTACAGCGATGTGATCGGGGTCTACCTGTTCTCGGGAACGTTCCTCGCCGGCCTGGCGGCGACGACCCTGGCAGTCCTGCACCTCCAGGACCGCCATCGCCTGCCGGAGATCCGCTTCGACCACCTGTACAGCCTGGGCGGCTTCATGTTCGGGTTCGTCGTGTTCTGGGCCTACATCGCCTTCGCCCAATACCTGCTCATGTGGTACGCCAACCTGCCCGACGAGGTCTGGTGGTACCGGGCCCGCACCCTGGGGGCCTGGCTCCCGGTGGCGCTGCTGCTGGCATTCCTGAACTTCTTCCTCCCCTTCTTCGCGCTGGCGACCCGGGACGCCAAGGGGGACGGCCCGCGCCTGCGCTGGGTCTCCGTGGTCCTGCTGGCGGCGCACTGGCTGGACATGTACTGGCTGGTCTTCCCGGCGCTCGGCGCGACGCCACTTTTCGCCTGGCCCGAACTGGGCTTCGCCCTGTTCTTCCTCGGCGCGTCCCTGCTCTGGGTCCGGGGCGCCATGGCGCGGGGCGCCGACATGCCGGTCGGGGATCCCTTTCTGCAGGAAGGCCTGCGGTTTAGATTATGATTGAACAATACGTCAGCCCTCCGGAACTCAAGCGCCTGCTTTCGGCGCTGCTGGTGCTGGTCTTGTTCCTCGCCCTGCTGGCGGTGTTCGCGTTCCTGGTGCTGCCGGGCCTTCGCAACAGCAACCAGCCTGATGTCGAGACGCCGTCGGGGGTCGTGGGCGGAGGCACCGGCTGGCTGGACCCCGCCGACTTCCCCCCCGAACGCGGGCGCGCCCTGCCCCCCATCGACCCCAGGACCGTCATGACGCCCGATCCCGCCCTGCTGGCCCGCGGCAAGGCGCTTTTCAGCGAGAACTGCCAGGCCTGCCACGGCGAAAAGGGCACTGGCGACGGCCCGGCGGGAACAGCCCTCGATCCTCGCCCCCGGGACTTCACCCGGAAGGATGGCTGGAAAAGGGGAGCCCGGATCAGCGATATCTACCAGACCGTGAGCGAAGGCCTCAAAGGGAGCGCCATGGCCTCCTTCGACTACCTGAGCCGGAAGGACCGGATGGCCCTGGTGCACTATGTGCGTTCCCTGGGCAGTTTCGACCACGGGCCCGAGGATCCGGCGGCGCTGGCCAGCCTGGCCAGATCGTTCGCTTCCTCCGGGGAGGTCATCCCCAACCGCATCCCCCTGTCCGTGGCCATGCGCAAACTGGAGGCCGAATTCACCCGGGCGGCGCCCCTGCCCCGGGGCGGCGGTCCGGTGCTGACGGCGGCGGTCACCGACCCGGCCCGGGCCGGGCAGACGCTCGCGCAAATCACCGGCTGGCGCACCAGCGACCGGGCCCTGGCGCGGATCGCCCTGGGGGCGCCGGGCAACGGTTTCGCGCCCTCCGTGGCGCTCTACACCCCGGCCCAGTGGCGGCGGCTGCGCGACGCCCTCGGGCGGGCGCTCAAGGAGGAACCCCGATGAGACCTTGGATCATGGCCTGCGCTCTGGCCCTGCTGGCCGGGCTGCCCATTCCGGCCCAGCCGGGGCCGTCGGCAGTGGGCATCGACGAAAAACTCGGGGCCCGGGTGCCCCCGGACCTCGTCCTGCAGGGGGAGGATGGAGCCGAGGTCCGGTTGGGATCGCTGCTAGGCAAGCCGACCGTCCTGACCCTCAACTATTTCTCCTGCGCGGGCATCTGCACCCCCCTGCTGAACGGGGTGGCCGACGTCCTCAATCAGGTAAAGGCCCAGCCTGGCCAAGATTTCCAGGTGCTCACAGTCAGCTTCGATCCCCGGGACACGCCCGAGATCGCGTTCCAGAAGCAGGCCAATTACGGCAGGGAGATCACCCGGCCCATGGCCGCGGGCGCCTGGCGCTTCCTCACCGGCCCTGCCGCGGCGACCGGCGCCCTGTGCGATGCGGTGGGTTTCAGGTTCAAGGCCCAGGGCGGCAGTTTCATCCATGCCGGCGCCATCATGCTGCTGTCTCCCGAAGGCAAAGTCACCCGCTACATCTACGGGACCTCCTTCCAGCCCGCCGACCTGGACATGGCAGTGATCGAGGCGGCCCGCGGCGAGATCCGGCCGACCGTCAGCCAGTGGCTGCAGTTCTGCTTCAGCTATGATCCCGCCGCCCGCGGCTATGTCTTCAGCGTGACCCGGGCCGCCGCCGCGGCGACCTTGCTGCTGGCCATGGGGTTCGCGGTCTGGCTCGCGGCCAGGCGGAAGGGGGTGCGGGCATGAGCGCCGCGGGCCATCCGAGCTTCCTGGACGACACCGGACCCAGGAAGGGCGTCCTCGCCTGGATCCTGTCCACCGATCACAAGCGCATCGGGCTGCTGTACCTCTATGCCAGCCTGGGCTTCTTCTTCGCGGGCGCGCTCATCGGCCTGGTGATGCGGCTGGTCCAGCTGGACCGGTTCCACCACCTGGTCGGCGCCCAGACCTACAATGCCCTCTTTACCGTCCACGGCGTGGTCATGATCTTCCTCTTCGTGATACCGGGCCTGCCGGCCGTGTTCGGCAACTTCATGCTGCCCCTGCTCATCGGGGCCCAGGACGTGGCCTTCCCGCGCCTGAACCTGGCCTCCTGGTATTTCTACATGGCCGGAGCGGCCATCGCCCTGGCCTCGCTGTTCCTGGGGCACGGCCCGCCGGACACCGGCTGGAGCTTCTACGCGCCCTTCAGCCTCAGGACCGGGACCAACGTCACCCTGGCAGTGTTTGGAGCCTTTGTCCTGGGGTTCTCCAGCATGCTCACCGGGATCAATTTCATCACCACCATCCACCGGTTGCGGGCGCCGGGCATGACCTGGTTCCGCATGCCCCTGTTCCCATGGTCGATCTACGCCACCAGCTGGATCCAGGTCCTGGCGACGCCCATCCTGGCCACCACCCTCATGCTGGTCATGCTGGAGCGGATCGCCGGCGTGGGCATCTTCGATCCCGCCAGGGGCGGGGATCCGCTGCTGTACCAGCACATGTTCTGGATCTACTCACACCCGGCGGTCTACATCATGATCCTGCCGGCCATGGGCGTCATCACCGAGATCCTGCCCACCTTCGCCCGGCGCACCATCTTCGGCTACAAGGCCATCGCCTTCTCCAGCATCGGCATCGCCGCGGTGGGCTCGCTGGTCTGGGGCCACCACATGTTCACTTCGGGCATGAGCCCCTTCGCCAACCTGCTGTTCTCCCTGCTGACGATGATCGTGGCGGTCCCCAGCGCGATCAAGGTCTTCAACTGGACCGCCACGCTCTACAAGGGCTCCATCGATTTCCAGCCGCCCCTGCTCTATGCCCTCACCTTCATCTTCCTGTTCAGCATCGGCGGCCTCACGGGCGTCATGCAGGGCGCCCTGGCGGTCAACGTGCACCTCCACGACACCTACTTCATCGTGGGGCATTTCCACTACGTCATGTTCGGCGGCACCGGCTTCGGCTTCTTCGCCGCGCTGCTCTACTGGTTCCCCAAGATGTTCGGCCGGATGTACTCGAAAACGGCAGCCTGGATCGCCTGGGTGCCCATGTTCATCGGGTTCAACATGCTCTATTTCACCATGCTGGTGCTGGGGCTCGAGGGCATGCCGCGGCGCTACTACAACCACCTGCCGGTGTTCAACACGGGCCACGAAGTCGCCACGGTGGGGTCATGGATCCTGGTGCTCGGCCTGGTCATATTCTTCGCCAACCTGGCGTACGCCAGGTTCTACGGCGCCGAGGCGGGCCCGGCCCCCTGGGGCGGTTCGACCCTGGAATGGACGACGCCGTCGCCGCCCCCGGTGGAGAATTTCCCGGAACCCCCGGTGGTCACCCGTGGGCCCTATGTCTACGGACTGGGGGCGCGCCCATGAACCTGGAGGCCGTCCTGCCCCATGAACACCGCGACGATTTCGCCGGCAAGCTCGGCATGTGGCTGTTCCTGCTGACCGAGATCCTGTTCTTTTCCGGCCTGTTCCTGTGCTACTCCTACCTGCGGGCCAAATACCCCGCCGATTTCCACCAGGCGGGTTCGGACATGAACGTGGTCCTGGGGGTCGCCAATACGATCGTGCTGCTGACCAGCAGCCTCACGCTCGCCGCGGGCATCGTCGCCATCCAGCGCCGGAGGCGGCGGCTGGCGCTGGGCTGCGTGCTGGCGACCATCCTCCTCGGCCTGGTCTTCCTGGTGGACAAGGCGGTGGAATGGACGGCCGAGATCCACCACGGCCTCTACCCGGGCGCCAGCCATCTCGCCAGGCAACCCCCGGGAGTGCAGGTGTTCTTCGGCCTCTACTACACCATGACTGGTCTGCACGGCCTGCATGTGATCGCGGGCATCTCCGTGCTTTCGGTGATGGCAGTCTGGGTGGCCCGGGGCCGCATAGAACCGGACCGGCCCCTGGCCCTGGAGAACAGCGGTCTGTTCTGGCACCTGGTGGATGTCGTATGGATCTTCCTGCTGCCCCTGTTCTACCTGGCTGCCTGAGTGAGGGAGTGGTCTATGAATGAAAAATATTCAGATCGATCCGGGGTGGAACCGGCGGACCGCCACGCCGGCCCCGGCTACTCGACCCTGGTCGCGGTCTGGGCAGCCCTGGTCGCCCTCACCGGGCTCCTGGTCCTGGTCAGCCGGGCGGGGCAAGGCGCGGCGGTCTGGGGGCTCCTCCTCATCACTCCCCTGAAGGCCTCGCTGGTCTTCTACTTCTTCATGCACCTGAAATACGAAGGGCTGCTGCTGAAGACCGTGCTGGCGGTGGCGCTTTGCACCCTGGTTGTTTTCTTTACACTCCTCTTCGCCGACACGGCGTTTCATTGAGGGCTGCCATGGGATGGATGACGCAGGCGACGACCGGAGCCCATCGGGCCGACACCCTGTTCCTCTGGATCCTGGCCCTCGCGGTCCTCATCCTGGCCATCATCACCGGGGCGATGGTGTTCTTCGTGGTCCACTACCGCCGCGGGCGGCATCCGGAAGCCGCGCAGATCGAGGGCCACACCGTGCTTGAGATCATCTGGACCGTGGTCCCGCTGGTGGTCTTCGTCTCCATCTTCTATTTCGGCTGGACCACCTACGAATACACCCGCGATGCGCCGGCGGACGCCATGCTGGTGCGGGTCATCGGCCGGCAGTGGCGCTGGAGCTTCCTGTATCCCGACCAGAAGCAGACCACGACCCTGTATGCGGCGGCAGGCCGGCCGATGCGGCTGGAGGTCCGCAGCCTTGACGTGATCCACGGATTCTTCATCCCGGCCTTCCGGCTCAAGATCGACGCCATGCCGGACCGGATCAACCAGGCCTGGTTCAAGCCCACCCTGGTCGGCTCCTATGACATCCAGTGCACGGTGATCTGCGGGGTGGACCATTCCTCGATGCTCGCCAAGGCGGTGGTGGTCCCGGAGGAGGCCTTCAGGCGCTGGTACTTCGGGGGCGAGGACGCCCCGGCGCCGAAGCCCGACGAGGCCCTTGGGCGCACCCTCGCCACGGCGGCCGGCCCACCGGTCATGGCGGTCCTGAACGCCCGGGGCTGCATGGCCTGCCACTCAGCCGACGGCAGCGTCATGGTGGGTCCCACCTTCCGCGGGATGTTCGGCTCCCGGGTGGAGGTTCTGGACCGGGGCGCCAGCAAGGCGGCCGTGGTGGACGAAGCCCACCTCCGGCGGGGCATCCAGGACCCCGCGTCCCTGCGCTGGAAAGGCTATCCGCCGGTCATGCCAAGGGGCGACCTGAGCCCGGATGAACTGGACCAGGTGGTCGCCTACATCCGGTCGCTCCGATGAGCGGCGGCCCCGCCCCGGCCGCCACCGCCCGGCCAGCGGTCCTGGTGACCTGGCGCGACTTCTGCCAGCTGACCAAACTGTCCATTTCCGCCGCATCGACCTTGACCTCGGCGGCCGGGTATCTCGCAGCCGGCCGCGGGTTCCACTGGAGCCTTGCGCCCATGCTGGCGGGGACCCTCCTGCTGGCCATGGGATCCTGCGCCTTGAACGAGGTGCAGGAGTTCCGCCATGACGCCCGCATGAAGCGGACCTGCGACCGGCCCTTGCCGTCGGGCCGCCTGTCCCGCCCGGCCGCCCTGGCCATCGGCCTGGGCCTCGCCGCCGCCGGATTCGCCATCCTGCTCCTGGCCTGCGGCGGGCCCGCCGCCGCGCTGGGGCTCCTGGCCCTGTCCTGGTATGCCGCGGTGTATACCCCGCTCAAGCGGGCCACCGCCTTCGCCATCATCCCGGGTTCGGTCATCGGCGCCATTCCACCCGCCATCGGCTGGGCCTCCAGCGGCGCCGGCCTGGCCGCGCCGGCGCTGCTGTCGCTATGCCTGGTGCTGTTCCTGTGGCAGGTCCCGCACTTCTGGATCCTCATGCTGCTCCACGATCCGGACTACCGCCGGGCCGGATATCCCACCCTCGCCCGCCATTTCGATGGGCCCCGGAGCGCCCGCCTCACCTATGCCTGGCTGGCTGCTGCCGCTTGTTCACCCGGCTTCCTGCCGTTCTTCGGGACGGTCGCCTCGCCTGCCGCGGCGGCGGCGCTGGCATTGGCCGGACTGTGGCTCCTGGGCAAGGGCCTGCCCCTGCTCCGTCCCCCGGAGAGTCCTGCAGTCCTCCGGCGCGCCTTCAGGGACATCAACTTGTTCGCCCTGGCCGTGGTCCTGATCGTGGTGATGGACCCGTTCCTCCAGCTACCGCCACTCCGCGGCCCGGGTCCGCTCCAAGGCGGCGGCGCGAACCGGATCGTCCAGCCAGGCTTCGGCGAACGCGGCGCCCAGGCGCTGTCCGGCGTCCACGTCGGACGGGTAGTGGACCCCGCCCAGGGCCCGGTCGAACCCCACCTGCCGGCCCCGCGCCAGGATCGCCTCGCGGTTGCCGGGCTGGAACCGGGCCAGGAGGGCTGCTTCCATGATGGCCCAGGAGCTGTGGCCGCTGGGATAGGAGAAGCTGGGCTCCCGGTGGATGGCCGGGGCGAGCCCGGGCATGGCCAGGTAGGGCCGGGGCCGGGCGAAATGATCCTTCAGGCTGGCGGTGACCGCCCGGATATCCTTGCGGGCCTGCTCGGCCAGCGCCTGGGTGAGCGGAAAGCGGCCCGACTCCAGGTCCTGGCCGGTGACGTCGTCGAACAGCCCCAGGTGCGGCTCCACCTCAGAGGCCGCCCGCTGGATGTCCTCCGGGGTGCGGCTGCGCTGCAGCCAGAGCAGGATGGCCTGGTCGGCCTTGTCCCCGTCGGACCCGGGCCGGGGGTAGTCGCCCAGAAGGACGGCGTAGTCGGGACTCTGGACGGCGGCGGCCCGGGCCACCAGGGGAAACGACGGGAGACCGAGGGCGAGGCCCAGGGCGAGGACGGGACGGAGCAGCGGAAGGCGCATGGAACTCCTTGAAGGCTTGGGCTTGGGTGGCCAAATTGGAACCACCCTACCACGCCGGGAGGCCGGCGCCATGACGTTGCCGCGACACGGCTGTTAAAAAACCGTCACCTCACTCCTGCCCGGCCGCCTCGGGCGCCATGGGCAGCGAGCTCCCGCCGGGGCTGCTGGGATCGTGCGGCAGGCTGCCCCGGGGCGAGCGGAGGTACACGTAGGGCGTGGCGTGCAGGAAGTTGGAGACCCGGGAGGTGTAGACGTCGGCGTAGCGCTCCACCTGCCGGGCCAGGTGGCTCTTGTCGTTGCCGGCCCGGGTCAGCAGGCCCCAGCGGCTGTTGGTCAGCTCCGCCGCGGCCCGGGCCAGCGGGGCGATCTCCCCGTCCAGCGGCAGCAGCCGGGTGCGCAGGTCCTGGAGCCGCGCCTCCAGCTCGGCGGCGCCCTCATCGGGCTGGGGCCCGTAGCCTTCCCGCAGCCGCTGCAGGCCAAGCCGGGCCTGGGAGAACTGCGCCTCCAGGCGCTCCTTCTCGTCCATCTTGCGGGCGATGCGCCGCTCGGCCCCGGCGAAGGCCTCCAGGGCCGTCACCTCGGCCTCCAGCTCGCGCAGCACCAGGGCGGTGCGCCAGCGCAGGGCGCTCTTGCTCACGTGCACGTCGCCGAACATGTGGTCGCCCACGTAGAGGATCTCGTCGCCCTGGATGCCCAGGTCGCGCTCCACCTGGGCGGCCGAGCCGCCCATGTAGGCGGTCCCCGGCTTGAGCGGGCCCAGCGCCGGGCGCAGCAGGCCGTCCCCGGTCACCACCTCGAAGAACGGCGCCCGGGCGGTGAAGAACTCCGGCTTGCGGGCGCCGACGATGATCAGGTCGAACAGGTCGCGCCAAGTGGTGCCGGAGGGCAGGAACCGGTCGAACGCGTAGGTCATCATGGCGGCCGTGAAGTTCCAGTCGGAGTTGGTGATCAGCAGGAGCTTCTTGCCGGCGTGGCGCTGGTCCATGAGGGTGAGCGGGATTTCCGGGTCCAGCACCACGCAGCTGTCCGGCTGGGCGATGATCTGGTCCTTGAGCCGGCCTTCGATGTGCTGGGCATCCACCATGGCCCGCACCCGGGCGTACAGATCCCGGTAGCCCATGGCCCCCGGCAGCCGGCCCTGGTCCAGCAGGTCCACCATCTTGGCGTAGAGGCAGCCTTCGGACAGGGAGAACAGCGTGTTGAGGAACACCCAGCGGGGCTCCGCCAGGTCGACGATGGTGCCGGCGTAGACCTCCCGCTGGCGCCCGTAGTCCATGGGCGCGGTGCCGTGCATGGCCCGGCGCACCAGGCCGAACCGGTTGGCCTTGACCACGTTGCCCAGCTCTGTGTCGATCACCAGGCCCCGCGCCACCATCCCGGGGTCGAACTCCAGGGACCGCACGTCCCAGCCCTCGGCGAGGAACCGCTCCCGGGCGAACTCGAACACCTGGCGCTCGAAAGCCTCCACCTGGTATTCCACCAGGGTGTAGTCCATGTCGTAACCGATCGCCCGCAGCGAGCGGAAATTCAGCGTGCGGTTGCAGAACACGCCCCGGCTCCGGGGCAGGGAATTGGAAGGATAGGCAGGGGGCATGGTTGGACATTCATGAAAGGGCCCGGAAACCGGAGGACGGGGGGTCCACCCGGCCGGGCCCACCAGGATAGCCTGAGCCGGCCCCCGGCGGGATCCTGGAAGGCACGGCGCAGACCTGACACAATCCTGCCGGTGGGGCCGGATCCCATCGGCATGCCCGGACCGGTAGCGAGGGCATAATTATTAGATAGAAAACTGTTGCAGGTTATGGTATCAGGATATTATACGCTTATCGCCGGAACTCGTTGCCTACTCAGGAGAAACGATGGATCCCATGCCCTCCGGTCCCAGCAGTGCTACCGGCGATGACCTCGCCCTTGCGGCCGGCCAGAAACCGGCCAGTCTGTTCGACAAGTGCGACGCTTTCACCCGGGCCGACGAACTGAAGGCCCTGGGCCTCTATCCCTACCTGCGGGTCATCGAGACCGGGCAGGCCACCGAGGTCGTGGTGGATGGCCGGAAGATGCTGATGCTGGGCTCCAACTCCTACCTGGAGCTCACCACCCACCCGCGGATCAAGGAGCGCTCCGCGGCCGCCGTGCACCAGTACGGCAGCGGCTGCGCCGGATCGCGTTTCCTCAACGGCACCCTGCCCATCCACCTGGAACTGGAGCGGCGGCTGGCCGCCCTGGTGGGCAAGCCCGCCGCCCTGGTCTTCCCCACCGGCTTCCAGACCAACACCGGCGTGGTGGCCAGCCTGGTGCACGCCGGCGAGTTCGTGGTGGCCGACAAGTACATCCACGCCTGCATCCTGGACGGCTGCCTGCTCAGCCAGGGCACCCTGGTGCGCTACAACCACAACGACATGGAGGACCTGGAGGAGAAGCTGGCCCGGCTCCCGGCCCGGGCCAGCAAGCTGATCATCACCGACGGCATCTTCTCCATGGAAGGGGACGTCTGCGACCTGCCCCGGATCGTCCGGATCGCCCGGGCCCACCACGCCCAGGTGATGGTCGACGACGCCCATGGCATCGGCGTGCTGGGCCCCGGCGGCGCCGGCACCGCGGCGCACTTCGGCCTCACCAGCGGGGTGGACCTGATCATGGGCACCTTCTCCAAGTCCCTGGCGGCCATCGGCGGCTTCATCGCCGGCCCCGAGCGGGTGATCAACTACCTCATGCACTTCGCCCGGCCGTTCATGTTTTCCGCTTCCGCCTCCCCGGCCAGCGTGGCTGCGGTGCTGGCCGCCCTGGACGTCATGGCCGAGGAGCCGGAGCGGTTCCAGCGGCTCTGGGACAACGCGCGGTTCCTCAAGGAGGGCTTCGACCAGCTGGGGTTCGACACCGGGAACTCGGCTTCGCCGATCATCCCGATCCTGGTGGGCGACTGGCAGCGCTGCCTGGAAGTCTGGCGCTTCCTCCAGGACCTGGGGATCTTCGTCAACCCGGTGCTGCCGCCGGCGGTGCCCGCCGGCCGCTGCATGCTGCGCATCTCGGTCACCGCGGGCCACAGCCGCGCGCAGCTGGAGTGGGCCCTGGACAGGTTCGCCCTGGCCGGAAGACGCTTCGGCCTGCTGGAGAGCCTTTCGTGACGGGCCCGGTGCGGGTCCAGGCCGTGGATTCCGATGCGGACCTGGAGGCGTTCATCCGGTTCCCGTTCCGGCTGCACCGCGACGAGCCCCACTGGGTGCCGCCTCTGCTCATGGAACGGAGGGAGTTCTACGATCCCCGCAAGAACCCGGTGTTCGAGTACGCCCGGATCCAGCTGTTCACCGCCACCCGCGACGGCGCGGTGGCGGGCACCATCGCCGCGATCCACAACGAGCGCTACTGCCAGTTCCACCCGGACGACGCGCGGGTCGGCTTCTTCGGCAGCTTCGAGTGCGGCCGCGACCAGTCCGTGGCCGACGCCCTGTTCGCCGCCGCCGGGGACTGGCTGGTCCAGCAGGGCAAGACCACCCTGCGCGGCCCGGTCAACTTCACCACCAACGACGTGGTGGGCCTGCTGGTGGACGGCTACGGCGACGACCCTGCGCTCATGATGCCGTTCAACCCGCCCTACTATGCCGGCCTGCTGGAGGCCGCCGGGTTCGCCAAGGCCAAGGACCTCTATGCCTTCGCCCTGAGCGTCGAAGAATACGACGGGCGGCTGGCCCGGGTGGCCGGGCGGCTGGCCGGATCCGGCCATGTGCGGATCCGCCCGATCGACCTGGGCGACTGGAAGGGCGAGCTGGCGTTCGTCCGGCGCTGCTACAACGAGGCCTGGGCCCGCAACTGGGGCTTCGTGCCGTGGACCGACCGGGAGCTGGACTTCATCGCCAAGGAACTCAAGCCCCTGATCGACCCGCGGCTGGCCTTCATGGCCGAGGTGGACGGCGCGCCTTGCGGCTTCGCCATCTCGGTGCCGGACGCCAATGAGGCGATCAAGCTGGCCCGCGGCCGGCTGTTCCCGCTCGGGCTGCTGAGGATCCTCTGGAAGCTCAAGGTCTCCAGATGCTCCCGGATCCGCACCATCGCCATGGGCGTCCTGCCCGATCATCGACGGCGCGGCCTGGACGCGCTGCTGGTCCACCACCTGGTGCAGAGCGCCACCGGGATGGGCTACGGCAGATCCGAGATGGGCTGGATCCTGGAGGACAACCTGCCCATGCTCTCCGCGCTGGAGCAGATCAAGGCCCGGAAAACCAAGACCTACCGGGTCTACGACCGGTCCCTGGCCTAGGCCGCCCATGCTGGCGCTGGTGACCGGAGGCACGGGGTTCATCGGCTCGCACCTGTGCCGGCTGCTGCTGGCCGAAGGGCACCGGGTGCGGGTGCTGGTCCGGCCCGGGAGCGCGAGCGGCAGCCTGGAGGGCCTGGGGGTGGAGCTGGCGCCGGGCGACCTGGCCGGGGACGGCCTGGCTGAAGCCTGCCGCGGCGCCGACTGGGTGTTCCATCTGGCCGGAGCGCTGAAGGGCTTCCGGTCCGAGGACCTGATGCGGGTCAACCGGGACGGCACCGGGCGGCTGCTGGCGGCCTGCCGCGACCACGCCCCCGGGGCCCGGATCCTGCTGGTGTCCAGTCTGGCGGCGGCCGGGCCGAGTCCCGGCGGCGCCGAGCCCCTGGCCGAGGATCCGGACGGCCATCCGCTCACCTGGTACGGCCAGAGCAAGCTCGAGGCGGAACGGCTGGTGCGGGCCTCCGGCCTGGCCTCGGTGATTCTGCGCCCGCCGGTGGTATTCGGCCCCCGGGACCGGGACGTGCTCGGCTACTTCCGCTGCGCCGCCCACGGCCTGCTGCCGGTGCCCGGCGGTGCCGAGCGCCGCTATTCGCTGGTCTACGCCCCGGACCTGGCCGATGGGCTGCTGCGGGCGGCACTGACCCCGTGCCGGCCGGCGGAGGTGTTCCACCTCACCGGGCCCGCGCTGACCTGGGCGGCGTTCGGCCGCTGCATCGCCACCGCCATGGGCCGGCCGGGCCGGGTGCTGCGCCTGCCGGAAGCCGGGGTGCGCGCCGCCGGGCGCATCGCCGACCTCCAGGCCCGGCTCAGGGGCCGCCCCGGGATCTTCAGTTCGCAGAAGGTGCTGGAGATGCTCGCCCCGGGCTGGGTGGCCAGCCCGGACAAGGCCCGGCGTGAGCTGGGCTGGGAAGCCTGCACGCCCGTGGAGCAGGCGGT